>ERZ827101.1474-NODE-1474-length-27456-cov-3.058866_pt1 | contig 27456 bp, 19 predicted proteins | sample MGYA00519869_ERZ827101 | MGnify/ENA primary metagenome ERZ827101 (study PRJEB31778, sample SAMEA3449256) | human gut metagenome | biome: human gut; feature: human-associated habitat; material: faeces | place: United Kingdom | collected 2010/2012 ...
ATAATAATATTTATAATCAATGGTGGGGAGAGACGCATCACGGGGTTCGGGAGGTTAAATCTTTCGAGAAGAAAACCGTGAAAGATTCCATCACGGGGAAAGATACCACGATTTCCGTGGAGAAGATCAAGTTCGAGACGAAAATCCCGACGAATATCGAGCTGGCGAAGAATTTGAAAGGGTATTTGATGCTGGTGACCGGTGACGTGGATAATAACGTGCATCCGGCGAACACCTTGCGTATGGCAGATGCGTTGTTGAAAGCGGGAAAGAATTTTGACTTGGTGATTTTACCGGGACAAGCTCACGGTTTTATGGGCATACAACAGGCTTTCTATCAACGGAAGATGTGGTTCCACTTTGCGAAACACTTGCTGGGGGATTATTCGTCCGATCAGTTCCGGGAGATTGATGCTTATATGCGGTTGTGAGGCAAATGCTAACGCCTTGATGTTATTACATAGGATTAGAAATAATTCCCGAAGAGGGAGAGTTACCCAGCTCTCCCTCTGTTTATAGAGGGAGTACCCGAAGGGGAAGGGAGTTTCTGTAAATAAGTTGATTACATTGAAATGAACCCCTCCGTCACTTCATGCTATATTATCCCGTTGGCTATCCTTTGTCTATCGATAGGCTATGACAAGAACACAGCATCTTCATAGCATGAACATAGCAAGAACAATCTCTCATGTATTTGCCGTGTTTTTGCCTTGTCATTACTTGGCATTTGTCATAGTTTATCCCTAGTTTACCCGTGGAGCAATCAGGAACGAGCGTCGAGAAGGATGCTTGTATGAAGATACTGTAATAGAAATAGGAAGGGGGAAAATGGATCGTCCCCCTTCCTGCACGAAGTCTTTTCACTGGTTGCAATTGTGAAATGTAAGTCCGGACTTCGTGTTGGTCTGAACCAAGTCAACGATGAAAATTCTAAATTGTCTTATTTGATGTTGGGGTAAAAATCAACAGGGGAAATAGCCGGATCAATGCAGGTTCCGGCTATTCCTGTTTCTATATCCCGGTCAATAAAAAATCCGGACCGAGCAAGTCAATCCGGAGTATGGCATAACGGCTCGGGATTGACTTAATTCATGGGAGTTGCGTCTGCCATCATGAAAAAAGCAACCCCACGCCGCTATAAGTATAATTCTGAAAAGAATATACGTGTAACAAACGTGAGTGTTGCAATCTTCATGGTTTAATGGCTATAAGCCTGGTTCGCAACTCCTAAACCATGTCGGATTTTAACCTCAACATCATAATCGGATTTATGGCGGCTCTCCGCTCAATCCTTAATACAAAGGTATGATTTTTTTGATTTATTACAAGCTATTATTTCAATTTGTTGTTGGGGATTATCGTATATAGGAATTATTCTGATTTTGATGATATTTTGCTTTTAAATACTATTCCCGGAAACTGTATTATTTCTGTGAGAGGGTTTAGCAATGGGATAATGAGTATAGATTCTAGATTTTAGTCTTTTTGATGAAACATGATATAAGTATAATGACTTGGGATTGACTTGATTCATGGAAGTAGCGATCTGTCAACATGAAAAAAGTAACCCCATGCCATTATAAAAAATTGGTGATTCCTCATACAATCTTTAGTACAAAGGTATTGGTTTCGATCGAAAATCGGGATATACTTGTCAAAAAGATATGCCCCGATTTTGTGTACTACGATTATTTAATGTGCCTTATTCTTTCACCACGATGGTAAAAATGTCTTCGAGAATGGCTGAGTGGTCCTCGTTTTCCACCTGTAAGCTGATTTGATAAGTTCCTGCCGGGATATTGTTGTAAACGGGAATGTCAAAAGCACCGTTTCCTCGGACCGTAACCTCTTTCAGAAAAGCTACTTTGTCGCCATCGGTTGTTGTCACCTGCCGGATTGTGATGTAGATGGGTTGAGTTCCTTCCACACCCTCGATGGGGGGAGAGACCACGTGTAGGGGTTCATTCGCATCTTGGGATTTCGTGACCTCCAGTACGTTCGGATTATATTGGGCGACCTCTGTTTCTAAATATCCTACTTTTACATCGTGGCAGGAAAATAGGGCAAGGCAGATAATGATAGATATGTATTTCATATTCTTGTCGATTTAAAGTTTTTCAATTTTTTCAAGTTCTGTTTTGGGGACAAGGTCTCCTAATGTGTAATTGTAATTCAAAGAATGGACGACCCCGGTCAGCGTTTCAATGTCCGGAGAGGCTAATGGTATTTGGGTTTCGGCATTCTTCGAGAACAGGTACAGGGTAACGGCTCCTGCGTCGGCAACACCCCCGTATTCTGATTTCTCCCGGTAACCCAGTAGAGTAACGCCGCCTGCCGTGGTCATTTCTGTGGCACCGACAATTTTCCCGGTAACATCCGGAATTCGGAAATTCATTTCGTCTTTCATGATCCGTTTCTTCACAACGTGCATGAGGATAATTTGTTTACAGAATGTTTTACTCATATCGCTTATTCTTGTAATCTCCCGGTCTAGCATATAGCGGCGAATCGAATGGTTCGTGGGGCCCCAGAACGTGATTTGTTCGTAGCCGGGTTCTCGGCCTTCAAAAAGACTTTCCAGTTCTGCATGTTGAATCATAACCAGCAGGGAGTCCCAGTTGTAGGAGCTGGTATGGAAGTATTCGAGCATGGAGCAGTCATGTTTCCCGTTGGAAATACCGGTATCTATGTAATTGCTTTTGGGATCACAACTAGTTAGAATGCCAATGGTGAATATGCTTAATAAAATGTATTTCATAATCTTCAATTTTTATTCCGGTGAATGTTAATAGCGTGCTTGCCAATATTTGTTTTGGGTCATAAGTGAATTCTCGTTGAAAGCCGGGTAACCGACAGGCATGTATAGGGCCCCGTTATCCACGTCTTGTTGAGTCATTTGAGTGGCATGGAATTTGGACAACTCTGTTTTCCAGTATCCATTACGGACGATGTCATACCATCTTTTCCCTTCCCATAAAAGTTCTTTTTCCCGTTCCTTGAAAATGATGTACCTTAGGTCGCTTCCTTCCGTGGCGGCATTGTAATCATGACTCCGGTTCCCGTAGGCTCTTTCTCGGATGCGGTTCAGGTCCTTTGTGGCGAGATCATTCTTGTTGATGCGAGCGTAACACTCGGCCCGGAGGAGAATGAGGTCTGCTAGGCGATAAATGATGTGGTCACAGGCGAAACATTCGAATTTACCTTGGCTCCATGAAGTTGTTCCTAGTTGTACTTTCCGGAATTTGTAAGGGTAGGCATATCCCTCGGCCAAAGCGTGCCATTCGGCGTTTTTACGGATTGTGTCGAGGTCATAGAAATAGGCCAATCGGCGTTTGTCTCCTTGGTACACACCCTCGGCGATCATCCCTTCAAAGTGACCCGGGTACATTTTATCCACGGTTGTTTCGAACATGCGGGCGTAGCAGTATTTGATGTCTCCCCGTCCGTCTTCCGGTCGAATCGGGAACGTGACGAATTCTTCCATGGGTGTCCATGGATTACGGGTAGCCTCCACGTAATTGAATTTAATTTCAAAGATTCCTTCGTCACTTCCACCGGGTAGGACTTTGGTACATACTTCTTCGGGGTCGGTAGCTAGGGTGTAATGACAGGAGTCAATCACGAAGTTGGCGGCGTTAATGGCCTCCTGCCATAATTCTGGTTCGTTATTGATGGCAGCCTTCCACGCACAAAGGTCTGCCTTGAGAGCCTGGGCGATCTCCTTGGACGGGGTGGCTTTGTCGGTTACCTGTGATCCGTTGGCATCAATCAAGCCATCGCGCAGGGGCAGAAGTTTAATTGCTAGGTTGGTTTCATCTAGGGCGAATTGTAGGATGTCTGCAACGGATGATTTCGCTTTTTTAGAAATATCTCGGCTGTCAGTCTGTAAAGGTGCCTCTCCCCATTTTTGGGCAATGCGGAAATAGGTGAATCCACGGTAGAAATGTGCCAGTCCGATGTAATAATCTTTTCTGTCTTGGGTAATCTCGGCCTTGTCAATGTTTTCCAATAAAATGTTGGCGTAGCAGATTATTGCGTAGTGTGAGTTCCAGAAAAAGTCAACGTAAATCGGGGTGAATTGTGAGGCATCCCAGTTGAAACTCTTTTGTGCGGAGGTGCTGCTTAACGTGTCGTGTACAAAACCGAGGTCGATGGGGGTCTTATTTGCGTTAAAGGCACAAGTACTTCTAAATTCGTCCCGGAGGGCATTCAGGGAGGTTTCAATGTCTTTTTCCGTTTTGAAATAGTTCTCAAAAGTAACGGAGTTTTCAGGAATTACTTCCAATCCGTCCGTGCAGGCAAAACAGCCCCATAATATGCTTAGTATGAATAATATTTTGTTCGCTTTCATGGCTATCATAGTTTAATCGTTATACCTAAAGTGAGTTTACGTGCCAACGGGTAGTTTTTACCATCGTCGAGTCCGGTGTTTATATCCACGGTTTCTGGGTCTAGTCCCGAGTAGTTCGTGATGTTCAACAAGTTCTCTCCACTGAAGAACACGCGAATGTCTTTAATGTATATTTTCTTCAGGAGATTTTTAGGGAGTGTATAACCGATAGTCAGGGTTTTAAGTTTTAGATAATTTACTTTTTCCACGTAGCGATCTATCACCGGAGACCAGCTATCATTGAAATTGTTGAGTTCTGCTTTGGGATAGGTGCTGTTGTCGCCTTCTTTCTCCCAGAAAGATACTTTCTGTATGTCTTCAAAGATGGGGAACAGGGAGGTTTCCTTGCTGGTTGAGACGATCGGGAGCAGGTTGATCATGTCTCTTCCTAGGGAGTAGGACCACAGCATATTCAGGTCAAAGTTTTTCCATTTGATCTCGTTCACGATACCACCGTATAGTACGGGCAAACTGCTACCGATGTACACGACGTCCGATGTGCTGTTGATGTAGCCGTCCCCGTTCACGTCAACGATCTGTAAATCTCCGGGTTTGTAGAATACATCTGAGAAGTATTGTTTCTCGATGGCCCGGTACGTGCCGTCTTGGCGATAGTAGTATTTAATATCTTCCTCGGACTGGATGTATCCCGTTGTCTTGTATCCCATGATGTTTCCGACGGGCTTTCCGATAATGTAGCTGCGACTATTCCCGGTCATGTCACTCATGTTCATATCTTTCCCGTTGTAGGTTTCCAGTAATTTGTTCCAGTTTTTGGCAAAGTTGACAGATATGGTCCAGAAAGAATCATCCGTCCGCATGATGTCATATCTAATGTCAAATTCAATACCTTCGTTTGAAAGGGCTCCAGCATTTCTCCACATGGCAGAGTAGCCGGAATGATTTCCCGGTATCGGGGTTTTGCTTAACATTTTGTCCGTGCGGCGGTAGTAATAGTCGGCTGTGACGGAAAGACGATAATTGAAAAAATTCATGTCAAGACCAAGGTCATATTGCTTGGTTTCTTCCCAACCTAGTTTGGGGTTGTAATATCCTTCCTGTAAATCTGGGGTAATGATGGGGTTGCCCTCGTAAGAACCTTGGCCGCCTAAAAGTAAGCCGTAAGCCAAATAAGGTTGGTTGAACTGGTTTCCGGAGACCCCGTAACTGAAACGAAGTTTACCAAAACTTAATGCCTCGAACCATTGCATGAAGTTTTCTTCCGAGAAGTTCCAGGCTATGGCAGCCGACGGGAAGGTGGCCCAGCGTAAATCCCTCCCGAATACGGAACTTCCGTCTCTTCTTAACGTGGCGGTTAGCATATATCTTTCCTCGAAGACATAGTTAAGACGGCCGAAATAACTCATCATCTTTTTCTCGGTGAAGTCAGATTGGTAGTCTTTCAGGGCTTGCGTGTAATAGTCTCTATCTGCGAGAGAGGGCCACCCGTATTTCGTGGCGTAATGCACGTAGTCACTCGGACCGTTTTGGGCGGTTCCCCCGATATAATTATATTGGTCGTACTGGTAGGAATATCCCAGCATGGCATCTATTTTGTGACGTTCACCGAAGATTTGCTGGTAATTGATCAGGGCCTCGTCCAGAATCGTGTATTCCCGGCTAACCTCTCCGTTGGTTAAGGATTCTTTCGGGTCATTCAGCCAAGAAGGCGAGAAGTAATTCCGGTTATTTTGTGAATAGTCGAGAGAAATCGTGTTGGAAATATTCAGACCTTTCATAATGTCCAGTTTTAAACCGAAGGTGCTGCGTAGGCGGTAGGTGTTGTTTTTTTCCTCTACACCCCGTAGGCCTTTTAATACCTCTTCGGTGATCGAGTTGTTGCCCGGTAGTAGGGTGGATTGCGATAACGGATCACCCGGAATGACTTCCACCTCGTTTCCGGCAGAGAATCCGGAACTTTTCACGCCCCGACTACGATCGGAGAAGGCCAGATAATTTCTGAAGTCCACGGTTAACATGGGTATCGGGTTCATGATGAAGTTTCCCATCAAGTTTATTCGGGAGTACCCGGTTCCTTTCAGAATACCTTCTTCATCGTAGTAACCTAATCCCACGGAATAAGTCATTCGTTCCGAACCACCGGATGTTTGTATGTTGGCATTCAGTGTTTTGGTGGCTTGGAAATAGTATTTATAGAAGTTGGTAGAGTTGTTGTAGAAAGGGTTTAAGCTATCTTGTAATTCATCCCCGTTCTTGTTCCCGGAAACAGTCCCATCTCCCCAGTAGGCATCGTATGAACCGCCCTTGGTGTAAGCCTCTTCATAAGAGATGGGATAGATATACATATTTTTATCTTGATTTTTATAAGCTTTACGGGCATTGAAACGTTGTAACAGCCGGAAATTGCGTTCCGCTTTCCCTCCGGTTTGCACGGGGTATTCCGGTAACACGTTGTACGTGTATGAAAAGTTGACATCAAATTGAGCGGATTGGTTTTTACGGCCTTTTTTAGTGGTCACGATGATAACCCCGTTAGCGGCTCTTGACCCGTAAAGGGACGTGGCGGAAGCATCTTTCAAAATTTGGATGGATTCGATCACTTCTGGGTTCAAGTCGGCCAACCCGTTTGTTCCGGTTACAGGGGAGGTGAAAGAGGCCATGGGAACCCCGTCAACAACCCATAGGGGATTAGAGAATCGTCGTCCACTTTCCACGCTGAGGGAGTTGTACCCGCGAATGGTGACTTGGGTTCCACCGCCACCGGGGGCTCCCGTGATGTTGGTTACGTCCATACCAGCTACCCGTCCTTGTAAAAGGTTGGCGATGCTTGGGGAAGGAATTCCCTTGATGGACTCTGCTTTCACGACAGAGATGGCCCCCGTCATTTCCCGTTTGTTCGTTTGTCCGTAGGCAACAACGTGTACTTCATCCAGTTCTGAAATGTCTTCTTCCAGAATAACCACGAGGTCTTTATTTCCTTTGAATGGAACTTTCTTGGTTTTATAGCCGACGAACGAGCATACGAGGTTTCCGGATGATACAGGAAGTTCGAGGACAAATTTACCGTTGACATCGGTGGCGGTTCCCAGTAGCATGCTGTCCAGTTTGATAGTCACCCCCGGCATGGGTTCGCCTTTTTTGTCTTTCACGATACCCGATATTCTGTATTTCTTCACGTCGTCTGTTTTGGGAGTGGCTTTCATGACGATGATGAACTCTCGGTTTATTTCAAAGGTCAATCCCCGGTTTGTCAGCACGCGATGTAACAGGTCTTTTAATTCAATCTGGTCGAAATCGGCCTTGACTTTGGCATTTTTATCGAGCATATCGTTGTTGTACATCACGATACATCCCGTCTGTTTGCGGATTTCCCGGAATAGTTCTTCATAGGTTGTTTCGCCCATGTTCACCTTCATCTGGTATTGTCCCAGGGAGTTGGCACTTGCTCCGAATATGAAGCCTACAAGTAAAATCATTGTTAGTCGCATAATCAAAAAGATTTTCCAACGTTCGCTTTTTTTGAAAGCGAACCCTGTTAATGGATTTTTTTTCATACATTTGTAATATTAAGTTTTAACTGAACTGGGACCGAAAGGTGGTGCGAACACCTGACGGTCTTTTTTTATTTCTCGTATATCTGGATTACATTTCCATTCACTTTAAAGTAAACATTAGATGTTTTTTCAATAAATTCAAGCATGAATAACAGCGTGTTACTCCGTTTGATAGCACCCGTGAACTTGAAGTCTCGTATATCGCTGTTTGCGAAGAAGAAGTCCACGTTGTACCAGCGGCTTAACTGTGATACAAGTTGTACCAGCGGCATATCATTGAATTCGAACATCCCGTCTTTCCATGAGACATAGCCCGTGACATCTACTTCCCGTGTTTTCAGCGTCCCGGATTTATTCTCCGTGACGGCCTGCCATCCCGGTTTTAGAATACATTTTTCATGTTGATTGTACACCTCGACTTTCCCACTCACGAGAGTTATAGCTGTGGTCGTTTCATCCTCGTAAGCGCTGACATTAAACGAAGTTCCGAGAACTTTCGTGTTGGAGTACGGGGTGTGGACGATAAAGGGGTGGAGCGTGTCTCGTTTTACTTCAAAATAGGCTTCTCCTTTCACGCTGACCTCTCTCGTGTTACCCGTGAACCGGACGGGGTATTTTAGTTCGGTTTCGGAGTTTAGCCATACCTTGGTTCCATCCGAGAGAGTAAGGATGTATTCTCCACCGCGGGAGACAACAAGTGTGTTGTACTCGACGGTTTCATCTGTTGCCCGTGTTGAAAGAGAGTCACTAAGCTCGTATTTTAGTCCGGTGTTTTCACCATCTTTAACGATGGTGTTTTTGATTTGTATTTCGAAGGTATCATCAGCATTTAATTGAATCTTTTTCCCATTGTCAAAGATCAAGGTGGCTTTAGGACTACCGCTTTTCACTTGAGCCAAGTCGAGGATCGTTTTTTCCGGGGAGGGTTCGTGAGGAATGAATCTCGTTACCGCAAAAAGAATTAAGCAAGCGGCTGCTACACCGGATACAAGGTATTTCCAATGGAAGGATTTCTTTTGTTTTTTTAGACGGGAATTCAATTTTTCTTTTCCTTGCAGGGAATCGATACGTTTCCATGTTTGAACGTGTGCGAGCTGATAATGGGTCTTGCTTAATCTTTCAAATAGATCCCGATTTTCTTGGCTTGTGTCAAGCCAGTCTTGGATGAGTTCTATCTGTTCCGGAGAGGCTTTTCCAGTCCAACAAGCTTGAATGGCTTGAAATATGTTGTCATCTATTTCCATGTTTCTGTTTATCTTTTATTAGTTAAACAGATTTTTGGTCCTGACGGGTGAATGAAATAAGAAAAAAATGAAATATATTTTTAAATAGCTTTGGTAAACAGTGTGTTGTAGGCGTTGTTTTATTGAAAATCCTGGGGGTATAACATGAAAAGCAAGAACATTTTCTTATATTCTTCTAATTCTGACCGTAATTCTCTCATCCCGGCTTTCAGTAATGTTTTCACGGTATTAATGGATACTTCCAGTTCATCCGCAGTTTCTTGATAGGAGTGTCCTTGACACATAACAGATTGGATGACTTGTTGTGTCTTTTCAGGAAGTTTTCGGACGGCCTCCAAAACGGTTTCGATGACGGTTTCATCCAGTAGATAGGACTCCTCTTGAGCTATGGCGTAATGAGGTAAATCTAATTGCTCCGTGGGTAATCCTTTTTTGGTTATCTGGTCCATACAGGCATTTTTCACGATCGTGAAAAGGAATGTTGACAAAGCGTTTGGATGGATATGTTCATAAAGTTCTTTTTCCCATAGTTTCACGAATTGTTCCAGTACCGTGTCCTCAGCTTCTGGTAGATCGTGGAGTAGGTCATCGGCGAACACGACTAAAGGTTTGTAATACCTGTCAAACAGTGCATTCATACCTTGTCTTTTACCGGCTTGTAACAAAGCTATTATTTGTGCATCACTGACACTCATATCCTATTCACATGATTTGTTCTATTTTCCCGATTAGTTGTTTTGCGGAAAGATCCATTTGCTCAACGGCCATCCAGGTTACGATGTTTTCCCGGTTGACGAGATAGACACGGGGAATGGTGCTATTGGCAAAAAGGGAAAAGACTTTTTTGTCCGGGTCAAGGTAGAACGGCATAGTGAAGTTTTGTTCTTTCCAGAATGCGTTGACGACTTCGGCTGTTTCCCCGCGGGAGATGGTGACGAGTCGGAAGGTGGGTTGGTCTTTCAGTTCATTCCACACGCTGTCAATCTTCGGGAGTTCCCGCTTGCAATCGCCACAGGTGGTAACGAAGAAAACCAACAGGGTTGTGTTTCCTGATAAATCTTCACTATGAAGTTCTTCTCCGGTTGCGCTTTTCACGGTGAATTCCGGTAATTTGTCGTTTTCTTCGATGTAATTTATGACATCCTCTTTTTCGTCTTTAATACAGGAAAGAAGAAGTAATGTAAACGCGAGTAACGTGACGAATATTGTTTTCATCTTTTACGAATTCTGTTTCAATTAGACCGTGAAATTAGCGAATAACATCGAATTATAAAAATATTACGTATTTTTTGCCTTGTGAAGTAAGTATATATACACAAGCGAGAAGCTTGGAAATCGTGTATGTTTGTATGCGGTAAAAAAGAAGAATAGTATGAATAAGATATTGCAAGAAGATTTTGACTTGGCTCCGTGTATGGTTGCCGGATATGAAAGTTTTATGGATGGTTTGTTGAATATCGTACATTCCGGGCCTATTTGCGAGAGCGTGGGTGAACGGATCAAGTCGTATGTGCTGGATTTTGTTCAAAATCACCCGTTGGATTCTTTTGATCGCTTTTCGGATGAGACCTATACGCGGAATTATATTGGCAGGGACAAATCCGGTTGGGAGGCTATCGTGATGTCGTGGAAGAAAGGAAACCGTACGGCCATTCATGCTCATCCCCAGTTTGCTGGTTACACGTTTGCCGATGGGGAGTTCTTGGTTGAGGTTTTTGAACCTTTTAAAGAGGGGATTCGTCTGGTTCAAGAGATGACAATTAGCGATATTCACGGGTTATATGCTATCGGCAAGGCTGGTAAATACAACAATCATATTCACCGGATTACCTGTTTAAGCGATACGGCTCACAGTTTACACGTGTATTCGGATGACGCGTTGAAAGGGGAGAAGTTGGACGAACAAATGATATATTAATTTTAGATTTTGGATCCTATCGATTAAGTGATTTAATGATTTTCGATTAAGTGATTTTAATCACCCAATCATCGAATCGGCAATCACGGAATCTTTTTCATTCTAAACTCTAAATTCTACATTACTTTAAACTTTTCTTCATTTTCAATTGTAAAATATTATTTTTGTCGGCGTGTGTAAATGTTAGTAATAAATTAATAGTATGAGTGTGACAACAGAAAAGAAAGAGAAAGTAAAGTTTAGTAAAGCGTTTTGGGTTGCCAACACGGTAGAATTGTTAGAGCGTGCCGCTTATTACGGGGTGTTCGTCGTGATCACGTTATATTTGAGTAACGTCTTAGGATTCACGGATATTCAGGCGGCTACTATTGCGGGAGTTTTTTCCGCTTGTTTGTATTTATTGCCGACATTTTCGGGTGCGCTTGCCGATAAGATCGGTTTTCGTAAGTCGATGTTATTGGCGTTTACCTTATTGTCGTTAGGTTATTTGGGTTTGGGATTATTCCCGAATTTTCTGGTTTCGACGGGATTGGTAGAGTACGGTTACGTGACAAAGTTTACGGGATTGCAGGAAAGCGGTTATCGCTACGGGATTATTCCGATCATGATTCTGATTATTGTGGGAGGATCATTCATCAAGAGTGTGATTTCCGGTACGGTGGCCAAAGAGACGGACGAGAAAAGTCGGGCAAGAGGGTTTGCTATTTTTTACGGGATGGTGAATATCGGGGCTTTCTCCGGAAAGGTTCTTGTCACCCCGTTACGTGATGCCATGGGGCATGAGGGGATGATCGTGTTAAATTATTTCTCTGCGGGAATGACTTTCCTTGCGTTGATCGCGATTTATTTATTTTACAAGAGTGATAAACATGCCGGGGAGGGAAAGACTTTCGGACAGATATGGACGGCTTTGGTGAAAGTTTGTACTAACGGACGGTTGATTGTTTTGATCTTGATTATTACCGGGTTCTGGATGGTACAACATCAGTTGTATGCCACGATGCCGAAATACGTGACCCGTTTGGCGGGAGAGGCAAGTGCCATCGGGTGGTATGCTAACGTGAATCCTTTGGTGGTCGTGTTGACGGTGAATCTGGTGACTTCGCTGATGCGTAAAAAGTCAGCTTTGTTCTCCATGACTTGTGGTATGTTTATTATGCCGATCTCGGCTTTGTGTATGGCCTCCGGGAATATGTTGGGCGGTGGTGAGATTCTTGGATTGCATCCGGTGGCCTTCATGATGATCGTGGGGATCGTGTTCCAGGGATTGGCAGAAGTGTTTATTTCTCCTCGTTTCTTGGAATATTTCTCTTTACAAGCACCGAAGGGAGAAGAAGGAATGTATTTGGGTTTTAGTCATCTACACTCCTTTTTGTCATCCATTTTCGGGTTCGGGTTGTCCGGGTTCTTGCTGAGTAAATATTGCCCTGCCCGTGAATTATTTAGTAGCGAGGCCGATTGGATGGCTGCCTCTGCAAATGCGCATTACATCTGGTATTACTTTGCGGCAATTGCTTTGGTGTCAGCCGTGGCCCTGATTATTTACGGGAAAGTGGTACGTCGGTTGGATACGAAGAAAGCGGCAGCAACACGATAAAATTCATTTATTAAATAGTAAAGCGTCGGTAGTTTTCCTATCGACGTTTTATCTTGTCTTACTTTGGATTTGTGATAAATTTTATCGTTTAATGTTTGGATTTGTGACAAATATCAGGTGTTTTATGTTTGGATTTGTGCAAATGTTGATTATCTTTGTATAAAAACAAACGCTTATGTTCAAACGAAATGCTCTTGACTGGTTGAACGAGTGGAAGCACAAGGAAGGTCGCAAACCGTTGGTAATTCGTGGGGCACGACAAGTCGGGAAAACTTCACTTGTAAAGGAATTTGGAAAACAGTTCGATGCATTTGTGTCGTTCAATCTTGAAGTTGCCGATGATTTGGCATTGTTTCAAAAAGAGGTTCCTGTAATCGAATTATATGATGCGATGCTTGCTGTCAGGCGTCAAGTAAAGTCAAGCGGTTCGACGCTGTTGTTTATTGACGAGATACAGAATTCTCCGGTGGCGATAAAAATGTTACGTTATTTTTATGAGGATATGCCGGAAATTCACGTGATTGCTGCAGGTTCTTTGTTGGAAACGATGTTGAATAGGCAAATCTCTTTCCCGGTAGGAAGGGTTGAATATATGGCATTGCGTCCGTGTACTTTCGATGAATTTTTGGGAGCGCTAGGGGAGGATACTTTGTTGGAGATGGTGCGTAAAATTGCCGTTCCCGAAATTCTTCATTCAAAAATATTGTCTTTGTATAATAAATACGCTTTGGTTGGGGGAATGCCTCAAGCCGTGGCAGATTACGTGCGGGATCGAGATATCGTGGCGCTTGACGGGATTTACCAGTCGTTGCTTGCAGGTTACGCTGATGATGTAGAAAAATACAAATCTTCCGAATCTTCTCGTAATGTGTTGCGTTTTCTTATATCTCACGGGTGGGAATTCGCCGCAGAACGTATCACATTCGAGCGGTTTGGTAATTCGAATTACAAAAGTCGAGAAGTGGGGGATGCGTTTCGAACTTTGCAGAAAGCGATGTTGTTGGAATTGGTATATCCGACAACGGAAACGAGTCTGCCGATACATTCCGATTTGCGCAAGAAACCGAAATTGATGTGGATTGATACCGGGCTGGTTAATTACGCGGCTGGAATACAGTCCGAACTTTTCGGGAAGGAGAATATTAATGATGTTTGGAGAGGGCGAATTGCCGAGCATATTGTCGGACAGGAGATTCTCGGGCAAAGTAATAATTTCTTGGATAGACGACATTTCTGGGTTCGTGAAGCTCGAAATGCACAGGCTGAGGTCGACTTTTTATACAATAGTCGGAGATACGGCCTGTTGCCGATTGAGGTCAAGAGTGGAACGAATGCACATTTGAAGTCGTTGCAGTCGTTTATGCGAAATTCTTTGTGCAAGAGGGCTGTGCGTTTTTGGTCCAAGCCTTATAGTGTCGATGCTGTTAAGCTAGATACAGGAGCAAGTTACGAGTTGCACAATGTACCATATTATTATGCCGGATTTTTGGAGGAGATATTAAAGAAAGCGTAAATGTTATTAAACCTCTTGTTATTTTTAAAAGTTATTGCATAATTTGTGTAGCATAAAAAGTGCTGCACAAATTATGCAATAATTATCTTGCTTATAATGAATGATATTCGAGAGAGAGAGTATTGTGTGTAAAACTGGGGATATGGAATTCATCTGGTTGAAACACTTCCTTTGACGAGGGTACTTGGTCTTGAGTTTTGATATAATTATTTATTGCTATCGTTGTTCCGATAAGGAAAAGAACGATAGCTAAGATTAATGCTCTTATCATAGCTTTCGGTTTTTGGTGAATTTGATTTTACGGGAAATGCGATAATAAGGTTACAATGCAGGCCTTTGGCGGTGTTTACTCCATCAGTTCTTTGATTTTTTGTTTTAAGGATTCACCTTTTAGGTTGATAGCGATGATTTTAGTTCGGAACCGTGATAAGGCCATAGTAAACCGTCTTCTTCAATGCTTCCAGCCACTCGGATTTGTTGCTATCCAGAGAAATACTGATGATTTCCAAGCCTTGGGAATTGAATTCATTGTAGAGGGCTATCATTTCCGGATTTGTTTCCCGGCAGATCTAGAATGAAAAGTTCTTTACGGCAACGAATGGTCGGTTTTCTTCGTAAGAATTTCCAAATTCTTTGTTAGCTTTGTGGGAATGATGAAAGATATGAAGACGGTTATAGATTTATTTGAAAGAAGTTGCGAAAAGTTTCCGGATAATCCTTATTTATGGGAAAAGATAAACGGGAAATTTGCGACTACATCATATATGGAGGTAAAGCGAGAAGTATTGAACTTCGCGGGTGCTTTGTGTCAATTAGGAGTGGATAGGGGAGACCGGATTGCATTGTTAAGCGAAGGCTGTAATGCTTGGGTGTACTCGGAATTGGGAATGTTATACGCCGGAGGCGTGAATGTGCCGCTATCCATTAAGTTGACGGATAACGAAATTGTTTTTCGAGTGGAACACTCTCAAGCTCGTTTTTTGATCGTGTCCGCAAATTTTTTGAATCGAGTTCGGGGAATTGAAGGGCGAATCGGAGGGGTGGAAAAGATTATCGTGATACATTCAGATATAAATGAAGGTAAATACGTGTCCTTTGAGTTGTTACAACGAGAGGGGGAGATTTGGCGGAGAGAACGCGAGAAGTTGCTGAATGACCGGATTCATGCTGTGACGGAGGATGATCTGGTAAATATTTCTTATACTTCGGGGACGACAGCGGAGCCTAAAGGAATCATGTTGTCCCACCGGAATTACGTGACGAACGTGTTGCAATCAGATTCCTTGATACAAATCCCGGCATATTATCGGATATTATTGTTTTTACCATGGGATCATAGTTTTGCCCATACGGTAGGGCTTTACTCTTTTATGTATAACGGGGCCTCGCTGGCTTCTGTCGATTACGGGCAGTCGGGAATGGAGTATTTGCGTAATATCCCGGTGAATTTGCAGGAAGTGAAACCTCATATATTATTGAGCGTACCTGCCTTGGCGAAAAATTTCCGCAAGAATATCGAGGCGGGGATCAAAGCGAAAGGACGTTTTACAGATCGGTTTTATCATCTGGGATTGAAGATTGCTTATACATATAATGGTTTCGGGGGCGATCGGGGACGAGGATGGAAGGTGTTGCTGAAACCTTTGGTGAAATTATGGGATTCTCTTTTATTCTCTAAACTTCGGAAACAGGTATTTGGCGGGAACCTTCGTTTTTTCGTGGGAGGTGGAGCCTTGCTGGATATTGAATTACAGCGTTACTACGCGGCTTTGGGAATTCCGATGTTTCAAGGGTATGGTTTGTCGGAGGCCTCTCCCGTGATCAGTTCGAACACCCCCGGGCGTTATCGTTTCGGTTCTTCCGGGATATTGGTAAAGCCGATTGATTTGAAAGTTTGTGATGAGGAAGGACAGGAATTACCTCAAGGACAAAAAGGGGAGTTGTGGATAAGAGGAGGAAACGTGATGGCTGGATACTGGCGAAACGAGAAGAGTACGGCCGAGACGATCGTGGACGGTTGGCTGCATACAGGCGATTTGGGGTATTTACATCCCGATGGCTGGTTGTACGTGCTGGGACGTTTCAAATCCTTACTGATCGCGAATGACGGGGAGAAATACAGCCCGGAAGGAATCGAGGAGACCATTGCCGAACAGTCGAAATATATAGATTATTGTATATTATATAATAATCAATCCCCGTACACGGCCGGGTTGATTGTCCCGAATAAAATGGCGTTACGGGAGTATATCGAGAAACAGGATGTTGAACCGGATTCCATGGATGCTTACCGGGTTATGTTGAAAAAGATCCAGAGTGAGCTGATGGCTTACCGGGTAGGTGGGAAACACGCTCATTTATTTCCGGAAAGGTGGCTGCCTGCCGTCGTGGCCGTGTTGCCGGAGGTGCTGAACGAACAGAATGGCATGATAAATTCGACCATGAAAGTCGTAAGAGCTAAAGTTTATGACCGATTTAAAGAAGAAATCGATTATCTTTACACCCCGGAAGGAAAAGAAATTACGAATAAACGTAACCTTCAGAATTTAAAGCAATTAATATCTTGAATTGGAAGTCTGAAAGTGTCATCATTTTCAATTTTCAATTTTCAATTTTCAATTATTATGAAGCGTCGATCTACGAAACAAGTTAAGATTGGAGAAATATATATTGGATCGGAGTATCCGGTTTTGGTACAATCCATGTTAAATACCGATACGATGAATACGGAAGCTTGTGTGGAACAAGCTATACGGATTATCGAGGCGGGAGGAAAGTTGGTGAGGATCACGGCTCCCGGGATAAAGGAGGCTAAAAATCTGGAAAATATTCACGCGGAGCTACGTCGGAGAGGTTACACGACTCCGCTTTCCGCAGATATTCATTTTAACCCGGAGGCGGCGATTGAGGCTGCCAGACACGTGGAGAAAGTACGTATCAATCCGGGGAATTTCGTGGATAAACGGGCTACTTTCAAAACATTGATTTATACGGACGAGGAATATGCCGCGGAGTTAGAGCGTTTGCGTGAAAAGTTCACGGCATTTCTGGATGTGTGTCGGGAATACGGGACGGCGGTGCGGATAGGTACGAATCATGGATCTTTGTCTGACCGGATTATGAGCCGTTACGGGAATACACCTGCCGGGATGGTGGAGGCAACCATGGAATACCTGCGGGTGTGTCGGGACGTGAAATTTGATGATGTCGTGATTTCCTTGAAATCGAGTGATTGCCGGGTGATGGTTGAGGCAGTGCGTTTGCTTGTGAAGGAGATGGAGAAAGAGGGGATGGATTACCCGTTGCATCTGGGAGTGACTGAAGCCGGAGAAGGAGAGGACGGAAGAATTCGTTCTGCCGTGGGTATTGGTACTTTATTAAATGAAGGATTAGGCGATACGATCCGGGTATCCTTGACTGAGGAACCGGAACAGGAGATTCCCGTGGCGAATCTTTTAAATGAGATTTGTTGTTTACAAGATTCGAAAACGGAACCGATTCACGTGGAAGGGCATTACTCTCATCCCGTGATTGTAGCGGATATTTCTAAGGTGGAATGTCTTGACGAGGCTGTGATGGCCGGTCTGGATTTTCACGTGGCAACAGAGAATGATCCCGTGTATGGCGATATGTTGCAAGGTGGGATGCGGGCACCGGAGATGATCTACACGGAGGCATTGGGACCGGAGTTGACGAAATTACCGGATTCCGTGACCGTGGTGGTTCCTTTTGATAGTCTGGATATTGCCCACGTGTATAATCGTAAGGCGGTCGCCTTGATTAATGTCAAAGATTTCGTCCGGCTATCGAAACCCGTGGAGGGGGACGGTATTTTCGTGGAAGTGCGCGACGTGGAAGTGATAAATACCGAGCTTGCCGGAAAGTTGGAACGGGAGAAAAATGCGATCGTGGTGTTGAATCCTGAGAGTCCTTCTAGCGCTTTGTATCGTTTGTACTTGGGAGAGTTGAAACGTTTAGGGATAATGAACCGGGTAATTGTGCGGGCCATGCTTGACGAGTCGGATTCCAACAGGTTGAGTTTGTGGATGGCTGCTCATCTAGGAGGTTTATTCCTTGACAGGCTGGTTTATGGCTTGTGGTTGTCATGTCTCGGTATTCCGGATATGTTCTACGGGGTACATTTGAGTCAGGATATATTGCAATCGGCAGGAGTGCGTCGTTATAAAACAGAGTTTATCAGTTGTCCCGGATGTGGACGAACATTATATAATTTGCAGGAGTCCGTGGCGAAAGTAAAGAAAGCATTTGCTCATCTGAGTCGTTTGAAGATTGCCGTGATGGGTTGTATCGTGAACGGGCCCGGAGAAATGGGGGATGCGGACTACGGTTATGTGGGTGCCGGAAACGGGAAAGTGAATCTATTCCGGGGAAAAGAGATGGTGCGTGTGGCCGTGCCGGAGGAAGAAGCCATTGAGGCATTGAAACAATTAATAAAAGAGAACGGAGATTGGAATGACTGATACAAGAGATACCGCACCTTTAGTTTTAGGAACCGAGAAGATCGGAAAATTATTGATGCAATATGCTATCCCGGCAATTATTGCTATGACGGCCTCTTCACTTTATAACATGGTAGATAGTATATTTATCGGTCATGGAGTGGGACCATTGGCGATTGCGGGATTGGCTATTACATTCCCGTTTATGAATCTGGCAGCGGCTTTCGGGTCGTTGGTGGGGGTGGGAGCATCGACGTTGGTTGCTATTAAATTGGGACAGAAAGACAAGGAGAGTGCTACTCATGTTTTGGGGAACGTGGTGATGCTGAACGGGATTATCGGCTTGGTATTTATGACCGTGGCATTGCTTTTCCTTGATCCGATATTGCTCTTTTTCGGGGCGAGTCCGGACACATTACCTTATGCAAGGGAATATATGCAGGTGATTCTGGCGGGAAATCTCGTCACGCATATTTATATGGGGTTGAACGAGGTTTTAAGAGCTTCGGGTTATCCACAAAAAGCGATGGCTGCTACTTTGACGGCTGTTATTGTGAATTGTGGGTTGGATGCTTTGTTTATTTTAGGTTTCGGCTGGGGAATCCGGGGTGCAGCTTTGGCAACCATTGCCGCACAGATTATTGCTTTAGGGTTTGAAATCCACCATTTTTCAAGGAAAAAGAGTTTTTTACATTTCCAACGTGGAATCTTCGGGTTGAAACGTCAAATCGTGGGGGGAATGCTGGCCATCGGGTTATCTCCTTTCTTGATGAATCTTTGTGCTTGTTTTGTTGTGATCTTGATCAACAAGAGTTTGAAAACGTATGGAGGGGATTTGGCTATCGGGGCGTATGGTATTGTAAACAGGATCGTCTTCTTGTTCATCATGATCGTGATGGGATTTAACCAAGGAATGCAGCCTATCGCGGGGTATAATTTTGGAGCCCGGCAGTTCGACCGTTTGATTCAAGTATTGAAATATACCATCTTTTGTGGCGTGACTGTTACGACAGTCGGTTTTCTGGCGGGACAAATTTTTCCCCGGCCATTGATTTACCTTTTCACATCGGACGAAACTTTAACTAATATTGCCGTGGAAGGTCTGCGTATCGTGTTACTATTCTTCCCGGTTGTCGGTTTCCAGATGGTGACATCCAGTTTCTTCCAATCTATCGGGATGGCCAAGAAGGCGATCTTTTTGTCGTTGACACGACAGTTGCTATTTTTGATCCCGTCATTATTGGTGTTTCCATCCATTTGGGGAACGGTCGGAGTCTGGATGAGTATGCCGGTTGCGGATGCCATTGCGACGATCGTTGCGGCCTGTATGTTAAGATGGCAATTGAAACATCTGAAAGCGTGAAGAAATTTATATTGTAGCGGGTTACAGGTTCAAAAAAAATCGATAGCTTTGTAGAAGAATAGATTTAAAAGATCAAAATATGGATAATAAATTTGTTATTACAATAGGCCGCCAATTCGGAAGTTGTGGTAAAGAGATCGGACAAGAGTTGGCAAAACGTTTCGGGATTACCTTCTATGACAAGGAATTAATTTCTCTCGCATCGAAAGAAAGCGGTTTGTGTCAGGAGTTTTTCGAGAAGGCGGATGAAAAGAATTCCGGAAACTTGTTACAGGCTTTTGCTGCCGGATTTACCTTCGGGCCCTTCCAGTACAATGATTTTCTTTCTAATGATAAGCTTTTTCAAATCCAGTCGGACGTGATTCGTAAGGTGGCAGGCGAACATTCCTGCGTGATCGTGGGACGTTGTGCCGATTACATTTTGCGTGACAATAAACGTTGTATCAACGTGTTTGTTCATGCAGATATAGAAGAACGCGTGAAGACCGTGATGAATCGTCAACATATATCGGAACAGGAAGCCCGTGAGTTGATTCGCAAGATGGATAAAACTCGTCCGAATTATTATAATTTCTACTCGGACAAAGAGTGGGGCGTGGCATCATCTTACCATTTGTCTGTTGATTCAGGTCTATTGGGAGTACACAAAACGGTGGACTTTATCCAGAAATTTGTGGAAGAAGCACTGAAAGACTGAATGATTTTTGATTTATGATTTATGATTGAAATTAGCCAATCATAAATCGTAAATCAAGAAATATTTTAACGAGTACAGTAGAAAAGTTCCGGTTCTTTTCTCTCATGGAAGTTCTTGAAGAGAAATTCTGAAAAAGGAGTGTTGAAAACTCTGGCTCCGTTAGGACATTCCTTCACGCAAGCACAACATTTAATACAAATTTCGGGATCGCTCACGATCTCTTCTTTTAATTCGATGGTTTCAACAGGACAGATTTCGATGCAATATTGACATTGTGTACACAATTCGTCAATGGTGATCGGGGTTGCCGGAGTTTTAGGCTTATTCTCTTTATACGGGAAATTCCCTTTTACTTCCAAAGCGGGTAATTCTTTTATATCTGCATATTGATTTAGTAGCTTTATAATATTTTTTCCGAATTCAGTGGCTATTTGTATGTCGGATACATCGGGGCGTCCGGCTGCCGTGGGGAATTGTTCTGTACTATACGAGTGTTCCCCGATAAAGGCTCCACCGGCAACAGGAATAAAACCCAGTTGTTTCACGGTGTCCCGTAATTCAAGTAAGGCATCCTCGTAATCCCGATTTCCATAAAGAACAACAATGATAGCCGGGGTGTTATCTCCTTTTATTTTTTGTAGCCTTTCCAATGCCGTCGGGGCAACTCTCCCCGCATAGGTGGGGACACCGATGATTGCCAACGAATCTGTTGATATGACTTTTTGATCCGCACATGGATAGGTTAAATCAATTTCTTTATTTACTATGATATCAGTTCCTTCTGCTATTGCCGTGACAATCTTTGCAGAGGTATGAGTCGGTGAAAAATATACAGGTTGAATATTCTTTATTTGCATAATGTTCTCTGTTTCTAGATTATTGTTTTCAGCAAAGGTAAGGATTATTTAGTATATTCGTTTTCTATTACTAATTTTCACATTTTACAAGTGGTTTATGAAAAATATAATCATATTCTGTAAAAAAGTCATATTTGCCTCACCCCTTTTATGTCGTTTTCGTGCTTTAGGGGGAAAGGCACTAATAATTAAATAATGGTTGTAGAAAAAATTCAAATAGAAACGTCAGAAATAGACTTGAAAGATACTCAGATTTTCAAGGCTATTTTTAATATGTTCTATCCCCGGGCTTATACTTTCACGCTAAAGTTACTCCGGGATGAGGTCATTAGTGCGGATATTACTCAAGAAGCTTTTCTTTATATGTGGGAAAAAGCGTATCGTTTTCCGGATATGATGTCGTTTAAATCTTATTTATACAGTTGTCTGAAAAATAAGACGTTAAACTATATCCGGGATCACAAGGTGGAGCGGAACATGGAAGAATTGAAGGATGTTTTCGTGGACGATATTTCGATCGATCATTTGGTTATAGAACATGAGTTGAAGGCCCGAATATTGGAAGAGATCAACAAGTTGTCGGACGTGAAGCGGGAGATTATGTTATTGCGCATGAAAGGATATAGCTACGATGAGATTTCGGAAGAATTATCTCTGAGTATTAATACGGTGAAAACACATAAAAAACAGGCATATAAGGATTTAAAAGTCCATTTGTCGGATTATAGCCAGTGTCTTTTGGTATTGGTTTCGTTGTTGGTGACATGTTTTTGTAATTGATAAAAAATATATTCATGAAAAGAATACGGAAGGATATAGAAATTAGTGATTTGATTTACAAATCTCTTCGGGGAGAAACCTCAAAAAGCGAGGATGAGTTGTTGGAGGCATGGTGCTTGGAGCCGAGGAACCGTAAATTATTCATGGAGCTTCGGGAGGCAGATCATCTTTACGAGGGAATAGTCAATATGTATAACGTGGATACGAATGAACCTTTTAAAAACGTGAATGATCGGATCAGGAAAAGAAAACATGTATGTTTGATGAAATTTCTTTCGGGAATTGCAGCCGTGTTATTGGTAGGAGTGGTATTCGTGGTTTTAATGAAGGAAGAAGAAAAAGGGTCGACAAGGCAGGTATTATTATCTTCAGTATCGAAAGGGAAAATGGAGCCTTTTGCCACATTGGTAACCACGGCGGGAAAGGTGGTCTATTTGGAAGACTCTGTAAAACAAGAGTCTTTGACGTTAGGGAATAAAGAGGTGTTGCAACAGAGGAATGACGAACAGGAGGGACAGCCTATTATTGAACAAGAAGTGGAGTATAACGTGTTGACCACATCGAAACAAGGAAATATAAAAGTAGTTTTGTATGATGGTAGTCTCGTGTGGTTGAATGCTGGAAGTGAATTGCGTTACCCGAACACCTTTGTCGAGAATCAACGGGTGGTATACCTGAAAGGAGAGGCTTATTTTGATGTGGCCAAAGACCGTGACCATCCTTTTATCGTGAAAACAATTTCTTCTGAGATCAGCGTGTTAGGAACAAGTTTTAATGTGAATGCTCGGGAGAATTTATGTGTTACGACGTTGGTGGAAGGTCGTGTACGAATGAGGCATGGAATGAAAGATAGCGTGGAGTTATGTGAGGGGCAACAGGCTTCGGTCGCCAAGATTGGAAAAATCCGTGTGCAGGATGTTGATACGAGATATTACACGAGTTGGATGAATAATATGTTTGCCTTTCGGGAGGCTCCGTTACGGGAAATTGCAGACGTGCTGGAAAATTGGTACGGGTGTGAATGTCGTTTCGAGAACTCTACTTTGGAAAATATCCCCTACACGACTATGGTAGAAAGATATTCGGATGTGGATAGTGTGTTGCAGATTTTGGCGGGAACGGGTGACTTCCGATACACGAGAATAGGTGATTTGATCATTATAAAAGAAAAATAGGCAAAGAGCCTTCACTCCCTTTACCTATTTGTTACTCATTAATTGAATAATTAAAAGCAAATTTATGAAGAAAAAACCGATTTGTCACACTTTTAGAGAGTGTAGTTTTGGTAATTTCGTTTTTTTAAAACGATTTCTGGGTTTCTTGGCATTGCTTATTCTTGGCAATATCGCTATTGTTATGGCACAAGAAGCTCCTAAGTTTACCGTGAATTTTAAAGATGCTTCTTTAACGGAGGTGTTTGATTATTTAGGAAAGAACAGCGATTACAAGTTCACGTACAATAGCGAGAACGTGAACCGGGAGACCAAAAAAGTCACAGAATCTTTTAAAAACGTAACCCTGGAACAAATTCTTACGAAATGTTTGGAAGATACACGTTTCAGCTTTGAAATCGTGGGTAAGAATGTCGTCATTTCTTTACGGAAGGAACCGGAGGTAAAGTTAATAGAAGTTAATGGTAGAGTGGTGGATGAACGTGGAAATTCTATTCCGGGAGCCACCGTGTTAATTCAGGGAAGCACGCAGGGGGTGGCTACTGATATGGACGGACGTTACACGATTCATGCAAAACCGACGGATGCCTTGCGAATTTCTTTTATTGGTTATAAAACTGAGATCGTTGCTATTAAAGGCAAAACAAGATTGAACATTACACTGAATCCCACGGCAGAAAATATCGAGGAAGTAACGGTGGTTGCCTTCGGGGAGCAGAAAAAAGAGAGTGTGGTATCTGCAATTACCACTGTACGCCCGATGGATTTAAAATCTTCCAGTAGTGACTTGACTTCCAGTTTTGCGGGAAAAATTTCCGGTATCATTGGCTGGCAGACGGGAGGTATTCCCGGGGCTTTAACCGAGGAGGAGATGAACACGAAATTTTATATTCGGGGTATCAGTTCTTCCAGCGGAGTATCCGAACCCCTGGTATTGATTGACGGGGTGGAATCTTCTCGCCTTGATTTGGCCCGTATGGCACCGGAAGATATCGAGAGCTTCAGCGTGCTGAAAGATGCTTCAGCGACGGCCATGTATGGTGCCCGCGGGGCGAATGGCGTTATTTTGGTCACCACGAAAAAAGGAGAAGCGGGAAGTGTTTATACTTCCGTGCGCTACGAGGCGGTGGCTTCCATGCCGACCCGCGAAATAGATGTGGTAGATCCCAAAATTTACATGCGTATGTACAACGAGGCTTTGCGAACCCGCAATCCGTCGGCTACACCCGCTTATTCCCTCACGCGTATCGAGCGTACGGGTGACCCGAGGTTTCCTTCCTACGTGTACCCGGCAAATGATTGGTATGATATTTTGTTTAAGGATTATTCCATTAACCATCGGGTGGGAGTAAATGTTCGGGGTGGTTCGGAATTGGTACAGTATTACGCATCAGTTAATTACGTGAACGACCAAGGTATGCTGAAAACCGACCGTCTGAACCAGTTCGAGGTCAATATCAAGAATTCCACTCTTTCTTCCCGTATTAATTTGAATGTAAACCTGAATGCCGGTATCCGGTTGTTGGCGAATACCTCATTCTCGATTGATAAATACCGTGGTCCGGCTGCCGCAGATGTAACGACAGCTTACGGAATGGCATTCAATGCTTCTCCGGTGAATTTTGCCCCTACTTACCCGGGTGACAAGGAGAACGGTTGGCCCCATTTGAGATTCGGTCAGGTGCCCGGGGGACCCAATCCGAGTAGCGGCATCATCAACCCATATGCTCTAATACAAGCGGGATACAAGGAACGCGGGCGTTATTCTGTAACTAGCCGTGTTGAATATATTCACAATCTTTCGGTTTTGCTAAAGGGATTGGAACTCCGTGCCAGCGTATCACTTTCTAAAACAGGGTACAACCAAGATACTTACACGACATCACCTTTCTATTATTATTTGGATCCGGAGAGCGGTGGTTATGATTTTGAAACAGGTGAGCACTTCTTGACAAATGTAAATGTCGAGCCGGGACGTCGGACTCTGGCAAAACCGTACTCCGGGGGTAGTAGTTTGTCTACCACGACACAGTGGGTGTACGAGGGACGCTTGCTTCATACGGCTGCATGGGGAGATCACCAGACTTCGCTGACTGCTGTATTCCAAGCACAACAGTCTAGTGCGTCACCGGCTCAGGATCTATATAGTGGGATCGAACACCGTAACCTGAGTTTTTCAATGCGAGGTTCCTACGGTTTTCTGGACCGCTACTTTGTTGAAGCCAGTTTCGGGTATAATGGTTCCGAGCGTTTTACTAAAAACAATCGTATGGGCTTCTTCCCCTCCGTGGGGGCAGCTTGGATTGTGTCGAAAGAAAATTTCATGAAAGAGGTAAGCAAATGGTTTTCTTTCTTTAAGATGAGGGCTTCTTATGGTAAGGTTGGTAACGACGGGATTATTTCCACGCCTCGTTTCGTGTATATGCCGCAGATTGGTAATACCAGCGTGAATAGCGGAACTTATCCCGATGCCGGTATAGAAGAGAGTTTTAATCGTAAACAGATAAAGAACTATGGCGACCCTGATGTCAAATGGGAAGTTTCTGAGCAGGTGAATATTGGTTTGGAAACCCGCTTCTTCAAGGATATCTTAGAGGTAAATGTCGATATTTATCAGGAAATCCGCCATAATATCATCTCCAACCGTACGGTAATACCTGCCAACATGGGTATAGAATTACCGCCCTTGGATAACATGGGTAAAGTACGTTCGCGGGGTATTGATCTGTCCGGAAAAATCCAACATGCTTTCTCTCCGGATTTCTGGATTATTCTTAATGGAACGTTTACTTATAACAAAGCTGTTTACAAAGAGTTGGAAGAAGCTACCGATAAACCTCGCTGGCAGTGGAAAGTGGGACATGAGCTTTCTCAGCAAGTGGGTTACATTGCCGAGGGATTATTTCGTGACCAGGCGGAAATCAACAATGCTCCCAGCCAACCCTCGGCTATGCCGGGTGATATTCGTTATCGTGATGTAAATGGCGATGGTGTTATCGACACCGAGGATGCCGTGCATATCGGTTTCCCGGAAACTCCGCGTGTGATCTATGGTTTTAGCGGTTTTATCAATTACAAGAATTGGGAGTTCAATTTTGCGTTTCAGGGTTCGGGTAAACGGGGGTTCTTTATCAATCCGGCTGCTTTATCGCCTTTTGTTAACGATCATGCGATGTTGAAAGCTATTTACGATGATCATTGGACAGAGGATAATATGAGCAATCGCCCCTTTTGGCCCCGACTCTCTACACAGAGTATCATTGTCAATAACCCCCAGGAAGATTGGTACAACGAAAGTGCCACGGAAACCCGCAAGTCCACCTATTTTATGCGTGAATGTAGTTTCTTGCGTTGCACGTCCCTGGAGTTAGCTTATAATTTGCCGACACAGTTGAAAACTAAACTTCGTATGCAAAACGTGAAATTTTTCGCCCGGGTGAATAATCCTTTTATGATCACCAATTTCAAATTATGGGATGTGGAATTAGGGGAGAACGGGTTCAACTACCCGATACAAAGAACCTATGCTTTGGGTATCAATATTAGTTTCTAATTTAAATGTCAATACAATATGAAACGTTTACTATCCGTCTTATTAATACCGCTCTTCCTGTTCACTGCTTGCGATAGCTGGCTGGACATCGTGCCGGAAGAGGATATGACAACTCTGGACACGGAGTTTGAAACGCGTGATGAGGCCGAAAATTGGCTCCGGAGTTGCTATATGTTTTTTCAAGATCCGTTGCCTAGCCTTACGGGTAATGAAGCATTCCTCGGGGCAGATGAATTGGTGGGGGGTGATTATGCCCGGAACCAAGGTCGTTTTACGGGATATAGCATTAGCTCCGGTTTGCAAAATTCATTGGATCCCTACCATGATTGTTGGTCGAAAAAAGAGGTAGGTTACGGGACAGGTAGACTGGCGGGGAGAAGCGATTATTACACGGCCA
>ERZ827101.1482-NODE-1482-length-27391-cov-74.227210_pt1 | contig 27391 bp, 34 predicted proteins | sample MGYA00519869_ERZ827101 | MGnify/ENA primary metagenome ERZ827101 (study PRJEB31778, sample SAMEA3449256) | human gut metagenome | biome: human gut; feature: human-associated habitat; material: faeces | place: United Kingdom | collected 2010/2012 ...
ACAGGTTATCTGCTCATCCTGTGAGAGCGCTTCCGGTGCCGGTGCATCGGGATCAAAATGCGGTGAAGATTTCATTTATGAATTTCCTGTTGATGAGGGGAGACAGTCTTTGTCAGAAACGGGTTTCATAAACAGGATGGAGACGACCTGTTTACGATCCACAACAGCCTGTGTCGGTGGCAGCCGGGCGGCATCCTGTGTCATCACCTGGGCAGTCTGCTGACCGATGCCGCCGGCGATAACACCGGCAACGGCCTTGCCATCCGGCGTGCCGGTACGGCCCGTCACGGTGCCGCTGTTGGTGGTCAGGATTTGGGTGTTGCTGTCTTCGTACAGTTGCCCCACTTTGCCGATACCGTTCGCCAGTGCCGGTAATATGATCCGGCTGAAATAACGGTGGTTGATGTCGCTGGCCACGGAAGAACGCTGCGTCTCATCATCCAGCGCATAAGCATCGATGGTGCAGGTCTGGCCGGCGTACTGCATGGTGGTGAAGTGGATCACAACGCCGTCACCGGCCAGCTGGACGCCCCGGGCAGACAGTACGGCACCGCGCAGTTTTCCGGCCGGAATGCTGGCCAGTACCACTGACCCGGCATTATCCGAATCCACGGACGTTTCCATCGTGCCCGGATAACGGCTCAGACCCGGAATGAAAAATGACGCCGTGACCGGCGTGCTGTCCGGCTTTCCGGCTGTGCTCTGTGCGGCGGTGGTCTGTGATACCGTCTGCAGACCGGGCACGCCGGCGGCCCACTGACTGAAGTGTTCACCGCTGTTGCCCTGTGCATTCCCGTCGAATGTGGCAGCCAGCGTCATTTCACCCGGTGCCCATCGCTGATCCAGCTTTGCCAGAAAGGCCTGGATTTGCTGCCGTTTCCCGTCGGATGTGCCGCCGGTGCGCTGTTCGTTACCGGTGCCGGCAGGCGGGGTTGTCTGCAGCTGAACATCCTGTTGCGGAGGTGGCGGGGTTTCCGGCTCCGGATTTCCGGTACTCAGGGTCGCGAGAAAACTGTCGCCTTCCTGCTCGGCCTGGCGGGCACCCATCCGGTTCGCCTGTGATAACAACTGACGGTACTGCTGTGACTCCTGACTGGTGACGGGGGTGCTGCTGGCAACCCGCTTCAGGTTGTACTGTGATTCGGGCTCTTCGCTGCGGGAAAGGTATCCCCAGCCCAGATAAGCTCCACCCAGCACGCAGACCGCCGCCGCACCGATGATCGCGATTGTTTTTTTGCCGTCGCGGGCGGCATCCTGTTCTATGGCCATGATTACTCCAGCTCGATGGTCAGGGGGACGTTATTGCCCTGAACGGAAAACATGACGTAAGGGGTGACCGGCAGTTTCCAGACGTGTGTACCGTCAGCCGCCGTCAGCGTCTGTTCAAATTCATCACGAAGGATCGCGCCGGAACGCAGGTACAGGTCGTCTCCCATCTGCCAGGCCTGTGTGGCCGGTACATCCCCCTTCACGCGCAGGGGGCGGGCTTCTTTGGGGGGAACGCCGTCCAGAAATGCCTGCAGGGTGTCGTCATACAGCCCGACTTTTTCTTTTGCCTGGCGTACAGGCTGGGATTTGCCCGGCTGAGTCTGCGGAATGCGCAGATCCAGACGGCTGTCACTGAACTGTGATGCCGCTTTGTCCGAGGGCGAACCACTGGCCAGACTGATGGTGACCGGTACGGCCAGCCCCTTCAGGTACACCGTCACGCTGCCGGTGTCATACACACGGCTGGCCTGAACCACGATGGAAGGGGAGTCCGGCAGATACACCACCCGGAATCCCTTTTCATTTCCGTTAATGGGCGGTGCGGCCACCGGCCAGGGGGCACCGTTCTGATCGGTGAAGTTGATGACACCGGGATAATTGGGCAGAACCTGCATCATGGGCAGTGACGCCCCCGGCGTCAGTTTCACGGTCAGGGAACGGATACGGGGCACCACGGTTAACGGGTTAAAGGCACTGTGTCGCTGCAGGTCGTCGTACTCTTTCCGGAGCTGCGTGATGTCCTCCGGTGGCAGGGGAAGGGTGACGGCCCGGGCGATATCTGTGGCACTTTCTGCCTGTGATGCCTGTGAGTTTCCTGACTGCGGGGGCGGAACATCGCCCTCCACAGGTCGTGCTGGCACATCCGCCGGGGCCGGGATGCCCGATACGGGTGTTGCCGTATTATTCAGGCTGACGGCCGGCTGCCATTGTTGTCCGGTTGCGGTGTTGCCCGGTGCGGCTGTGTCAGCCAGAACGGCATGACCGTACAGGAGACAGGACGCAAGAATGACGGACTGATATCGGGTCATGAACGGGGCTCCTGTGTGATCACCTGGGTGATGTTCAGACCGTCCTTTTTCAGTCGGGGATCGGCGGTCTCAATCATCATGGTCAGAATGAAATTCTGGGGCGGCAGTGACGTGCTCTGGCCGTTCAGGCGCAGCGTGATGGGGTACTGCACCCGCCAGGCATAGTGACCGTTATCGAGCACGCCTTTACTCTGGATGATGCCCGATGACGTCAGGACGGAGAGGTTCATCCGCTTTTCCTTCACTTTTTCCAGAATGCCGGATGACACTAGGGCGTTGTAATAGCTGACGAAACCTTCGTCAGAGAAGCTGTCCTGACGGGCGTTGATTTGTTCCCGGTAATGCACAAAATCCAGCGTGAAGTTTGCCCGGGTTGCCCGTGCGCCGTAGTCAATGATGTCGGCATCACTGTAGGTGGCCTTGTTCATGGCCGGCAGCGGGATAATGCGTCCGTTATCGCTGGCCACGACAGCCAGAGGCGGGTTTGCCACTTTCCAGGCCAGATACCCGTTGATGACGATGGCGCCCGTCAGGGCGATGCCCAGCCAGCCGTTACAGCCCAGCAGACGCCGGGTAAAGGCGACGTTAAGCCGGGCCTCCTGGTGCTGTGCAATGGCGGCAGAATACGGTGTCTCCTTCGGTGAAGGCGACACGGGAGTTTTTTTCATAATGCGTCCTCACTGGTGCTCAGAGTGAAAAGGGGTAATCTGGTGTAGCCCCGGATGAAGAGGCCCGTGGAACAGGTGTGGATTGCGGTGCCGGAGAGGACTGACGAACTGAATTCCGGCTGACGGCCCGGGATTTTATGGGAACAGACGTTGTCGGAAGATTAACGCCCAGGTCTCCCCACGGGTCGATGGTGCCGGGCAGGTAGTCATGAATTTTGTCCCGTGCGGCACTGCAGATCTGATCCTTTATTTTGTCGAGTAAATCGCTGATATCAGGAAAAACCGGTACGGTGACGGAGGTACTGATCTCCCCCAGACACTGCTGAAAGCCGTTTGAGGCCTGTTTTTCCCGCTGTGCCCAGGATTCTGCGGCTTTCTGTGCCTGTGCGTAACCGGCCTGGGCACCGGCAAGCGCCGCTGTTGATGCCCGACAGCTGGCCGCACTGGCGGCAGCACAAAATGAACCGCTGATGATGATGGCGGCAATGAGTGTTTTCATGGTCTGACTCTGTGTTATACGCCGGGGCGTGGTGCGTTGTGATTTCTGCGTGGAGCGTTCTGTGGTTTATTGCGCATTTCAGTCACCTGTTCAGGCGGCACCGGCGGGCGACTGAAGCCGAGTTCCTGTTGCAGTGCCGCCGGACGCTTTTCCGGGGCGGTGACCTGCGTCAGAATGCGTTCCCGCTCGCCCTTCAGCGTGAAGACGAAACTGTTATAGTTGCCGGTTTCGTTGTTGATGGCATTTCCTTTCCCGATGGGGCGGAGTCCCTGTGGTGTCACCTCATTCAGTATCAGGTGGCGCTCGCCGTTCTGACCGACAAAACGCCCAAGAACAGGTTTGTGCCGGCCTTCATGCAGAACCAGCCCCTGAACAAAATCCCCCCGGGCTTTCACCAGAAGGAGCTTAAGCTGTTGTGTGGCTTCATCCTGAAGCTGCATCAACAGTTTTCCGGCTTCCGGGTGAGGGGATGGCAGTTCCGGTGACGCCGGTGTCTGTCGGGGTGTCGTCACACCCTGTCCGTTGTGTTGTACCCACAGGACTTCCGGTAGTGCAGGAAGCGTCGGGGGCGTGGTGCCGGCTTTACGGGCCATGTCATCCACTGCCGCCTGCAGTGCCCGGTAATCGCCCAGATGATAGGGGCGCAGCTCACCTGGTTGGGCCAGTTGCCCGGTATGGCGGGCAACCACATAGGGATCCACAGCAGGGCGGGCTTCCCACTGGTTGCGGGTGACCTCCTTCTCTTCGTAGATCCAGCCGCCATGCTCGTTCTGAAGAGGCTTACCGTCATCGCCCAGCTTTTTCACCTGAACGGTCACTGGTTTTTTCCCCAGCATGGTCAGTGTGGCCATGTCGCCGGTTTTCAGCCCACTGTTCCGTATGGCCTCCTGGAGTCCAATCCCCCATACAAGACGCTCACCATGTCGGGTTCTCAGGTGTGCGTAATAACTCCGGTCTTTTTGCTTGTCGAAGTTATAGTGCGCCGGTCCGAATGCCAGTAACTGACCAGTAATGCCACTGGATGCCTCCTTGTGACTGGCGTTTCGGGGCAGTGCTGTTTCCATCCGGGTAGGCAGGATATCCAGTGGTAGTGCCGATTGTTGCGGGGCGAACGCGGCGTTTGCGGAACGCTCCTGCCACAGAATATGATTCGCATCGGGCGACAGGGGCTCTGCTTCGGCTCCCGGCACTGGCTCAGACTGCAGTCTGGCCCGCGCCTGATTCAGCATTTCAATCTGTTCCGGATTTTTCAGCTTCAGTTTCAGGTCGTAGGTGGCAATGAGCGTGATGGCGCGTTGTTTGAATTCGTCGCTGCCGGTCAGTTCAATTTCACCTTTAAGCTGGCAGTGGCTCTGTGCCGTCAGTAAGGCGGCCAGCACAGCACGATCATCCCGGCTGGCTTCCTGGCTGGCCATCGTCAGGTGTGTGACAAAGTCCGTAAAGACATGCTTTCCGTCCAGAAACATTTCCAGCGGATATTTGATGTCTTTCGGGTCCATCCCTTTATACGGATGACTGAGGCCTTTCATGATGGCGTTCAGATCATGAAGCGGAGAAGGGATGGCATTTTCCACCGGGGGTTTTTCTATCCGGATCCCGTCTGGCTCCGTGGTGTCAGGAGACGCCCGTTTTTTCTGTGGAGGCTGAAACGGCAGGGGCGCGTCTTCCTGTACGGGGGCCTGTGTTTCCGTTTCTGAAGTCCGGGAGACCGGGGAGGACGGTGTGTCATAGTAACCGTAAGCCTCGTCGTCCTCATATTCCATAGCCGCAGCCAGTCTGGCATTGATATCGTCAGTGTCAGCTGGCGCTTTTGCCGCATTCATCTCTGGCTCACCGGCTGGGGCCGGGATGTCAGCGACGTCCGTTGCGGCGGTTTCAGCCGCAGGGGCAGGTTCCGCAGCGGTGTTATCTGCCGCGTTCGTCTCCGGCGCACCGGCAGGGGCCGGGGTGTCAGCGACGTCCGTTGTGACGGTTTCAGCCGCAGGGGCAGATTCTGCAGCGGCGTTATCTGCCACATTCATCTCCGGCGCACCGTCAGGGGCCGGGGTGTCAGCGACGTCCGTTGTGGCGGTTTCAGCCGCAGGGGCAGGTTCCGCAGCGGTGTTATCTGCCGCATTCATCTCCGGTGCACCGTCAGGGGCCGGGGTGTCAGCGACGTCCGTTGCGACGGTTTCAGCCGCAGGGGCAGGTTCCGCAGCGGCGTTATCTGCCGCATTCATCTCCGGTGCACTGGCAGGGGCCGGGGTGTCAGCGACGTCCGTTGCGACGGTTTCAGCAGCAGGGGCAGGCTCTGCAGCGGTGTTATCTGCCGCATTCGTCTCCGGCGCACCGGCGGGGGCCGGGGTGTCAGCGAGGTCTGTTGTGACGGTTTCAGCCGCAGGGGCAGGTTCCGCAGCGGCGTTATCTGCCGCATTCATCTCCGGCTCATCGGCAGGGGCCGGGTTGTCAGCGATGTCTGTTGTGGCGGTTTCAGCCGCAGGGGCAGGCCCTGCGGCGGTATTATCTGCCACCTTCATTTCCGGCATGTCGGCAGCATTCGTTGCGACCGGTGTTGCCTGATTATCAGGTGTCTCCTTCACGATGTTCTCCTTCGCCGGACACCGGGCAAGCACCTGCTGCCAGACGGGCGTCAGCTGTTCTGTCAGGGCTGCCAGCCCTCTGGCCTGATGCAGATCGTTGAAATCGGTCAGCCCCTGCTCCCGCTCTTCACGGGTGAACTGTGGGACAAATGCGGTTCCTTTGGTGAGGCGGGCGGCTTTTTCGGCGGCTTCTTTCCCCGGATTCCCCGGACGCCTGGGTTTGGGGAGATCATCATCGCCCAGAAATAACATCGGGCTGTCGGGGTAACGGGCGTGGAGATTTTCCGCGACTTTTACCAGATTCCCGGAGTCAACTGTCATCACAACAGGGTGACGCAGTGCCATCGCGCAGCTGGCCGCCGTGGCGTAACCTTCGGCCAGTACAATGGGGTGGTTATCCTTCAGCGAACCGCCGACGACAAAGAAGTTACCGGCTTTTTCCGCATCTTTTGCCAGCCGCTTGTTACCTTCCGGGTCAATCGTCTGAATCGAACGGATCTGCCCGTCCGTGTTGTACAGAGGAATAACCAGCCCCTGACGGTTGTCAATATGTACGCCCCGCGCGGCCTGAACGCCCTTTTTCTGCAGGTAAGGGTGATCATGCCCGGCCTGTGCAGTGCGCTTATATCGCTGTGCCGATGTCCTGGCTTTCTGGTCATGCAGGAGGCGGGTCTGTTCTGCCCGGTCCCAGGCCTCCTGGGCATTGACGGCGTTGATATGCAGGGCGGCCACCGGATCCGGTTTTTCACCGCTGTAAGACCAGGTGGCGTTAATTTCACTGCCACCATCCCGGAAATCGTTAAACCAGCCATTGGGATGACCGTTGAGATGCCCGACGTATGAGCCGGATTTTTTACCACCGCGATCTCCCTGCAGACGTATCCGGTGCTTTTTACCATCCATTACAGGGTCACGACGATCCAGGATGGCACCGTTTGCCCGAAGAAAATCCTCGAACTGCGTTTTGGCTTCGGCGGAGGAGACACCGGAATGGTGTTTATCCGGCAGCCAGGGCTTCAGTTTTTCCAGGTCTGCGCCAGCCCGGGCATACCAGCATTTTTTTTCACGATCGAAAAGCACGGCCTGACGACCGTCTTCAAGTTTGCCGGCCAGTTTTTTTACGTCCTGATGCTGGTCGTGGGGGATTGCCAGATAGGTTCTGGAAGGGGTCATAAATGTGTGTCTCCCTGTCAGAAGAAGTTACGGTACCACCAGGGGCGTCCGCTGATGCGGGTGCCGCGCAGGCGATGAACAAGTTTCTGGCCCAGCACAGCGGCGGTGATCCCCATGCGGGTCAGAATGGCAAAGAAAGCAATAAGGGCGATGCAGAACATAAACATGAACAGGGATGGCCACCTGAACCACAGCAGCAGCGTCAGCCAGGCAAGAGGGGGAACGCTGAACAGTCGGACAGGTGGTGAGGCATCCCGGGACATGGAGTAATCAGCCATGTTTTTTCCTCCGGGTGAATTCCTGAAAGCCGATGTATTCCGTCGCGGTGGCTTCGGTGATCCGGCCTTCCTGATACAGTGACCATGCGGCATCCGCAATGCGGGTGCCGTTCCGGGTCAGCATGTCGTTAAGTACGGACGGCCACTGGTTCCAGGCATGCTGACGTAACTGACTGCGGACAGATTCATCAAACAGAATGTATTCCCGTACCGCCTGCCGGCGTCCGTCCGTGGTGGGGATCAGGCGCTGGACGATAATGAACTGCAACAGTTCAAGCATGTCCCAGGCCAGCGGCTCACGGTTGTCTGACGGCAGCATTCGCACGCTGCGGGAGAAGGCGTGTCCGGGAGAAAAGGCATGTTCGGTTCCCAGACAGAGGTGACCGGAGAGGGCGCAGTTCACCATGCCTTCAACAGTTTCGCCGTCCCTGATTTCGCCAATGCCGATAATGGTGGGGGCCTGACGCATTGAGAGGCGCAGGCCGGCGGCAAAGGATGGAACGTCCTTACCCACTTCGCACTGCTGGGGCTGCAGTACCCAGTCGTTACCACCCAGCAGCGCCTCCACGGGATCTTCATAGGTGACGATTTTACAGTGAGGTGATGTTCTGCCGTGGTGCTGATAGGTGGCCGTCAGCAGGGTGGATTTGCCGGAGCCGGTCGGCCCGCAAATCAGGCCGATGCCTTCATGGGGAAGGGCGGCCAGTGCCCGGAATAAATCTTCCGGCAGCCCCATATCAGACAGGTCGGGAATATGGTTATTGATGATACGCAGGGTGACTGCCGCAGCCGTACTGAGTCCCCTGATGGTGGCCTGGGTAAAATTGGCCCGGAAACGCAGTCGTTCTCCCCGCTGCAGGCCAAAACGGCCGTCACTGTTGCCTTCCAGTTGCAGGGAACGGTCGGCCCCCGTTCCCCGCTGTATCAGTGCCTTAATGTCGGGACTGAAAATCTGGTCAGTCAGATATAACAGTGTGGGATGATCCAGCGTGAACGGGCTGCAGTGGATCAGCCGTCCGTGGTGGCCAACAATCAGCGGACCGCCGCTCTGCAGGTGGATATCGGACACACCGTGACGGTAGCAGTGCACGAGAAAGCCACGCAGCCTGTCCGGGGTGACGCCACCGGCAAAACTGAATTGATCAAGAGGCAGAAGGGTATCCACGGCGCTCACTCCCCGACCGTGATTTGTGGAACCCAGCGTTTCTTATCCAGTTCAAAGCCGGCGGGTTGTTTCAGGTCACGGACGCGATCGCCCAGCATTAACTGGCTGCGGGTGCCGGTGACACTCTGATGCTGTTCGGTGACGACAGGAGGCGTGATCATGTTCTGCCGGGCCAGCTGCGTGTATCGCATCATCCCGGTGTAATCACGGGTTAACCGGTTGAAGTTTGCGGTCAGCGTTTCATCCGCGCTTTTGCGCCCTTCCTCCCATCCCTGCCGCACGGCTTTCGTCCAGACTTCCCGTTCAGCACTGTTACGGGGAATCACGCTGTCGTCAGGACGGGCGGTGGTGGTCAGTCCGGCAAACAGATACTGTCGCCAGCCGGGAGGATTACTGACAAAACGTTCAGGACGCAGGAGTCTGTAAGTCTGCTGTGCCGTGCGCATCTGTTTGTCGGTAATGGTGGCCAGAGAACCGGCGCTGGCAATGACCGGCGGCAGCCATCCCTGACGGCTGATGAGGGGGGCAAACTGATACAACTGATCAAGCTCTGTTCCCCGGGCGGTCAGTGCCTGACGCAGTTCCCAGGCACGCTGCGCTTTTCCGCCCCGGAAGCCTTCGGTTCTGCCAGCCTCTGTCAGCATCTGCCAGACGGTTTCATTCACCCCGTCAGGCAATTTTTTGGCGACATCGATATAACGCTGTATGTCCGGCGGGGCTTCCTCTTCAGCATGGACGATGCCGGTCATGAATAAGAAGGCCATCAGACACCACGGTGCATATTTCATGATGAGACTCCTTTCAGGGGCGGCAGGAAGGTGACTTCCAGAGACGTGGCTGTCTGGACCAGCGTTGCCCGCCAGTTGATCTGAACCTGAACCAGACGCAGGAGTGTCTCAAACGTGATGTTCTGTTCATGGATGGTGACCGGAAGAGGGAGGTGAACACCGGTCATGCGCAATGTCAGTCCACGCCGGTGAGCCAGTTGACTCAGCAGTTCGGCAGCATCACCATCCCAGTCCACTGAAAGGCGCTGTGAGTTGGCGGTGATACGTCCCGGGAACTGCCAGCCTTCAGGCGTCAGGTTATTCAGGGGAATGCTGATGGTGGTCACCGGGCGGGGGCTGGTGACCAGGGCTTTTCCGGTGGAATGACAGCCGGCAAGCAGCAACAGTGGTGCTGCCAGCCAGAATGGATGACGTAATTTCATGGGGAAACCTCGGAGATGACAGAGTGTTAACCGTTTTTTTCCTGGCGCCGAAGGTACAGCCAGATGGCGCGGATATCCCGGGCATAACGCTGACGCAGCCCGGCATTGCCGGGACCAAAACCGGCGTTGTAGGAGCCAATGCAGTCCCATGTCGGGCCACACTTCTGCAGGTGTCGCGCCAGCACCCAGGCACCGGCCTGAACGTTCAGACAGGCATCGGTCAGCAGGTCGTTACCGGCGGTGAGCACGCCATAACGACGCAGAACCGGAATATGTCGCTCATTGATTTGCATCAGGCCATAGTCCCGGCTGGTTATCTGCCCGGCTTTGTTCCGGTTATAACCGATGGCACGGGTGTTCAGGCGGCTTTCTTTAATGGCGATGGCCTGCAGCAGAAGGGGATCAATCTGATACCGCTCTCCGGCCTGCCGGAAACACCATGCTCCGGCAGGGGGGAGCCAGAGCAGTCCGGTGACAAGCAGCAGAACGCGCCACATCACAAAAGGTCCGAACCGGCAGGTGAAACCGTGACTGTATGGCGATCGAAGTCGATCGTCATCCTCAACTGGTGCTCACGGGTAATTTTCTGCAGAACATATGGCCACTGATCGTTACCTGCCCATGATACCGGCAGGCGGGAAGCCACTCCGGGCATCAGGTGCTGCTGCCAGCCCGGCGGCAGGATACGCTTCAGCGCCGTTGTCAGGGGAACCTGCCGGCCACGCTGTTGTGTCAGGGGCAGCGTGGCCGGGCGTTTTCCGACAAGGGTCACACCGGGAAGGTGCTGCTGTGCTGTGCGGGCTGATGATGACGCGGGGCGTGGTGACGGTGTCGGTTGTGAAAGCGCGTCTTTCTGCAGTGCGCGGATTTTTTCTGCATGCTCCGTGATGAGCGTGCTGACAAAGGATGCTGCCGGTGTGTCAGGCGTCCGGGTTGTGGTAGTGCAGCCTGACAGAACGACGAGCAGGGGCAGTAACAGGCAGCGATAATGCATGAAGCCTCCTCATGATGTTGTTTTTCTGGTGCGGCGGCCGGATTTATTTCTGCTGTTCACCCGTTTTTTCAGGTGCTCTATAAATTCATCATGAATGTCCGGTGTGGCGTGAATTATCGTGTCGATAGCAGCACGCAGGACTTCTGACTTTCTGATGGGCTGTTCCAGCATGCTGGTTGCCGTCACGGCAATCCGCGTCAATGTCTCTTCCTGTTTCTGTTCAACGGTATAGCAGTACACTGGGTTTCTCATAACGACTCACTCCTTTTCAGATGTGTCGGTATTATTTGTGGAATAAATCTCTTTCAGGCGTGTATCATCCGCCGTCAAACGAATCAGTTTCATTTTTCCGGGAGACGTGGGATATTTTCTGGTGACAAGCGCCATGGCCACATACATCAGCGCCAGTGTGCACCAGAACATCTGAAACAGATTTACCAGCGAGCGATTTGTGTTTTCGATATATCCCGCAGCATCCGTGAAAATCACGGAGCAACGTTGACTGAGTGAAATGTCTGTCGGGCAGTCATGGACCGGGAACTGCCCGGCAGGGGCAATTGCCCTTACAAATTCAATTTCCTCGGCCAGTAACTGACCCGGTGTGGTGTTGTCCTTCCAGAAAATAAACAGAGCCATCAAAGCTATTGTGGCCAGTGGCAGGATAACGGCATATTTTATTCCCCATGAAAACCAGTGCATGCTCCGGGTAACGAGGGACAAAACTGCTCTGCCAGCCAGACGGGCCTTACTGTTATTTTTCATTGGTATTCCTTTTCTGCAGATACAGACTCTGGGGTGATAAACCGGTGCAGACAGACACCGGTATGGAGAGAATGAAGGGGATTTACCACCCGCCGGCGAAGCCCACACCGAGGGCAGAGTTGTGGGCTGAATCCCACGACACATTCAGTCGGACATTTGTGTTCGGGGAAGTTTTGTACTGCACGCCAGCCGCCAGCGCATTTCCGTTCTGGTAATTTCCCAGACCAACGCCCCAGGAGAAGTTGTTTTCGGCAACGTAAGGGATGGAGGCGATAGCTGTCACACCGGCAATGCCCGCGTTGAGGCGTTTTTCTGCCCGCTCTATTTTTTTATTCAACTGTTCGAATCGCTGGTTTGACTGCTGATTTAACTGACTGAAACGATTGTCGGTGTACTGCCTGGCGTTTTGTTCCGCCTGGTCAGCTGCATTCTGCGCATACTGGATACTTTGTTGATAGCGGGAATCGGTATAGTTATTTGATTCCGTAATTGCTTCATTTTTAGCATTATTAATATTCTGATTAATGACGGTATTGTTCTGGGCTATTTTGTTATCTGTATAGTGATTGGATGTGATAATGGCCTCATTTTTGGCATTATCTATATTTACATTCAGTTCGTTTTTGGTGTCCGTTATTTTACTGTCTGTATAGTTATTGGAAATAGTGATGGCTTCATTTTTTGCATTATCAATATTGAGGTTTAATTCGTTTTTGGTTTCATTGATTTTGGTGTCGGTGTAATTGTTGGATGTGTTGATTGCTTCGTTTTTTGCATTTTCGATATTGAGGTTTAGTTCGTTTTTGGTCTCGTTGATTTTTGTGTCGGTGTAATTGTTGGATGTGTTGATTGCTTCGTTTTTTGCATTTTCGATATTGAGGTTTAGTTCGTTTTTGGTCTCGTTGATTTTTGTGTCGGTGTAATTATTGGATGTGTTAATGGCTTCGTTTTTTGCATTTTCGATATTGAGATTTAATTCATTTTTGGTTTCTGTAATTTTATTATCCGTATATGAGTTTGCTGCATTCAGTGTTTCGGCGGCTTTATCATTTAATTGTTTAACATTTACGGCATCAGTGTCTGCTGTACCTGCGGCGACGTTAGTGATCTGACGTTCATTACCTGCTTTACCAACAGATACCGTGTTTTCCCGATCAGCAACAGAGCCATAACCTAATGCAACACTGTTGGTTGCTGATGCTGACGAATAGGCACCAAGTGCGGTGCTGTAGGTGCCGGTTGCGCTGCTGTGGGCACCAGTAGCTGTAGCTCTGGCCCCTTGCGCGTCAGAGAAATATCCGGATGCAGTAGATAACTCACCGGACGCCAAACTATGAGAGCCAGTAGAGGTGCTGTTATTACCAGAAGCTGTGCTGTTCTCCCCAAAGGCAGATGAACTTTGTCCTGTAGCCCAGGCCGTATGACCCACTGCCGTACTCTGGTTCCCGCTTGCTTTGGAGTTAGAACCGATGGCTGTGGCATCACTGGCTGATGCATTTGCATATGAGCCAAATGCAGATGCTGTTGGTGCACCCGCAGAAGCATTATCGCCATATTGAGTGGGGGTTGCGGTAAGTGCTGCAAATGATGAAGGGGCAAACAGAATGTTAGCAACAAATACAGCTAAAATCGTTCTGGAATATCCGGATGTTTTTTTCATATATACTCCTGTATTAAAGGATAGGTTAATAAAGATGATTTTTAGCGAGGGAATAAACGAGCGGCAGGAGTGATGCCTGAAAATATATGGAAACAGCATTATCTTTTCTGCTGTTTCTTCCTCAGTGACATTCTGGCTTCACGGGATTTTTTCATTTCTGACAAATACACCGGAAGGTAATTCTTTTTACCGGAGGATGTCAGTGTTGTTCCGATCGTGGTTTCAGATGGGTGAACTTCTGAAAGAGAGAAGTTACTGAACATATTTATTTCCTGCAGATACGGATGACATTGTGGGATGCCATAAATCACTATGCCTGGCGCCCCATTTTGAAGAAGGAAGCGTGTCCTGTCCGATATAAATCGTTCGCACGGAAATGTCCTTCTCCAGCAGATTTTCTTTTCCCGACATAACCTGAAAGTTTTCTGCATAAAAAGCCTGTTCTGCCGCGAATCTGTCCCGCTGTTTCTGCTGAATCAGATGGAACGCCACCGGGGCAACCATGTCGCCGGTGGTACTGAAACAGTTCTCCGTCGCGGAGAGCTGAAGAATGTGATTTCTTTTGCCGGATGAGCGGGAACGCAGCAGGGCTTCATGGAGAATGTCATCCGGGAAACGGCAGACACCCGGGCGCCAGCCCTGTGTCATCAGATTACTGAGAGCTGCCCGGAAGCGGAAAATGTCACAGTTCCCGGCCAGCCCGGCATTGACCAGCAGAGCATTCAACAGGTTGCCAATTGGCATGGTGTGGTTTTTGCGTAACAGTTGTCGCAGGGAGGCGATTTCATCATGCAGACCGGAATCCCGGCAGGCGGTATTCAGCCACTCGTTCAGGAAGCGACGTCGTGCCGCATCTGTTGTCAGATGTTCTGCTGCATTCAGCGCAGCCAGCATGCGGGAGAGCAGGTTTCTGACAGGATGTTCTGATTCTGTTGTCATCGGGAGATCCTTACATTACGGGAAAACAGCAGCGCGGAGACGTGACATTCAGGCAAAAAAAAGCCCGGCCATGAAGGCCGGGAAAATGCTCTGGATATCATTGCTCCGGAAGGCCTTTCTGTACCAGTTCCAGGAGCATGGAAATTCTCGACACCGGACGTGGGAGATCTTCCAGGTGGAGAAGGTACTGGTACTGCGCCGGGGTCAGCCTGTCTGAAGCCGTGTCCAACGCTTCACAGACTCCCGAATCTGGCGCGGGATCCGGGTAAATCGTCATCAGCCCGTCAACAATGCTGTTGTGGACTTCAGGAATACGGTTTCCGAAACGCACAAAGTCAATAAAGGCCGTGTGCTGTCGGATGGCAGAAACCGAATGGATATTAAAGTCCGCCTTCAGAAAGAAATATCCCGGAAACACGGGGGCTATCTGACGACGAAAGGAAAATACGGTATCAGTGCGTCTGAGCATTCTGATATGCATGGGTGTCCAGGGATACATGTCCCGGTCACTCAGCCATCCGAAAAGGGCTTCCCGTTTTTTTCCTGCGGTAATGTGCCTCGCCAGATACCAGCGATAGTCTGAAATTTGTTCTGTTGTCATCAAAAATCAACGCTTCGCGCCGAATTCATCCAGGTGGATGAACTCACTGTATTCCGGGATGTTATGAAAAGCGCAATAAAACAAAGGCTTATACATAACATTTAGTCTCTGTGGTAATACCACCCGTTCTGGCGGTGAAAAGGTGATGTGTAAAAGTTTAAATGACTGGCAAATCAAGTCAAGACGATCGATAAAACTACGTACATTAATTTATCTAGATGAAATGATCGTTTAATTGCAAATATGCAGAATAATGTTCTGCCTGTGATCTCGATTTTAGATCATTCGATCGTGTTTTATGGTATGGGCGATCTTTTCTACCAAAAACGGATGAAATTACAGACAAATGTTCTTTTTGTGACCATGTGGGATAATTGACTTACGTCAAGAAAATTGATGCGTTATTAAGAGGAAGACTTGAAAAAATGAAGTTCAGAGAGGGGGTTACTTCCAAAAAAGAAAGAAAGCGGGTATATTTTCGGGCGTTGTGGTAAGGATCCGTTGGGATCATAAAGGCAGAATGCGCCATAAGGCATTCAGGAGAGATGGCAGGTACGGAGAGTAAGTCGGAAGACTGAAGATGTTCCGGAAGCCATAAAAGGAAAACCCCCATAATCTTTCTCGAATCTTGGCGGAGCCGAAAAGATTAATGGGGGCCTCACAGAATACGGGAAAAGTATAATGAAACCGTACCAGAGATTCAACCCTGTGCAGTGTATAAATACACGGCACAATCGTTCCGCCATAAGCGACAGCTTGTGGCAGGTCTGAAGAATACATCATATAACACCGTACACTGGAGTCAGCTGTCCCCCGAAGACCAGATCCGTTTCTGGGAAGAATATGAGGCGGGAAGGGCGACCTCTTTCCTGGTTGAACCGGAAAGGAAGCGCACGAAGCGCCGTCGTGGCGAGCACTCCACCAGACCCAAATGCGAAAATCCGTCCTGGTATCGTCCTGCGCGCTATAAGGCGTTGAGCGGGCAGCTCGGGCACGCCTATCATCGTCTGGTGAAAAAGGACCCGGTGACCGGTGAGCAGAGCCTGCGTATGCGTATGTCGCGGCATCCTTTTTACGTGCAGAAACGGACGTTCGTCGGTCGCAAATATGCTTTCCGGCCGGAAAAACAACGCCTCCTCGATGCCATCTGGCCGGTTCTGGTCAGCTTCAGTGATGCCGGTACACACACCGTGGGCATGAGTGTTTCCCGTCTGGCGAAAGAAATCAGCCCGAAAGACAGCAAGGGGAAGGTTATTCCGGAACTGGAAGTGACGGTCTCCCGGCTTTCCCGTCTGCTGGCCGAACAGGTGCGTTTTGGTGTGCTGGGTGTGTCGGAAGAAACGATGTGGGACCGTGAAACCCGCCAGCGTCTGCCGCGCTATGTCTGGATAACACCGGCAGGGTGGCAGATGCTGGGCGTCGACATGGTGAAACTTCACGAACAGCAGCAGAAGCGGCTGCGTGAAAGTGAAATCCGCCAGCAGCTCATCCGGGAAGGTGTACTGCGTGAGGACGAAGATATTTCCGTACATGCGGCCAGAAAACGCTGGTATCTGCAGCGCAGCCAGGATGCGCTGAAACACCGTCGTGCAAAAGCGGCAGCCAGTAAGCGCGCCAGACGCCTGAAGAAACTGCCTGCCGACCAGCAGATTTATGAGATGGCAGAGTATCTCAGGAAGCGTCTGCCGCCGGATGAAGCCTATTTTTGTTCCGATGACCATCTGAAGCGACTGGCCATCAGGGAGTTGCGTCAGCTTGAACTGACGCTGGCTGCCCCGCCACCGCACTAGACAGCACCATTCCCTCAGCACTGAATCATCGCCAGCCCCTCCGGGGCTTTTGGCGCAGGTTCTGTCCGGCCAGAAATCCCCTGTAATCACCTGAAATCCCCACATCCGGCCATACACGACCATAAAATCACTCACCGGTCGTCAAAACGTGGCCACGTCGTTTCAGTTATCCACATAAATCCGCAAACAAAGAACTCAAAGAAACCGCAATCCAGAAACAAGAAACCTGCAATATAGTCTTAACCCCCTTATCTAATCCCCTGCGTTGTTCCACCGCAGGGAAAGTCTTTATCTCTGAAACTTCTGTGAACAAATACAAAAGGCCTTCGCTTGCAGCGGCTAAAGCCGCGCCGCTCAGAATTTAAAAGCACCTCCCACCGCAAGCGGTGGGCCCCAACAGGCACAGTTCTGATACACCATGCCCATCCACCACTGAAAAGCGCCGCCGCCCCCGCCCAAAGGGCGGGAACAACATCGCTTTTAATGATGGATGTTGTAACTAAGCAATGTCATCGCTGTCAGTCTTCTGGCTGGAAGTATTGCGTACACGCTCGTAAGCGGCCCTGACGGCCCGCTAACGCGGAGATACGCCCCGACTTCGGGTAAACCCTCGTCGGGACCACTCCGACCGCGCACAAAAGCTATCTCATGGCTGAAAGCGGGTATAGTCTGGCAGGGCTGGGGAGGGGTAAGGTGAAATCTATCAATCAGTACCGGCTTACGCCGGGCTTCGGCGGTTTTACTCCGGTATAATATGCAACAACGGAGTGCCGCCTTCCATGCCGCTGGCGCGGCATCAAAAAATCCCTCTTCTCCAGTGCCCCCTCCGAGCCCAGAGTGTGTTTTCATTTATTGATGAAATTTGCTGTTTGCGCAATTTTCCTGTTTTGGTGTATTTTGTCATTCTGGAGGCTATAATATGTTTAATGTGATTACTCACCCGGCCGCACTGGATGAACTGCTGGAATTACCAGACAATCTGCGTGGTCGTATGACCAGACTGATTGAACGGCTGGAACAGGAAGGTAACAAAATGAAAATGCCTCACAGCCGTGTAATTGGCGGAGGGCTTTTTGAACTGAGAGTCGGGGATAAAAATATCGCAAGAACACTGTACGCTTATGCAACGGGTAATGAAATCTATCTGTTGCATGCATTTGTGAAAAAAACGCAAAAGACACCAACGAAAGCTATTGAAATTGCCAGGATGCGTCTGAAGGAGATGAACTGATGAAAGTAAAAGGTGTTCCATTCAGCCAGGTAAAGCAAAAACTACTCAGTACTCCAGAAGCTGTCAAAGGGTATGAGGATGCTGACAAAGAACTGGAGATGGTGGAAATGTTATACGAAATGAGAGAAAAAGCGGGATTAACAAAGTCAGCGCTGGCCGAACGAATGGGGTTACGCCCGTCAGCCATCAGTCGCCTGGAAAGTAACCCTTTAGGGGCCAGCATGAAAACTTTGACAAAATATGCTCATGCCTGTGGCGCAACCATCGATATTCACGCTGTCTATTGAGGGGGGCCAAGCCGCAACCGCCGAAATTTCCGGAATGAACAAATTTTGTTCTCGACAACTTGTACGTAAGACCGCCGTTAACCGGACAGCAAAGAAATAACTGTTTAGAGCGAAAAATCACGGCTCGTAACGTATCACATAGCTGGTACGGATAAATTCTCACTTACAGCACCATAAACGTACACGTCAAAACCAGCCAAACATGCTGCAAAAATCAACAAATTCGCTGTATCGGAAATTTCGGCGTTTCCGGCGTATAACCCCAAGAAGTCTCAGAAAACGCCAGCAAAAGAAATCGATCTCGCCAGAAAGCGGTTAGCGGAGGTACTTAATGAAACTGGTAAGCCATAAAGAACTGCATAACGAGTGGATGAAGGACGAGGAATATCGTGCTGCATGGCAGGAAGAAGAACGCAAGGAGAAGCTCAGGGCGTTGCTTTCACAATGGCGTTGACATGGCAACCTGACAAAAGCGCAGGTTGCTGAACGCATGGGGGTTACACCTCCGGTTATTTCCCGTCTGGAAAACAACATCACTAAAGCCAGCATCGACACTCTGACCCGCTACGCTCACGCCTGCGGCATCAAGAAACCTGTAATTGCCCTGTATTGAACAACCAGTCCTCCGGGGCTGGCCTTTTTGTATCGGTCAGCCCCAAAATTTGGTGCGCCAAATGTACCACACGTTATGTTGAAAAGGCCGCTGCGAAAATCGAATCCCGCAGCGGCCTTTTTACACATAACGTCATTGTGCGCAGTAGTGCATCATCCGAGCCATCTTCCTAGACTTAGTTTGTTGTTTACTGCCCTGATACCGGCTAATACTAATGCAGCAATTACCATCGTTTTTCCGGTTTCAAGAGAAAATAGGCTTATTAGTACGCCAGACCAAAACAAAATAATGCTCCATAAGTTTGAATAATATTCAATATTCGCAAATATTATATCTTTCATTTCAATATCTTTATTCATATAAATCTCCTTTTTGATACAAACAAAGGGGCCACTTGATAGATGCGCTAGACGTACAATGATTTCCAATATCCAAACTGACCCCTTAAAGGATATCAACACGCCTTTTCATTCGGCTATTGTCCTTCTTCTGGTTCTCGTCCAATTGTGATTTTCGTGAGCTCCGTATCAGTGAAATTTCCCTTTCCTGATTCTGTGTCAAAGTCACCAGGTTTGAACCGGTGTACATCCTGCCATATAGAGAAACAGGTGTGGCAGGTGACAGGCAGTTCTCCATCAGCCACCTTTTCGCAGTTTTCAATCAGTACCCGTTCCTTATTGTATTGTAAGTTATAACCACTTGTGCAAAGCGTTTCATACCCGTGAGCGCCTGTCACGATATGTGTGGCAATCCGTTCCCTGACTTTTCCGTTCACTAATAACTGTTCACGTGTGGTGATCGTTCGCATTCTCTTCCTCATCAGCTTTCCTGTAGAAGCCTCCTGACTATAAGGCTCCGGATATCTTACCCGCTCATTTTGGCTGGAGGTACTGGTGGCGTCAGAGGATGAATTACTGACATTGTATATGAAGTTTTGAGTCTTTTTCTGGATTTTGTCAGTATTTATCTTTATTTGTTCTTGCTTGTTCTCTTTTGTGCTGTTGGAGTCGGTTTTTGTTTGTGTTTTTCTTTATTTTTCTGTTTTTGGCCGATATCAGGTCTTTACCGATACGTTGTTTTAGGTGATAATCGTTTTTGATCTCGTATTTTTCTAAAAAAATCCATTTTATTTATGTGAGGTTCTAGATGCGTATCTTTGTAGACGACGGCTCTACCAACATCAAACTGGCCTGGGTTGAAGACGGTGCAGTGAAAACGTTAATTAGTCCGAATAGTTTTAAGCCGGAATGGTCTATGACGCTGCAGGGGCTGACTGATGCCACTGTACCTGCTTCCGCAAACTATGAGATTGATGGAGAGAAATACAGCTTTGATCAATTGAGTCCGGATGCAGTGCGCACCACAGAAACGCGTTATCAGTACAGCGACGTTAATGTGGTTGCTATTCATCATGCGTTGATGCAGTCAGGTATTGCTCCACAACCTGTTGATATTGTTGTGACTTTACCTTTAGGTGAGTATCTGGATGAGAACGATCAGCCAAATCTGGCTAATATCGAACGTAAGAAAAATAATGTCCGGCGAACTGTAACAGTTCAGGGGCGTGAAAACTTTACCATTCGTAAAGTCAGTGTCTTGCCTGAGTCCGTGCCTGCCGGTTTTGACGTGCTGAAAGATCTGAATGATCTGGAGTCGCTGTTGATTGTTGATATCGGTGGAACGACCCTTGATATTGCACATGTCCGCAGCAAAATGTCAGGTTTCACAAAAACCTATTGTGACCCCAAGACTGGCGTCTCCATCATTACTGAAGCAGTTAAGCATGCGATGGATGTGAATGTGAGTACACGAACCAGTTCTTATTTTGCAGATCGTCTAATCCAGGGCCGGGATGACAATGAATTCCTGACCCGTTATATCCCGAATGCAGAACAGCGTGAGCGGATTCTGACAGTATTACGTGACCGGGAAAAAAAACTGCAGCATCGTGTGGCGGATTCAGTAGGACGCTTTGCTGGTTTTACTCATGTTATGGTTGTTGGCGGTGGTGCCAGCCTTGTGGCTGGGGCAGTAAAAAAAGCGACAGGAGTGGGTGATAACCGTTTCTTTGTCAGTGACAATCCTCAGTTCGATCTGGTGTTGGGAATGATGGCAATGAAGGGATGAGTATGGCTGATAATCGTAAGTGCTCTTTTTATATTTATCCGGAACGAAATGCAGCTGATCGGGTGGCTGACAGGTTTCTTGAAAAATTGCCTCAGAAAGAACGTGGTCGGGCAATGCGGGCCATGATGTTGTGTGGTGCTGCATTGATGAAGCAGGATGAACGATTGCCGTTCCTGATAGCTGAATTCCTGACAGACAGCACGTCTATGCAGGATATTCAACGAATTATCAGTAGTACGCTACCACAACAGGAAAATGGTGAAGTCGTTCGTTTGCTGGAGGCATTTCTGCAGTCTGCTGGTAATAATGCAAAAGCGATCCTGCCTGCGGTTGATTCTGCTACGCAAGAAATATCTGCTCCAGTCGATCAGAATCTCCTGGAAACAAGAAACAACATTAAGAACTTGTTTCCGGATGATGAATAAGAACTGAACTCTGTTAAAGGACGCTGTTGCGTCCTTTTTTCTTTTCCGACAAAGGATGTCGCCGGGCTCCTCTTTTTACTGCGCCGGCTGACGCGGCGCGGCAGGAACGCTGCCTGTGGTCAGTATCCCGCGTCCGGCCGGGCACGGGACGGGCGCTTTTACCGCTCCCGGCTGGCGTCGGTGACAGTGTACGTATAGGAAATTGAAAAACCAGTCGATACCATTGTCCACGCCTTATGCCACGTGAGCCTTTCTGTTTTTCCCCACCACTCCGGTGTTTTCTCTCTCTGCATGGTCGATTCTTATACCGCAACAGGCTGTTTTTTATTCTTGCACCGATTCCCGGGCACACTTAGCCTGTGTCAGGCCGGCATATACCTCAGCAGACTGATATCCCGCGCGTTTTTCTTCAGCCCTGATACATTCAGCCCCGCAATGGCCCGGCGGTATACCATCCGGCCGCCACACAGCACGCATTCGAACGGGTCACGACTCAGGAACTGTTTCACCATTTGTGCATAGCACACTTTCGCCACTGGTTCCGGCTTATCCATCCCCAGAGCACGGTACACCTGCGGCAGCTTCTCTCCACACACCCGGTTGGCAAGGAACCCGAAGTACCTCACCATCTTAAAAAACTTCTCCGGGATGTGCTGTTTCAGCCTCGCGACCAGCTCACGCTGTGTCAGCGTTTCCGTCGCCGTTTCTCCCGTTTTGTGGTCCAGGTAACGGAAGCTCAGGCTCGCCCCTCCGTTGTAATGTGCCAGCCGGGAGGCTGCTATCGGCGGCTTCTTCAGATAACGACCCAGGTAGCGCGCCGTATTCCTCCCGCCGGCCGTTTTCTTCGACATGTACACATGCCAGTATTTTCCGCCAGCTTTCAGCACCAGGCTTCTCCACTGTGACTCCGTCGTGATATGTGACAACGACTCCGGCATCGCCATCCCCTCTGACCACGCTTTCAGAAGCAGCTGCCGCATATTCCACATCCACCGTGAACGCATCGCGTCTTTCAGGAAGCTCAGCTTTTTCCACTGACCATGCTTATTCAGACCTCCACAGGTTACAGACACATGTACATGCGGATGCCAGTTGAGACGACGGCCATACGTGTGGATGGCGCAGAAGATACCGGGTTCCAGCCCCCGTTTTCGGGCGGCATACAGCAGATTTTCCACCGCCAGACGGCACACGTCATTCAGCAGCCAGCGGTTGCTTTCGAACACCGGCCACAGCGTGTCCGGCAGGGTGAAGACCAGGTGTACCCAGTCGCAGTCAGGAAGACGATTCAGCTGTGTCGCTATCCACAGGTCTGTGGCCTTCTTTCCGCAGGACGGGCAGGCACGGCTGCCGCATGAGTTAGTGACGTATCTGACGTGGGGGCAGTCAGGTTTATCGCAGTTGTATTCCTTCACGCCCGGTATCCGCGTGCCGCAGGCCAGCATTTTGGTGACAGCCTCAACCTCGATATCGCGCAGACCGCCCGCATCCAGGAAGGACGTCCAGCACTGGTTGGCTGTGAACAGGCGTTTCAGCGGTCGGGGCTGAAAATCACCACCACTTCGGGTCATCCGCCTTCATCTCCGCTTCTGTTTCGTATAAATCAAAACGACGGCAGGTATGGCAGAACGTGACGTATTCGTACGGTGAATCCGGGAACATTTTGTGGAAGGTTTCCCAGAAACAGACCGTGCAGGAGGGATGACCGGTGATAAAGTCTGCAAATACGGACTGATAAGGGTGATTATTGGCTCTGGCGACGGCTTTCAGAACCTCTTTCACCATTCTGGTGTGGACTTTCTGGTGCTCCAGGTTGTGTGACATGGGAACTCATTCTGGATGGTTACTCTGAAAGCTCATATTCTGCCACACCCCGATTTGCAGCCGCCAGGCTGCCGTGGTTCATGCCAGCCCGTCGCCCTTTTCTGATGAACGCCCTTCAAGCCGCTTTCGCGGCATATCCTCGCCGTCAAACAGACGACGGCTGCGGTATTCCACGGTCGGCCTGACCCGTTACCGGACGCGGTGAACAGCCCACAGGCAGCGGGGAACGGGCGCCACAGGGGCGCCCTCCCGGTGCTCTCTGCTGAAGCAGAAGTGAGAGGAGAATTCCCATGCCAAACTGGTGCTCGAATCGTATGCATTTTTCTGGTGAACCGGCACAGATCGCTGAGATGAAACGACTGGCCAGCGGTGCAGTCACACCGTTTTATCGCCGCGCCACAAATGAAGGTATTCAGTTGTTTCTGGCCGGAAGTGCCGGACTTTTGCAGACCACTGAAGATGTGCAGTTTGAACCGTGCCCCGGACTGACGGCTGCCGGACGTGGTGTTGTATCTCCGGAGAATATCGCGTTCACCCGCTGGCTGACATACCTGCAGAACGGTGTACTGCTGGATGAGCAAAACTGCCTGATGCTGCATGAACTCTGGCTGCAGAGTGGTACTGGCCAGCGTCGCTGGGAAGGATTACCGGATGAGGTCAGGGAAACCATCACCGTGCATTTCACCGCCAAAAGAGGTGACTGGTGTGGTTTCTGGAGTAACGAGGATGTATCGGTGTGGTGGAACCGTCTGTGTGACAACGTACTGCCGGAAAAAACCATGCCGTTTGACCTGCTGACGGTTCTGCCCACCCGCCTGGATGTTGAAGTGAACGGCTTTAATGGTGGTGTTCTGAACGGAGTCCCCTCTGCATATCACTGGTATACCGAACGGTATGGCGTGAAGTGGCCGGTGGGGTATGAGGTGAATATCAGCCGTCAGGGAGACAACTTCGTTCAGGTGGATTTCGACACGCCGTGGTGTCAGCCGGAAAGCGACGTTGTTGCAGAATTAAGCCGCCGTTTCGGCTGCACGCTGGAGCACTGGTACGCCGAACAGGGCTGCAATTTCTGTGGCTGGCAGCGATATGAGCGTGGAGAGCTTGTTGATGTGCTGTGGGGGGAACTGGAATGGTCTTCCCCGACAGATGACGATGAGCTGCCGGAAGTCACCGGACCTGCGTGGATAGTCGACAAGGTGGCGCATTACGGTGGATGAAGTATGACGGAGACGGGCGGGCAACTGCCCGTTTCTTTTCCGGTAAAGGATGTCGCTGTGCTCCTCTTTTTACTGCGCCGGCTGACGCGGCACGGCAGGAACGCTGCCTGTGGTCAGTGTCCCGCGTCCGGCCGGGCACGGGACGGGCGCTTTACCGCTCCCGGCTGGCGTCGGTGACAATGTACGCCAGCCCGTCGCCCTTTTCTGATGAATGCCCTTCAAGCCGCTTTCGCGGCATATCCTCGCCGTCAAAAAGACGACGGCTGCGGTATTCCACGGTCGGCCTGACCCGTTACCGGACGCGGTGAACAGCCCACAGGCAGCGGGGAACGGGCGCCACAGGGGCGCCCTCCCGGTGCCCTCTGTAAGAGAAGGAGTTTTGTATGTCCCGTTTTATCCTGGGTGACTGCGTGCGTGTTATGGCCACGTTTCCGGGCAATGCTGTCGATTTCATCCTTACTGACCCGCCATATCTCGTCGGTTTTCGTGACCGACAGGGGCGTACCATCGCCGGCGATAAAACCGATGAATGGCTGCAACCGGCCTGTAATGAAATGTACCGCGTGCTGAAAAAAGACGCGCTGATGGTCAGCTTCTACGGCTGGAACCGCGTCGATCGCTTTATGGCCGCCTGGAAAAATGCGGGATTCAGCGTGGTTGGCCACCTGGTGTTTACCAAAACCTACACATCGAAGGCCGCATATGTGGGCTATCGCCACGAATGCGCCTACATCCTGGCAAAAGGCCGTCCGGCGCTGCCTCAGAAGCCATTGCCCGACGTGCTGGGCTGGAAATATTCAGGCAATCGCCATCACCCGACGGAAAAGCCTGTTACCAGCCTGCAACCACTGATTGAGAGCTTCACACATCCGAACGCGATTGTGCTGGACCCGTTTGCAGGCAGTGGCTCAACCTGCGTGGCCGCCCTTCAGTCCGGACGCCGGTATATCGGTATCGAGCTGCTTGAACAGTATCACCGTGCCGGACAGCAACGACTGGCCGCCGTGCAGCGGGCCATGCAGCAGGGGGCCGCGAATGATGACTGGTTTATGCCGGAGGCTGCGTAAATGAACTATGCCGGACACGAAAAACTTCGCGCCGAAGTGGCGGAGGTGGCCAATGCCATGTGCGACCTGCGTACAACCATGAATGAGATGGAGCGGCGGTACAGCTTTAATGCTGACACCCTGCCGGAACGTCTGGTGCGTCAGACGTTGTTTCGCGCAAACCGCCTCCTGATGGAGGCATATACCGAAATTCTGGAACTGGATGCGTGCTTTAAAGATTGAGAAGGAGACGAGAATGTACGGAACATGCGAAACGCTCTGCCGGGCGCTGGCAGCAAAGTATCCGGGAGACACGCCGCTGATGCTGGTTGTCTGGTCCCCGGAAGAGATTCAGGCACTGGCTGACGGTATGGAAATTTCTCTGACCGATCATGAAATCAGGACTGTCCTGGCGCGCCTGGAGGACATCCCGGAAGACCAGCGGATTGAGTCCGGTATTTCTTCCGGTGCGGCGATGGAGATTATCAGCAACGTGAGCGAAAACCGCCAGGTGACCGTCCCTGCTGAACTGCTGGCGTCCCTGATTCAGACCGCTGAACAGGCATTGTGGAAGCGTGAATGGGCCGCCCGTGATAACGGCCTTGCCGTCCCGGAATGTGTTACCCGCCGTCAGGCGGTGGTTAATCAGGCCCGCGCCCTGCTGAAAAACAACACACACGAAAACGACTGATGTTATCGCCGCCTTCGGGCGGCGATTCAGGGAGACCATGAATCATGAAGGATGTCGCCGCCGGCTCCGCTTTACCCGGCCATGCAGGGCATGGCCTTGTGGTTTTTCAGTTATGTGGCCTCAGCGTCGTGTGCGGGCTGTGCCGTGCCTCCATCTTAGCCGGGCTGGCAGGGATGCAAGGGTACGCTTTGCCGCTGCGGTCACCCGGTCCTTTCTTCCCGTCTGCCGTGATTTTCCGGTCGTTCACCCGCTCAGATTTCGCGGTCTCACCCTCCAACTCCCGTCAGCCGTGTGCGTCAGGCTGCGGCTTCCCTTGCGCCCCTGCATCCCCGCCTTATCGCCCGGCTTTTATGGAGGCACGGCACCGCCCGGTGTCGCGGAATATGTGAACAACGGAGGAAAACATCATGCAATATGCGAAATCTGTCACTCTGAACGTTGAAGAGTGCGACCGTCTGTCTTTTCTGCCTTACCTGTTTGGCCAGGATTTTCTGTATGCCGAAGCGTCTGTATACGCGCTGGCGAAAAAAATGATGCCGGAATATGAAGGCGGATTCTGGCACTTCATCCGCCTGCCGGACGGTGGCGGTTACATGATGCCGGATGGCGACCGTTTCCACATGGTGAACGGTGCAAACTGGTTTGACCGTACTGTGAGTGCTGATGCCGCAGGTGTCATTCTGACTTCCCTTGTGATTAACCGTCAGTTGTGGCTGTACCACGACAGTGGTGATGCAGGGCTGACACACCTGTACCGGATGCGTGATGCGCAGTTGTGGAGCCACATCGAATTTCACCCCGAATGCAACGCGATTTACGCGGCACTGGACTGATTAACGGACGGGGCGGCAATGCCGCCCCTGTGAAGGAGGCGAAGAAAAATGAACATCAGCACGGAAACCCGCGAAATTCTGCGTAATTACAAAGCCGTGATTAATGCGCGGCGTCGTGAAATGGGGCAGAAACCGCTTACCACCGCGCAGATTGTTGATGAAATCTGCGATTTTGTGGCGAATCAGCAGGCTGTTTTCCTGGGCGGTCAGTACATCCTTCAGGGCTGCAGAAACAGGTGATACAGGGCAGGCGGTGGAGGCCGCCTGTCAGCCCGCGTAAAAACCCCTGGCAGGCTGGCGCCTGCCGGAAGGGAAGCGGGCCACGCTGGCGCGTCGCCCGTTACCCTTCCCGTTTGTGACAGGCATTGTTTCGGGTGTTTTTTCAGGGAGTACCGGTTACAGACCTGTCGTTAAAGAACTTTCTTACACATGCGCACCTTCGGCTCCCGGCTGCCTGGCGGCATCCGGTCGTCAGGCCCGAC
>ERZ827101.1483-NODE-1483-length-27382-cov-6.442786_pt1 | contig 27382 bp, 30 predicted proteins | sample MGYA00519869_ERZ827101 | MGnify/ENA primary metagenome ERZ827101 (study PRJEB31778, sample SAMEA3449256) | human gut metagenome | biome: human gut; feature: human-associated habitat; material: faeces | place: United Kingdom | collected 2010/2012 ...
GACCGAAGTACTCGTCGATGCTGCGGCCGTTGATGGTGATGGAGCCGGTGCCGTTGGGGAACAGATGGACGCGGGCCACAGAGGACTTCCGGCGACCAGTGCCATACAGATAGGGCTTCTTGGACTGATACATACTTCAAACTCCTCCTTATTCCGCGTCCAGAGCGACGGGCTTCTGAGCCTGCTGCTCGTAGTTGGCGTCCGCATAGATGTGCAGCCGCTTCAGGGATTCCTTGCCGATGGTGTTCTTGGGCAGCATACCGCGGACAGCCACCTTCATGGCCAGCTCGGGCTGCTCCTGCATCAGGATGCGGTAGGGGGTCTCCTTCAGGCCGCCGATCCAGCCGGAGTGGGTACGGTACATCTTCTGGGTGCCCTTCTTGCCGGTCAGCACAGCCTTGCCGGCGTTGATGATGATGACATAGTCACCGCAGTCGGCGTTGGGGGTGAAAGTGGGCTTGGTCTTGCCGCGCAGCAGGTCGGCAGCCCGGACAGCGGTCTTGCCCAGGGGCTTGCCCGCGGCGTCCAGGATGTACCACTTACGCTCAATGTTGGCCTTGTTTGCCATAAAAGTGGACATGGTGTTTCCTCCGTATATTGAAATTCTTTGCTTTGCTTTACAAATCAAGAGCTCCGGGTTACAATCGGAGCAAGGATATTTATACCACGGCGGCGGGGGAATGTCAATGGGGATTTCATTTAACCGGGATAAATCTCTGAATTTCTCTTGATACCTCTTATTATCTCCTGATTTCTCACATCTTATTTTGGTTTTTCGGAGGAGGACCCTATGCGCCGAAACGCCTGGGGGCGCTGGATCTTCTGCGCAGCCGGCCTTATGCGGATTCTCTGCGCCGTTGTATATACCTCCATGATCTATGGCAGAAGCCCTGGGGAGATCGCTCGCTATCCCCGCTGGGAGATGGCGGACCGGGGCACCGGCCCCATCCGACTGCCGGCGGTGGGGGACGATGGGCCGGACCGCTTCGCCATGTTTTTGGGCGAGAGAAAACCGGACGAGCGTTACATCGTCCGGTTCCCGCAGAATGTCGATGGGGACTATGAAGCGTATGGGCATCCGGTGTGGATGTACGGCCCGTACCCGGTGCGGGGCGTCTACACCCAGCCCATGAGGGCTATTCCGGCCACCGGGAAGCCTGTTACGTCATCGGGAATGAATCGGAAAAACTGACGGAGGTCCGGCTGCGGGTGGACGCAGGCCTGGACGAATCCGTCTCCATCCCCGCCCCGCCGTCCCTGACCATCTGGCGGTTTGCAGGCAGGGATATGGGCTGGCACCTGAAGGACTGGTATTTTGATGCCCGAGGTGAAGAACGGTCCTGGCGTCTGAAAACAATTATGTAATGCTACAAAACCCACTGGACCAACAGCAGCAGCACAAATCCCGGCAGGCCCAGAACGGCGATCACCAGGGCATTCCACAGGTTCAGCCCCAGGGCGATGCCGGTGAGGCCCGCCGTCAGCCGTACGGCCCCCAGGGCTAGAAACCCCAGCAGGGTGTTCAGCAGCAGCTTCAATGCCAGGCGGAAAGGGGAGCTGAACACCCGGATCAGGGCGACGAGAAAGAAGCCCGCCAGGATGGCGGCGATGATCTTCTGACTCAGGTCCATGTGGACGCCCCCTCCAGCCCGGCGGCGGCCGCCGCCTCGGGACTCCGCTCCTTGATGGCGCGGATCAGATAGTTGCACCGGGCCTTCACGGCGCTGATCTGGTAGACGCAGGACTCCACCAGCTCCGGGTCCAGGGCCTGGTCGAACTGGCGATAGGCCTGGGCCAGGTCCCCCTGGGCCTCCAGCAGCTCGGCCTTCAGGGTCAGCAGCTCCGGGTCGGGGCGGGCGGCTTTCTTGGCAAAAACAGGTTTCATGGCAGTGTCCCTCCTATCCATATTCTTACGGGGAGTTTGGACAAATATGCCAGCTTTCATACAAGGAGGCAGGAAGAACATGCCAACAGAACAGGAGAACTTCATGGCCCAGGCTCTGGCGCTGGCGGCGGAGGCCGCGGCGGCGGGGGAGGTGCCCGTGGGCTGCGTTATCGTCCGGGACGGGGAAATCGTGGGCCGGGGCCGCAACCGGCGGGAGGAGAAGCAGGCCACCGCCTCCCATGCGGAGATGGAGGCCATTGCCCAGGCCAACGAGCACCTCGGCACCTGGCGGCTGGATGACTGCGAACTGTACGTGACGCTGGAGCCCTGCCCCATGTGCGCGGGGGCTATCCTGAATGCCCGTATCCGCCGGGTTTGGTACGGCGCCCGGGACGAGGCCTTCGGTGCCTGCGGCGGCGTGACCAACCTGTTTATGGAGAGCTTCCCCAACCGGCCCGCCCTGGTGGGCGGCATTCTGGGAGAGGACTGCCGCCGGGTGCTGGCGGATTTTTTTGCCGGGCTCCGGGGCGGAGAAAAAAATCGACCCTCAGATTTGATTTAAGACTTTTGTAACAATTGATGCTGGTTTGCTTAACAACTCTCTAGTATCTTAATACTTGCAAGAGACAAAACTTCTTTTCATCCAATCTTCCAAAAAATAGGGAAACGGACCAGCCGAAAGGCTGGTCCGTTTCTCGATTTCCCCGGTATTTGTGAACAAACGGAAAATCCCCGCGGCGGGCACTCCCGGCCGCGGGGATTTTGTGATAAACTGTCAGGTATTGTCCCAGGGCGCGGCCAGTACCGCCGTCCGCTGGAGCAGGAAGCCGAAAAGCGTCACGGCGCCGCCCAGGTAGAACAGCAGCCGGGCCGGATCCGGCCGATCCGCCAGAGTGGCCAGGCAGAAGGCGATGGCCAGCGCCGCATAGACGGCGAAGCGGCGGGTCCGCCCCGCCCGGAAGGCGAAGGAGGACAGCCGGTAGAAGGCCAGAGCCAGGAACACCACCGCCAGCAGCTCCGTGTAGTAATCTGTGAGGGACGGGTCTACGGACACCACCCGGTAGGTCAGCACCAGCCGCACCACCAGGCAGCAGACGGGCACCAGCAGCAGAGGACTCTGAAAGGGCTTGCGCGTCTCGCCCTCCGGCCGGATGCGGCAGGCAGGCACAGCGGGAAGCAGGCTGGCCGCCGAGAGAAGAGACAGCAGACCCACCACCAGATGCTCCCTGCCGGAGAAGAGCTGACTGCCCTGGGCGGTCACAAAAACGGTCACCGTCTCTCCGCTGCCGGTGAGGGCGCTGGCGCCGGAGAAGCCGAAGAGCAGGTCCAGAACGCCGGAGGCTGCCAGCAGGAAGAGCCCCATCACCGCCGGAGTGAGCAGCCCGGGGGAAGCCACGGAGAAGCCTGTGGGAAAGAGGGGTGGGTCCTCTCGGTCCGCAGGCAGAAGAGGCCGGGCCGCCAGCAGGCAGACTGCCGCCAGAACCACGAACCAGGCCACCAGCAGGATGGCGTACAGATTGCCGGGGATGGGGAGGCCTGTGTCCACCTCGAACCCAGTGCTGCGCTGAAGCAGCCGCAGCAGGAATGCCCCCACGCCGCCAATGGCGGCCAGCAGGGGCCAGAGCACGTATTTCTTCATAGGAGCCGATCTCCTTATCATGACAGATTTTCAAAAGCCAGTATACCACGGGAAAGGCTGTTTGTCCATGCCAGCCTCATTTTCCGCCCTCCGGGCGCATACAGTGAAGGGACAGGCCCGCAGACGGGGAACAAAAGAGGAGGAATTTCCATGAGACGCCATTCTGATCTGCACCAGAGCGCCGCCATCTCCGCGGTGCTGCTGGTGCTGCTGTTTGCCCTGCCCCTGGCGGTGGTAGTGCCCTTTCAGACAGAGCTTTTCTCCGATGATCCCATCGCTGTGGAGTCGGAGCGGGAGCCCTTTCAGCCGGGGGACCTGGACGGAGAGATGGTGCTGAAGGTTCTGGCGGGGGACACGGTGGAGGAGATGACCCTGGGAGAGTATCTGGTGGGCGTGGTCCGGGCGGAGATGCCCGCCTCCTTTGAGCCGGAGGCTTTGAAAGCCCAGGCGGTGGCGGCCCGGACGTACACCCTGTACAAGATGCAGACCGGCGGCAACCACGGCGACACCGCGGACATCTGCACGGACTCCACCTGCTGCCAGGCGTATATCTCGGAGGAAAACGCCCGGAACAACTGGGGCGAGAACGCGGACGCCTATGAGGAAAAGATCGAGACCGCCGTCCGGGAGACCGACGGAGAGACCATCCTGTACGGCGGCGTGCCCATCCTGGCGGTGTTCCACTCCTGCTCCGCCGGGCAGACCCGCTCCTCCGGCCAGGTGTGGGTCAGCGACCTGCCCTATCTCCAGGCGGTGTCTTCGCCGGAGCCTGCGGACAGCATCCCCAACTATTACAGCCGTGTGGAATTCACGGCGGAGGAGTTCCGGGAGAAGGTCCTGGCCTCCTATCCGGAGGCGGACCTGTCCGGCGACATCAGCGGCTGGCTGCAAAACGCCGTGACGGACACCGCCGGCAGCGTGGAGTCGGTGGACGTGGGCGGCGTGAGCATGAAGGGCAGCACTTTACGGAGCGTCCTGGGGCTGCGGTCCGCCTGCTTCGAGTGGGAGGCGGCGGACGGCAAGCTGGTGTTCTTCGTCACTGGCTACGGCCACGGCGTGGGTATGAGCCAGTACGGCGCCAACCAGATGGCCAAGGAGGGAGCGGACTACCGGACGATCCTCACCCACTATTATACCGGCGTCACCGTGGAGCCCTATACTACTGCCGCCATAGGGTGACTCTTTACAAAAAAGCCGGAAATGTGGTAAAATACAATCTTCCAGGGGAGCTTCTGCGGAAGGGAGGACATGATGAGACGAAAGCTCGCGGCACTGCTGCTGTGCCTGCTGCTGGTGTTCCAGCTGTCGCCGGTCCCGTCGGGGGCGGCGGAGACGGTGTATTTCACCGCAGTCAACAAAAACGTGCTGACGCTGTCGGACGACACCATGCCCTTCTGGTCCGGCGGCTATCTGTATGTGCCCAGCACTATCTTCACCGGCGTGGGCCGGGATCTGGGCGTGTCCTACTACCCCAATATTGCCCGGCAGACCGTGTTGCTGTATGTGGACAAGACGGTATACAGCTCCCTGGTATTTGACCTGAACAAGGACTATGCCATCGACAACGAGGGCAACCTGTATTTCCAGAAGCCCATCCAGCGGGGTGGCGTGATCTTCCTGCCCATCTCTCTGATCGCCCGGTGCTTCGGCCTGCTCTACTCCACCGTGGAGGTGGACCGGGGCTATCTGGTTTGGGTGCGCAATCCGGATATGGATATGGAGGAGCGGTACTTTGCCGACGCCGCCAAGTCCCGGATGGACTACGAGTACAACCAGTACCTGCGGAACCAGAGTGCGGAAGAGGACATCGCGCCGGAGGAAACGGAGCCCTCCACCGTCACCGGGCAGCGGATTTATCTTTGTGTGGAGGCCGCGGACCCGAAGCGGGTGAAGTCCCTGCTGGACATTCTGGACCGCTATGACGCCCACGCGGCTTTCTACTGTACGGAGGCGTTTCTGCGGGAAGGCGGCGACCTGCTGCGGCGAATGACCGCCACAGGGCAGGCCATCGGGCTGGCGGTGGACGCCGCGGCGGACCGCCCGGTGACGGAACAGCTGGAGACGGGGAACCGCCTGCTCTCCCAGGCCGCCAGCGTCAAGACCCGGCTGGCTTGGATTGAAAACGCCGGGGAGGAGTCTGTCTCCGCGGCGGAGGCGGCGGGCTTCTGCCCGCTGGACCCGGATCTGGACCGGGCGGCGTATCCCCTCAGCAGCACCGGCGCCGCCGACACGCTGCTCCAGCGGGTGACCAGCCGGGGCGGCGAGGTCACTGTCTGGCTGGGCGACAGCGCCAACGCCGCAGGGCTTGGGACGTTCCTGTCTGCGGCGGAGGCGGCGGACGACCGCTGTCTGGCCATGACGGAGACGGTGTCCTGACCTGCCAAGATTTACAAAATATTCAACATACCGCCCCGGGAGCGGATATAATAGAGGATATCAAGAATCGGCTGTGTCTGTGAACAGGCGGACGCCGCGGGCGGCAGAACCAGCGAAGAGAGACATATCGAAATGGGAGGGAGCGCCATGGGCCGCAACATCCTGGTCGTGGAAGACGACCGCAATATCTGTGATTTGATCCACATGTACCTGGTGAAGGAGGGGTTCGACGTCCGCATCGCCGGAGACGGCGGCAAGGCCATTGAGGAGTTTCAGAAGCAGGTTCCGGACCTGATCCTGCTGGACATCATGCTGCCGGTGATGGACGGCTGGTCGGTGTGCGCCAAAATCCGGGAGACCAGCAAGGTGCCCATCATCATGCTGACGGCCAAGGGCGAGGTGTTCGACCGCATCCAGGGCCTGGAGATGGGGGCGGACGACTATGTGGTGAAGCCCTTTGAGATGAAGGAGCTCATCGCTCGGATCAATGCAGTCCTGCGGCGGACGGAGATCCCCAACGACACCAGCAAACGGCTGACGTTCGACAAGCTGGTGATTGACCTGGACTCCTACGAGCTGATCGTGGATGGGAAGAAAATCGACACGCCCCCCAAGGAGCTGGAGCTGCTGTATCATTTGGCCTCCACCCCCAACCGGGTGTACACCCGGAACCAGCTGCTGGATGAGGTGTGGGGCTTTGACTACTTCGGCGACAGCCGGACAGTGGATGTCCACATCAAGCGGCTGCGGGAGAAGATCGAAAACGTCAGCAGCCAGTGGGCGCTGAAAACGGTGTGGGGCGTGGGGTACAAGTTCGAGCTGGCAGGCGCCCCCGGGGCAAAGGAGAGCTGACGTTTCCGGGGACGAAGGCCCCGGCGCCGCGAAAGCGGCGTCAAGCGGTCCGCAGGACCCTTGAACCTGCCGGAATTCATTTCCGGCAGGTTGGTGAGATGAAAGGGGCCCCCGGAGGCCTGCGGCCTCCGGGGAAAACAGCAGCCAGTGGGCGCTGAAAACGGTGTGGGGCGTGGGGTACAAGTTCGAGCTGGCAGGCGCCCCCGGGGCAAAGGAGAGCTGACAAAACCGCCTGAAAAGACCTTTGCCTTTTCAGGTGGAAAACCGGGCAGGGAGGTCTCATGAAGGTACGGATCGCGCGTATTGCAAAACGGATGCACAACAAGTTCAGGGGCCTGTACTGGCGGCAGATGTTCGTCACCGTCGGCATGGTGCTCCTGACGCTGTTTTTGCTGGGAGTTTCGTTTTTCTCCCTGAGCTACAACTACGCCCGGGGCCAGGAGAACGGGGAGCTGGCCGCCCAGGCCCAGGTGGTGGGGCAGCTCTCCGCCAGCTATCTGGAAAACGGGCGGTACCTGGACATGGAGGAGCTGCAGCACGAGGAGGACTTCCAGCGTCTGGCCTCCTTCGCTGCCACGGTGTCCGAGGTGGACTTCCTGATCTGCGACGTGGAGGGCCACGTGCTGCTGTCCACGGATGCGTCTCTCAGCGGGCTGGTGGTGACTATGCCGGAGGAGATGACCGCAGAGGTGCTGGAGGAGGGCATCAGCTCCAGGCGCACGGACGTGGACGGCCTGTACTCCAACAAGCGGTTCGTGGTGGGCGTTCCGGCCATAAGCGAGGATACCCCCGACCCCGTCGGCATGGTCTATGCCGTGTCCTCCACCACCTCGCTGGACACCATGTGGTCCGGCTTCATCGGGCTGTTCTTCATGACGGCGTTCGTGGTGCTGATGATCTCCTTCATGGCGTCCTCCATCACCACCATGCGGCAGATCCAGCCCATCCGGGAGATGGCCAAGGCCACCCGCCGCTATGCGGAGGGGGACTTCGACATCCGCATGAACGACTACGGCCGGGATGACGAGTTGGGAGAGCTGGCGGCCTCCTTCAACAACATGGCGGAGAACCTGCAGCAGACGGAGCGCCAGCGGCGGGAGTTCATCACCAACATCTCCCATGAGCTGAAGACGCCCATGACCACCATCGCCGGCTATACAGACGGCATTCTGGACGGCACCATCCCGCCGGAGAACGAGCGGCAGTATCTCCAGATCATCTCCGACGAGAGCCGCCGCCTGAGCCGGCTGGTGCGGCGGATGCTGGACGTGAGCCAGCTGCAGGCCATCGACCCCCTGCGGGAGGGAAAGCACTTCGACATCTGCGAGAGTATGCGCCGGGTGCTGATCTCCATGGAGCGGAAGATCACAGACCGGAATCTGGATGTGGAGGCGGATATCCCCGAGGAGCCCATTCTGGTGCTGGGGGACAAGGACATGATTACGCAGGTGATTTACAACCTGCTGGAAAATGCCACCAAGTTCGCACGGGAGGGCTCCACTCTCTATCTGGGCGTCACCACCATCGACGGCAAGGCCCGGGTGACGGTGCGGAACGAGGGGGACACCATCCCGGCAGAGGAGCTGCCGCTGCTGTTCGAGCGGTTCCACAAGAGCGACAAGTCCCGCAGCGAGGACAAGGATGGTTACGGCCTGGGGCTGTACATCGTCAAGACGATTTTAGAGCAGCATAAGGAAAAGATCAGTGTGACCAGCGAGGACGGCGTGACCGCGTTCTCCTTCTCACTGGCCACAGAGTGAGGCGTGCATGGAGGAAGAAAAGCAGTTGGCCGGAGAGGACCGTCTCTCCGGAGAGATCGTAGAGGTATACAGACAGCCGCTGCCCGGGGAGGTGGTGGAGCGGTACAGCCGCCCCCTGCCGGGACGGCCTGCCGCGCCCGGGCAGCCCCGCCGGCGGCGCAGGACCGGGCTGTGGATTTTCCTGGCCTGCCTGGCGGTGGTGCTGGGTGTGGCGGCGGGCTCCTGGATTTGGTATCTGCTGCCGGCCGGCAGCAGTGCCGATCCCTTTGAGTACCGTTACGACCACGGCTGGGAGGAGGAAGAGGACGCGTCCGGGGCAGTTACCATCCCCACCTATCCGTTCGGAGAGGGCGCCGTGCTGGAGGTGGAGACGGACCACGGCCGGGAGCTGACGGCCCAGGAGATCTACCAGCGGGTGAACCCGTCGGTGGTGACGGTCATGGTCCAGCTGGACGACAGCGTCTCCGTGGGCACCGGGGTCATCTTCCGGGCGGACGGTTATATCCTCACCAATTACCACGTGCTGGCGGGGGGACGGGACTGCACCGTCGCCATGGACACGGGCCGGACCTATGAGGCCCGGTACGTGGCCGGAGACGAGCGGAACGATCTGGCGGTCCTCAAGGTGGAGCTGACGGGGCTTCCCGCCGCCACCTTCGGCGACAGCGACCAGCTGGTGGTGGGCGACAAGGTCTACGCCATCGGCAACCCGCTGGGCGTGGAGCTCCGCGGCACACTGACAGACGGCATCGTCTCCGCCATCAACCGGGATGTACAGGTGGACGGCCGGACCATGACGCTGGTTCAGACCAACGCGGCCCTGAACTCCGGCAACTCCGGCGGTCCCCTAATCAACGCCTGCGGCCAGGTGGTGGGCATCAACACCATCAAGATGAGCTCTGATTACTCCAATGTGGAGGGTCTGGGCTTCGCCATTCCCTCCGCCTCCATCCGGCGGCTGGTGAACGACCTGCTGACCTATGGAGAGGTCCGGCCGGAGCCCTCCTTCGGCGTGACGGTGCTCCAGACGGGCACCCGGCTGGAGGACGACATCTGGGGCCTGCAGGTGCTGGAGGTCACGCCCGGCTCCGCCGCAGACCTGGCGGGCATCCGGGAGGGGGACTTCGTCCTCGCCGCCGGCGGCAGGCCGGTGGAAACCAGTCAGGAGCTGCTGCGCATCCGGCGGCAGCTGTATGTGGGCGATCAGGTGACCATGGAAATCTGGCGGGACGGAGAGCGGATGGAAGTGACGCTGACTCTGAATGACCCGGTGGAATAAAGAACGAGGGCGCGGCCTGCACCGCAGGCCGCGCCCTTGCTTGCCGGAAGTGCTCCCGGCCCGGGGCGGAAGAGCGGGGTGTCTGCCCTGCGGGGTAGTGTGGAAAAAACATTGTGAGGCCGTGGGAAAAGCCCTGAAGGACTTCTCCCGCGGCCTGTGTCATGTCTGTTTCTTCCGGCGCTGGGGCCACAGCAGGCTGACACCGGAGAGCAGCAGGTACACGCCGAAGGGCTTGCGCAGGACCGCCACGTCCAGATTGGTGGCGATCCAGGCCCCGGCCAGGGCGGCGGCCACGGCCAGGGGGACGGCGCTTTTCAGGGTGGGCTTGTCCAGATAGCCGCCCCTGGCGTGGCAGACCAGGGCGGAGGCGGCGGTGGGCAGGAAGAACAGCAGATTGATGCCCTGAGCGGTCCGCTGGTCCACATCCAGAAAGAGCGTCATGACCAGAAGCAGCAGCGTGCCGCCGCCCACACCCCAGGCCGAGAGAATGCTGGCCCCCAGGCCGCAGAGAAAGGGAATGATCCAGTCCGTCACAGCAGATACTTCACCCCCGCGTAGAACAGAAAACCGGCGAACAGCCATTTGAGCCACTTGACGGAGACTCTGCCGTACAGCTTGCCGCCGATCCAGCCGCCCACCAGGCCGCCCGCCAGATAGGGCAGCGCCGCCAGGAGGGAGAGCTCCCCCCGAAACAGGTACACGGCGGCGGACACCAGACACACCGGAAAGATGACGCCCACGCAGGTGGCGTACAGCTTCCGCTGGGAGAGGCCGCCCCAGCGGGAGAGGATGGGCAGGAAGACCATGCCGCCCCCGCCGCCGAAGAGGCCGTTGGCCAGCCCCGCCGCAGTGCCGGCGATCCGCGCCGGCCAGCGATGTTCCATGTGATCCCGCCTTTCCTCAAGGATGTAGGCGGCGGGCTTCGGGAGCCGAAGAGGACGCCCGAAGCCCGTCGGACCTGGTTTATTTCATCTGGAAGCTCTGGCAGTCGGTGCACTCCACCTTGGTGGGGTTGGTCTCATGGGTGCCCACGGTGATGGCGTTCAGACCGCAGTAGTTCTGGTCCTGGCAGTGGTGGGCGCAGTTGGTGACCGTGCACTTGATGCTCTGGTTGGGGGTGCAGGCGCAGCCGTTGTTGGTATTCGTCATAACAAAAGATCCTCCTGCGTGAAAAAGTGTGTGGCTTTCGCCGCTCTCTAGTGTGCGCAGGCGCGGCCGGGTTATGTACGGTCCGGCCTGGGTAAAAATTTGTCACAGGCGGGCGTGTCCGGCGTCCGATTCCTGGCGCGGGGCGCGGCGACGCAATGGCCGTCATGGATCTCCACAAAACGGCGGTGCGTTCGGATGTAGTGCTGGTAGTAGTGTGCGCAGTCGGAGCAGGTTAAAGATCTTTCCATACAATCACCTCACATATTATTATGATATAATCTATAACATATACACAGCGACAGGTCAATAGTAAAATATGTTATGAATATATGTTATATATGGTGGCTATATGGAAAAGTTTGAAATCAAAGTGAAAAAAGAACGCCCAAAAGGGGATGACGGATACCGTACATTTTCTGTGCGGGTCAAAAATGAAACCGTGGAGAAACTAGACGCCATTGCGAAAAAAAGCGGTTACACAAGAAACGCATTGATTGGTATGTTTTTGGAATATGCCGCTGAAAACTGCGTTATAAAAGAAAACGAGGAGCTATAAGCTCCTCGTTTTTTACATAAAAGGCGCAGCCTTTTCAGGTGATTTATACGCCTAAGATCCACGTCGCAAACCGGAAGTAGATCAGCAGAGACAGCGCGTCCACGATGGTGCTGATGAAGGGCGAGGCCATCACCGCCGGGTCGAACCCGATCTTCTCCGCCAAAATGGGCAGGGAGGCGCCCACCAGCTTGGCGCAGGCCACCGTGCCCACCAGGGTGCAGCACACCACCGCCGCCACGGCGGGCGTTACGGTGGGATTGGCCAGCAGCCAGCAGTCCACCACCATCATCTTCACAAAGTTGGCCGCCGCCAGGCACACGCCGCAGATCAGCGCCACGCGGCACTCCTTCCACACCACGCGCAGCAGATCGCTGAATCGGACCTCCCCCAGCGACAGGGCGCGGATCACCGCCGTGGAGGCCTGGGTGCCGCTGTTGCCGCCGGTGCCGGAGAGCATGGGGATGTAGGAGGTCAGAATGGGCACCGCCGCCAGGGAATTCTCAAAGTGGGTCAGGATCATCCCCGTGAAGGTGGCGGACAACATCAGCATCATCAGCCAGGGGGTCCGGGCCCGCCAGGTCTCAAACACGCCGGTCTTGAGATACGGCTTGTCGCCCGGCAGGATGGCGGCCATCTTCTCGATATCCTCGGTGACCTCTTCCTGCAGGACGTCCATGGCGTCGTCCACGGTGACGATGCCCACCAGGCGGTTCTCCGTGTCCACAATGGGCAGGGCCAGGAAGTCGTATTTGTTCAGGGTCTGGGCCACATCCTCCTGGTCGTCCAGGGTGTTGGCGGAGATCACATGGGTATCCATGATGTCCCCCACCACGTCGTCCTCCTCCGACAGCAGAATGGTGCGGATGGAGAGATACCCCAGCAGGTGGCGGCCCTCGTCAATGACGTAGCAGATGTTGATGGTCTCCTTGTCCGGGCCGGTGCGGCGGATGCGCTTCAGGGCGTCCTCCACGGTCATGGTGGCCTTCAGGTCCACGTACTCCGTGGTCATGATGCTGCCGGCGCAGTCGTCGGGGTATTTCAGGATTTCGTTGATGCTCTTGCGGACGTCCGGGTCCGCGTGGCGCAGGATGCGCTTGACCACGTTGGCGGGCATCTCCTCCACGATGTCCACCGCGTCGTCCAGGTACAGCTCGTCCAGCACTTCCTTCAGCTCCGTGTTGGAAAAGCTCTGGATGAGCACCTCCTGCTCCTCAGAATCCAGCTCCACGAACACCTCGGCCGCCTGCTCCTTGGGCAGCAGGCGGAACACCATAGGCACCTTGTCGTCCAGTTCCATGAACAGGCCCGCGATGTCCTGGGCCTCCAGGGGCAGCAGAAGGTCGCGCAGCTCGGCATAGCGTTTTCGGGAGATCAGATCCTCGATCTTTTCCAGCAGCTCGTCCCGCTGCTCTTCCTGCTCAAACATGCGCGTCCTCCTCTCCGTGAAGCTGGGGGTTGAGAAAACAAAAAAACCCGGCCGCTCCTGTCCGGTGCAGTCGGAAATTTCCTTGTGAAAACAGGGACGCCGCATCAGCGGACCCTGCGGCCGTTCAAGCTTTAGCCTCACAAGGCGGTGAAATCACATTAGATGATACCTTCGTGTTCGATAGCACCTGTTCAAACCCTCTCATGATGTCTCCATCACTCCGCGGCAGCGATCCGTATCCCTGTGGTAGCCTTACCTACCGGACGGTATGCAGTTTTGCCGAAACTCTTTCTTCATATTATGCCAATTTCTGCCCCCTGTCAAGGCGGCAGAAAAAAACTCCCCACAATTTTACAGGCCCCTCAAATACCGCTGCACTCCATTTTACAAATGGGAATCCCGCTTGTGATAGAGGACGGCCTGTGGTATAATAAGATGTTCCAAATCTGTGCCCGAAACGGGGCGTTTCAGCGAGAGGAGGCCCTCCATGGGCATACACGACGGACACCGGGAGAAGATGCGCCGGCGGTTTCTGGAGACGGGGCTGGAGGGCTTTGCGGACCACGAGGCCCTGGAGCTGCTGCTGTACTACGCCATCCCCCGGCGGGACACCAACCCCATCGCCCACGCTCTGATGGAGCGGTACGACTCCCTCTCCGGCGTGCTGAACGCCCCGGTGGAGGATCTGGAGAAGGTGGAGGGCATCGGGGAGAGCGCGGCCATCCTGCTGTCCCTGGTCTCCCGGCTCAGCCGGAAGGCCCGCATAGCGGACGCGTCCCAGGAGACCATCCTCAACTCCTCCGAGCGGGCGGGGGCCTATCTGCTGGAGCGATTTGCCGGCGAGCGGCGGGAACTGGTCTTCCTGCTGTGCCTGGACCGCAAGGGCAGGCTCCTGGCCTGCAAGCGGCTGGCGGAGGGGGACGTGGCCAGCGCGGACCTGAACATCCGCAAGGTGGTGGAGATGGCGCTGCTGACCTCCGCCAGCGCGGTGATCCTGGCCCACAACCACCCCAGCGGCGTGGCGGTGCCCTCCTCCAGCGACGAGGCCGCCACCCGCCAGGTGGCGGAGGCCCTGCGGACCATCGGCGTCCGCCTGGTGGACCATATCGTGGTGGCGGACCGGGACTTCGTCTCCATGGCGGACAGCGGCGACCTGCTGGGGTAAAGAGGGAGCAGGCTCCCCCTTTAGAACCCCCACCACCAGTCTGTGGACTGGCGAACGCGCCCAAGGCGCTTGGGTCGGGGTATTTTGCCACGTACACGCCGCGGCGAAAATGACTTCAAGTTCTTCCTTCGCCGCTGGCGAACGAACTGGGGAAAACCGGAGGGGTTCCCCTAGCCCCCCTTCCTTTTTTGTCCCTTCGCTTTTTTCAAGGCATGGTTCCTTTGATAAAAGTCGAACAAATGTTGCAAAAAGATGACGGGTGTGATAGGATGGCCGTGGCTGAAAATCTGTTTGATGGGTGGAGGGAATGCCGCTATGCCGAAATTTGAAGTCGTATCTGAATATCAGCCCTCCGGGGAACCCCGCAAAAGCGGCACTTTTGCGGGGACCCCGTGATTCGGATGGACCGGGCAGGCAAAGCCCGCCCAGTCCAAGGTTTTGACTGCGCCAAAACGCTTGTGCGCCGCGGCCGCGGCGCCGGCCCTTTGGGCCGGGGCTGGTCCCCGGAGACCATAGCAAGAAAAAATTGCGGAGAAGAGCTATGCCGAAATTTGAAGTCGTATCTGAATATCAACCCTCCGGGGACCAGCCGCAGGCCATTGCCGCGCTGGCGGAGGGCATCGAGAACGGGCTGAAGGAGCAGGTGCTGCTGGGCGTTACCGGATCCGGCAAGACCTTTACCATGGCCAAGGTCATCGAGCAGGTGCAGCGGCCCACGCTGGTGCTGGCCCACAACAAGACCCTGGCCGCCCAGCTGTGCGCGGAGTTCAAGGAGTTCTTCCCCAACAACGCGGTGGAGTACTTCGTCTCCTACTACGACTACTACCAGCCAGAGGCGTATATCCCCCATACGGACACCTATATCGCCAAGGATGCCTCCACCAACGACGAGATCGACCGGCTGCGGCTCAGTGCCACCTGTGCCCTGCTGGAGCGGCGGGACGTGATCGTAGTATCCTCCGTGTCCTGCATCTACGGCTTGGGCGAGCCGGACGATTTTGCCAACCTGGTGGTGTCCCTCCGGGTGGGGGCCGAGTGGGACCGGGATGAGCTGCTGCGCCGCCTGGTGGAGATCCGCTACGAGCGCAACGACATCGCCTTTGAGCGGAACATGTTCCGGGTCCGGGGGGACACGGTGGAGATCTACCCCGCCTACTACCGGGACCACGCCATCCGGGTGGAGTTCTTCGGGGACGAGATCGACCGGATCAGCGACTTCAACCCGGTCACCGGCAGCGTGAACCGGGTGCTGAACCACGTGGCCATCTACCCGGCCAGCCACTATGTCACCACCAAGGACAAGATGGACAAAGCCATTCTGGAGATCCGCCAGGAGCTGGAGGATCAGGTGAAATACTTCACCGACAACAACCAGCTGGTGGAGGCCCAGCGGCTCCGTCAGCGGACGGAGTACGACATGGAGATGATGGCGGAGCTGGGCTACTGCTCCGGCATCGAGAACTACTCCCGCATCATCTCCGACCGGCCCGCCGGCTCCGCCCCCATGACCCTGCTGGACTTCTTCCCGGACGACTTCCTGCTGTTCGTGGACGAGAGCCACGTGACCCTGCCCCAGGTCCGGGCCATGTACAACGGCGATCATGCCCGGAAGGACTCCCTGGTGAAGTACGGCTTCCGCCTGCCCTGTGCGTACGACAACCGACCGTTGAAGTTCGAGGAGTTCGAGGAGCGGATCGGCCAGGCGGTGTTTGTCTCGGCAACGCCCGGCCCCTATGAGCGGGAGCGGGCGGACCAGGTGGTGGAGCAGGTGATCCGCCCCACGGGCCTGCTGGACCCCAGGGTGGAGGTCCGGCCTGTCACCGGCCAGATCGACGACCTGATGGACGAGATCCGTGCAAGAGCCGCCCGGGACGAGCGGGTACTGGTGACCACCCTCACCAAGAAGATGGCGGAGGACCTGACGGAGTACCTGAAAAACGCCGGCATCCGGGTACGGTACATGCACTCCGATGTCCAGACCATCGAGCGCATGGAGATCATCCGCAGCCTGCGGCTGGGAGAGTTCGACGTGCTGGTGGGCATCAACCTCCTGCGGGAGGGGCTGGACCTGCCGGAGGTCAGCCTGGTGGCGATCCTGGACGCGGACAAGGAGGGCTTCCTCCGGTCCGAGACCTCTCTGATCCAGACCATCGGCCGGGCGGCCCGAAACGCAGACGGCCTCGTCATCATGTACGCCGACGAGATCACGCCCTCCATGCGGGCGGCCATCGACGAGACGGAACGCCGCCGCTCCATCCAGGACACCTATAATCAGGAGCACGGCATTGTGCCCAAGACCATCATCAAGGGCGTCCGGGAGATTTTGGAGATCTCCAAGACCGCGGAGGAGGACACCCTCCGGGCCCACAAGAAGCGCAAGCTGACGGAGCAGGAGCGGGCGGCGGAGATCGCCAAGCTGGAGAAGGAGATGCGCGAGGCCAGCAAGATGCTGGAATTCGAGTACGCCGCAGTGCTGCGTGACCGGATCATCGAGCTGCGGGGGGAGAAGTGACCTCCGCAAAGAGCAGGGGTGTATGGCGTACTCGAATCGCCGGGAGTCCGGCGTACAAGCGTTTTGGCGGAGGCAAAACCTTGAACCGGGCAGAATTCACTTCTGACCGGTTGGTAAAATGAAAAGGGCTCCCGCACGGCGGAGCCGTGTGGGAATGTACGCCGCAGTGCTGCGTGACCGGATTATCGAGCTGCGGGGGGAGAAGTAAATGCACTACGAATGGCTGGACGCATACCTGCTGTCGTTTCCCGGCGTGGAGAAGGACTATCAGCCGGTGTGGCAGTGGTTCCGCTATAAGGTCCGGGGCAGGCTGTTTGCCGCTGTCTGTTCGCCGGGGCCGGAGCACAAAATTTACGGCGGCCACGATCTGGTGAATCTGAAATGCGGGGCGGCGGAGGGCGAGCTGCTGCGGGCCCGGTATCCGGACATCCTGCCGGGATTTTATTCGGATAAGCGGACCTGGATTTCCTGCCTGCTGGACGGAGAACTGCCGGAGGAGGTCCTGCGGGACCTGTGCGGCCGGTCATACGCCCTGGCGGTGGAGAAGCTGCCCAAATACGTCCGGCGGGAGCTGGCGGAGCAGCCCGCGGAGAGCTGAGGTGTTTGCAATGGCGAAGAAAAAAGAGGAAAAGACCAATGTGATGCGGATCCTGGACCAGAGAAAGATCCCCTATACCGCCCGGTTTTATGAGGACAGCCAGGGGCCGGAGGGCACCCGGGAGTACGGCGTCCACGTGGCGGAGGCTCTGGGGCAGGACCCAGCCAGAGGCTTCAAGACCCTGGTAGCCCGGGGGGCGTCCAAGGGCATCTACGTGTTCGAGGTGCCGGCGCCGGAGAACCTGGATCTGAAGAAGGCCGCCAGGGCGGTGGGGGAGAAGTCCATCGAGCTGCTGCACGTGGCGGAGATCAACGCCGTTACCGGCTACATCCGGGGCGGCTGTTCCCCGGTGGGGATGAAGAAGCAGTATCCTACCGTGTTCCACCGGACGGCGCTGGACTACGAAACCGTCTATATCTCCGCCGGGAAGATCGGCGCCCAGGTGGAGCTGGCGCCCCGGGCGCTGCTAGACCTGCTGGGGGCCTCCACGGCGGACATTGTCGTGGACCAGGGATAGGCCCAGGTGGAGTCCCAGGGTGAAGGCGTCGGTGAACCACTGGAGGTAGCGGGCCAGAAAGGCGTCCTGAAGGCACAGGCGGGCGTCCCCGGAGAGGGAGAGGCTGTCCGCCAGCTGATCCACGGATTTGGAATCGAAGGGGTCTGCTTTCTGCAGAATGTCGGCGGCGTAGCCGTCGAAGAGGCGGAGATAGATGGGATTCATTGGATCGCCTTCAAACAACATTTAATGATGTATTGATGATACATCATTAAATGATATATGTCAAGGAGAACTCCATGGAAACACTAAAAATATTTGGAGAAAGACTGCGTGCCCTGCGGGATGAACGGCATCTGCGGCAGGCGGATATGGCAGAAGTGCTTCAAATTACCCTTGTCCATTATCAGAGAATGGAATATGGAAAGGTCAATGTCCCATCGCTGACGCTTTGCTTTCTTGCGGATTACTTCAGCGTCACCACGGATTATCTGCTGGGGCGCAGCGACGCGCGGGGGTAAATCCGTTCCGTGCACCCGTAGGGGCCACCGCCCTCGGCGGCCCGATGGTATGGCCGCCCCTGGAGCGTGTAAGGGAGGTTACAAACCGCCCGTGGAAATTTGGGCCGCCGTCCGGCGGCCACGGGGATTCTGCTCCCGCAGGGGGCTTGTCCAGCCGGGATGCACCCCCCATTTTCTTTTCCCTCTTGCGGAAAAGAAAACGGGCCGTGCACGGTCCAAAAGAAAAGGCCGCTTGGACGCGCTCCGGTGCAGTGACCCTCCGCGCGCAACGGGGGTTGGCGTATCGGTGCCTGCTCCGATTTGGACTGGCCTTCGGGCACGCTATGCTCTTCTGCGATTCCTGTTGCTGCCGTCCCGTGGCGGATGGCGCCGACCTCGTCGGGGTGGTTGTCGCATGGAGCTGCTTCTCTTTTCGCTACCGCTCACGCTCCCGCGAAGAATCCGGCAGCGCGTAGCGCAGCGGAACGCGCGGAAAGAGAAGCAGACCAAATGCGTCCTTGCACCCCGTTGACCTTTGCACCCGCGCCGCGGGAATCCGCGTTCAAGCCTGTACCGCACCCCGCCGCGCCCGTCGGGAGGTCATCGCAAACCCGCAGGCACCATCTCTCGTCAACTCCCGTACAGCAACTTTGCACGGACGTGCAAAGTTGTGACCAAAAGCGTTTTTTCTCTTACACCGGGCGCGGCGCGTTCTCTTTTTGGCGCTGACAAAAAGAGAATGGGGGGCGCATCCCCCGTGGAAACGGCCCCCTGGCGGGAGCCAGTCTCCCCGGGCGGTTGATAAGCGCCTCTACACCTCCGCCGGAGGCATTTCCGGCACTGAAAAGAGAAACCTCTCCTGAAAGGAGTCAATCATACACATTATGCAGGACAAGATCATCGTCAAAGGCGCCCGCGCCAACAATCTGAAGAATATCGACGTCACCATCCCCCGGGACAAGCTGGTGGTCATGACGGGCCTCTCCGGCTCCGGCAAGTCCTCCCTGGCCTTCGACACCATCTACGCCGAGGGCCAGAGAAGGTATGTGGAGTCCCTCAGCTCCTATGCCCGGATGTTCCTGGGCCAGATGGACAAGCCCGATGTGGACTATATCGAGGGTCTCAGCCCCGCCATCTCCATTGACCAGAAGACCACCAGCAAGAACCCCCGGTCCACCGTGGGCACGGTGACGGAGATCTACGACTACCTCCGCCTGCTGTGGGCCCGGGTGGGCACCCCCCACTGCCCCAAGTGCGGCAAGGAGATTCGCCAGCAGACCATTGACCAGATCATCGATCAGGTCCTCTCTCTGCCGGAGGGCACCCGCATCCAGGTGATGGCCCCCGTCATCCGGGGCAAGAAGGGTGAGCACGCCAAGATCTTTGAGGACGCCAAGCGGTCCGGCTACGTCCGGGCCCGGGTGGACGGGAATCTGTACGAGCTGGACGAGGAGATCAAGCTGGAGAAGAACAAGAAGCACACCATCGAGATTGTGGTGGACCGGCTCATCATCCGTCCGGATATCCAGCAGCGGCTGACGGACAGCGTGGAGACCGCCTCCGGCCTCACCGGCGGGCTGGTGGTCGTCAACCTCCTGCGGGAGGAGCGGGATCTGACATTCTCCCAGAATTATGCCTGCGAGGACTGCGGCATCTCCATCGAGGAGCTGACGCCCCGGATGTTCTCCTTCAACAACCCCTTCGGTGCCTGTCCCACCTGTACGGGCCTGGGCAGCCAGCTGAAGGTGGATCCGGAACTGATCGTGCCGGACAAGTCCCTCTCCATCCTGGAGGGGGCCATCCAGGCCAGCGGCTGGAACAACATCCGGGGGGACGGCATCTCCCGGATGTACTTCGACGCCCTGGCGAAGAAATACCACTTCTCCCTCACCGACCCCTGGGAGACCCTGCCGGAGGACGTGCGGAGCATCATCCTCTACGGCACCGGCGGGGAGAAGCTGGAGCTCCACTACGACCAGCCCCGGGGCAAGGGCGTGCTGTATCAGCCCTTTGAGGGCATCTGCAACAACGTGGAGCGCCGCTACAAGGAGACCCAGTCCGATGCCAGCAAGCGGGAGCTGGAGGAGCTGATGGCCGAGTGCCCCTGTCCCACCTGTAAGGGAAAGCGGCTGAAGAAGGAGTCCCTGGCGGTGACCGTGGGGGACAAGGACATCGACGCCCTGACCCGGATGTCCGTGGTGGACGAGCTCCAATGGGTGGACCGGCTGGAGCTGACGCACCAGCAGCACCTGATCGCAGACCGGATCCTGAAGGAGATCAAGTCCCGGCTGGGGTTCCTCCAGTCCGTGGGCCTGGGCTATCTGACCCTCAGCCGCAGCGCGGGGACCCTCTCCGGCGGCGAGAGCCAGCGGATCCGCCTGGCCACCCAGATCGGCTCCAGCCTGATGGGGGTGCTGTATATCCTGGACGAGCCCTCCATCGGTCTGCACCAGCGGGACAACGACAAGTTGCTGGCGACGCTGCAGAACCTGCGGGACCTGGGCAACACCCTGCTGGTGGTGGAGCACGACGAGGACACCATGCGGGCGGCGGACTACCTGATCGACATCGGTCCCGGCGCCGGCATCCACGGCGGCGAGGTGGTGGCCGCCGGTACACCGGAGGAGGTCATGGCCAACCCCAACAGCCTGACGGGTCAGTATCTCTCCGGCAAGAAGAGGATCCCCGTGCCGGAGACCCGGCGGCCGGGCAACGGCAAGAGCCTGAAGGTCATCGGCGCGGCGGAGAACAACCTGCGGCACATCGACGTGGAGTTCCCCCTGGGGACCTTTACCGTGGTTACCGGCGTGTCCGGCAGCGGCAAGAGCTCCTTGGTGAATGAGATCCTGTTCAAGAAGCTGGGCGTGGAGCTGAACCGGATGAAGGTCCACCCCGGCAGGTGCGACCGGATCGAGGGAATCGAGTATCTGGACAAGGTGGTGGACATCGACCAGAGCCCCATCGGCCGGACACCCCGGTCCAACCCCGCCACCTACACCGGCCTCTTCAATGACATCCGGGACCTGTTCGCCTCCACTCAGGAGGCCAAGAGCCGGGGCTACGGCCCGGGGCGGTTCAGCTTCAACGTCCGGGGCGGCCGGTGCGAGGCCTGCTCCGGCGACGGTGTGCTGAAGATCGAGATGCACTTCCTGCCGGACATCTTTGTGCCCTGCGAGGTGTGCAAGGGCAGGCGGTACAACCGGGAGACCCTGGAGGTCCGCTACAAGGGCAAGAACATTGCCGATGTGCTGGAGATGACCGTGGATGAGGCGGTGGAGTTCTTCGCACCTCTGCCCAGAATCCGCAACAAGCTCCAGACCCTGTGCGACGTGGGCCTGGGGTATGTGAAGCTGGGCCAGCCCTCCACGGAGCTCTCCGGCGGTGAGGCCCAGCGGGTGAAGCTGGCCACGGAGCTCAGCAAAATCGCCACCGGCAAGACCATCTATATCCTGGACGAGCCCACCACCGGCCTCCACACCGACGATGTGCGCAAGCTCCTGGAGGTGCTCCAGCGGCTGGTGGACAGCGGCAACACCGTGGTGGTCATCGAGCACAATCTGGACGTTATCAAATGTGCCGACCACCTGATCGACCTGGGTCCCGAGGGGGGAGACGGCGGCGGCACCATCGTCTGCACGGGCACGCCGGAGGAGGTGGCCGCCTGCCGGTCGAGCTTCACGGGCCGGTACCTGAAAAAGCTGCTGGAGCGGTAAGACCGCGCAAAAAGGGCCTCCGCTGTATGCGGAGGCCCTTGTCTATGGGGCGTCAATTCCAGAAGTTCGGAAACAGCAGCTCCGAGATCACCTTCACCAGCAGCAGGAGCAGCACGACCACCACCGCAGGCCGGACGATTTTGCTGCCGTTCCTGATGGCCAGGCCGGCGCCCAGATAGTGTCCCAGGATGGAGGCCAGAGCGGCCGCCAGCCCCACACCCAGAACGACGGTCCCCGCCATCAGGGCGGAGCACACACCGCCGATGTTGGAGGCCAGGTTGATGACCTTCACTCCGCCGGCCGCGTGGCGGGTGTCCATCTTGCCCAAGTGGATGAACACCAGCATCAGAAAGGTGCCGGTGCCGGGGCCGTAGTAGCCGTCATACGTCCCGATGAGCAGCGCGGCGGCCCAGACGATGGCCGCCTGCCGCCGGGGCGGGATGGGGGCCGGCTCCTCCGGCCACGTTTTGGTCCGCAGGGTGAAGAAGGCCACCACCGGCAGCACCGCCAGCAGCAAATACTTCAGCACCACATCCGGCGTATGAAGCTGCAGCTGGGTCCCGCAGACGGAGCCTGCCACCGCCAGCCCGGCGGCAGGCAGGAACAGCCGCCAGTGAACGTACCCCTGGTGGATGAAGCGGGCGGTGGAAAACGCGGTGCCGATGCAGGAGGAGAGCTTATTGGTGCCCAGAACAAAGTGGGTGGGCAGGCCGGAGAAGGCCATCAGGTATATGGGGACGGAGATAATGCCGCCGCCCCCGGCGATGGCGTCCATAAAGCCGGCCAGAAAGACGCCGCCGCAGATCAGAAGGACCACCCACAGGGGGAAGCCGTCCAGCGTGGTTTCCGTGAAGAGAGTGAGGACCGAGGCTGACATATATGCACCTCCCGGAGTAAATTCGACAAAATCTCTATCAGTATACCAGCTCCATAGGCCCCTGGCAAGAGCGGAAGCGCCGCAATTTTGCTGATAAAAAGTCAAGCAATAAATGCACACAAATTTCCTCATTTCATTTTGTCTAATTTGCGTATAACAAACCAGACCCCCGGCCCTCCCGGCCGCCGGCCTGCTCCATTCCTGTTCACTTCCTTCACGCTCTCTCCCGCTCGCTCCCCTCTATCGGTTGTCTCCTAACCTATCCTTCCTTACGCCGCGATCCCCAGCTCCCGCAGGCACTGCCGGAACATGATCTCGCTGCTCATGTACCCCAGTATCTTCCGGGGGTAGCTGTTGACCCATGCCTCGGTCCTTGCGATCTCCGCCGCGCTCACCTTGGAGAAGTCGGTCCCCTTGGGGTGCTTGCGCCGGATCATGCCGTTCACATTCTCGTTGCTTCCCCGCTCCCAGGAGGAGTAAGGATGGCAGAAGTACACCTTCGTCCGGGGAATGGTCTTGTTGACGGCGCTGCGCTCCAGCTCCTCCGCCGCCGCGAACTCCGATCCGTTGTCCACCGTGATACTTCTGAATATCTTACGGAAATTCACCGCTCCGAACTTCCGCTCCAGGGCGTCCAGGGCCTTCACGATGGTCTCCGCCTTCCGGTTCGGGATCAGCACAATGATCTCCTGCCTGGTCTTCCGCTCCGTCAGCACCAGAAGGGCCTTTGTGGTGGTGCTCTTCCGGCTGTACACCGTGTCCATCTCCCAGTGTCCGAACACCTTCCGCTCCACCACTTCCTCCGGCCGGTTCTCAATGCTTTCCCCGGCGCTGGCCCTGGCCTGGTCCTTCTTCGTCTTCACCTTCTTGTAGCCCTGCTTCTTCTTTCCGTGGCGGGGCAGCTCCTCCTGGGTGATGTGGAGGAACACGCCTTTCTTGATGTAGCTGTAAATGGTGGCTACGGAGACGGAGGTACGGAACTTCCGTCCCTGGATCAGGGCATAGCCCAGCACCGCCGCCGGGGAGCAGTCCTTTTCCAGGATGGTCTCCTCAATATACCGCGCCAGTTCGTGGTCCTTCCCGATCTTCAGCTCCGGCCCCTTCTCCCGCAGATGGGCCTGATACTTGGCCTCCGCGATGTCCGGGCTGTACGCCGTCTCCATCTCCCAGGTTGCCCCGTTCAGCCGCTCATACTGTCCCCGGCCCAGCTCCCGGTACACCGTGGAGATATGGACCCGCAGCCGGTCCGCGATCTCCCGCGGCTTCAGTCCCCGTCGCAGCCATCGTTCGATCCGCAGCCGGTCGTTCTTCGTCAGGTGCTTGAATGTCCGTTTCCTGTCTCGCATAGCGATCCGCCTTTCTCTCTGTCTGATTTTGTCGCATTATTGCCCCCTTATGATAATCAGCTTTCACATATTTTGCAAGGTCGCGGCCCTGTGGAAAGCGCAAAAAATCCCCCGCAGGAAGCGTATTCCTGCGGGGGATTTCACCCGTTCAGATTGCCGGGCTGTCCACGGAGCCTTCCGGCTCCGGCTCGGCAGCAAATTGTCCGGCCTTCGCGGCCGCGTACTTAATGCCCTCCCCGTCCGCTCCGGTGTTCTCCGCCCGGCTCTTGTCCACAATGCGGGCTAAGACGATGGAGACCGCCGTGCCGATGGGGGTAAATACCACCGTCCAGCACGCCAGGGCGCCGGTGTACTGATATTTGATACTTAGAACCGCCAGGACAAAGCCCCCGGCCAGCCCCACGAACAGCAGCAGCACCAGCAGGACGGCCAGGCAGTTGGTAAAGCCCAGCCGCCCCAGGAGGGCGGAAAAGCCGCCTGTTTGAGGAGCTAACCTCTTGCCGCTTCCCATCAGGCCAGTCCGTGTGTCTGTGCAAACCGGAACAGCACGACGATCAGCTGCTCCCGGGTGGTCAGGTCCTGCCACATGTAGTTGGGCAGCCCGTTGATGGTCGTGCCGTTCCCGGCGATCAGACCGGTTTCCGTGGCCCACTTCCGCGCCGCTTCGCTGTAATCGCCGCAGTCGTTGTCCTGAAGCTCCTTCCGGTAAGCGGTCATGGCCTCCCGGAACATCTGGTTGAACTTGGTCTGGTCCATGTCGTTGTCCTCCTCTGCCTTTCCGGCGTAGTCAGGGAGGCAGAAGCCACGGATGTACCGGCCGTTCACGGCCAGCGTCCGCCGGGCTACTGCCTCCCCCTTGTTTCCTTCGATCACGGTGATGGTGCTTCCGGCTACCTTCTCCACAATGCCCACATGGTTGGGTGCTGCGGTGCAGTCCGTGGTGGCGTAGTTGGAGCCGTCCTTCCAGTAGTACATGATGATGTCCCCCGGCTCCGGCCGGTATGCGTCGTTCTCCTCCCATCGGCCGGCGGCCCGGTACAGCTCGATCATCTTCGAGCAGGAGCACTCACCGAAGATAATGTCATGGAGGCCCGCGGCCATCCCCGCCGCAGTCACTGTGGTGGCGCACCACTCGTCGTCGTACTGGACGGCGTACCCCCTGGGTAGGGGCCGCTGGGTGTTGTAGAAGTCGATGATGGCCTTGAATTTTCCGTTCTTCTCGGACCAGCCCAGCCAGCCCTGCATGACATTTACGACTTTATTCCGCAGCTCTGTCTCCGTCATGGCCGGCGCCTCCTTCCGTCTCCGCGTCCGTCGTGCTTCCCTCCGCCAGTTCCTCAACAGCAGGCGGGTTTACGATCTTGGTCATATCGCACAGGGCGTCGATCATATCAGAAAGCGCCTGGGTGTCCACGGGATAATTGATGTACTCTGCGCTGGTCTGCACCATCGCCATGACCCACTCCTTCCGGGTGGCGCCGTCTGTGAACTTCTCCTCGGCCTCTTCCATCAGGTCTACGACAAGCCCAAGCAGGGTACCCCAGTTCTTTTCCTGGGTGGCCTTCTGGACATACTGGACCAGCTTGACCGCCAGCGGGATGCAGGCAGCCAGTCCGGTAAGAACAGCAACTACAAGGTTCACGATCTGATCAGCGCTCATTATTCATTCTCCTTTCGATTTTTAACTTCATCTTCTCCGTCACGCTCGTTCGATGACGAACTCATGAAGTCATGCTTCTGGAGTCGTTCATCGTAGACCCGGCTGATATTAGCGATGGCATGAACGGCCCTGTTGTTTTTGTAGTCCTTGTGGTCCTCACAGTACCGTTCATAGAAGTCGATTTCAGCCAGGACATCAATGAACTCTTCCTTCGTGTGCGGGATGTCACGCAGCAGCTCGTTGTTGAACCGCAGGATACGGGCGCGGTGCTCGTCGGCATTCCGTTCCCCGTCCATACGGATGTGATTGGCAAGGTCCTGCTTCACGGTGTTCAGTTCATTGAGCACGTCTGCGTTTATGGCCCTCCCCACCGCTTTGGCGATGGAAGACCACGGGTTTACTTTGATTGGGGCAATTTGAATTAAGGCTGTCAGAGCTAGGAGGGCCCCGGCCCCACAGCCCAATAGTTCCAGAATACTCACCATTGTCCCTCCGGATAAAATTGCATGATAATATACCCGCCACCAATAAGGTGCCGGGCTCACAGGTATCTATATTTTGCGTTTACGCTATCACCCTCTCGTAAGCGTATTTTACCGCATCAGGCCGGAGTTCCGCATAGATCATGGTTGTCTTCGGGTCACTGTGCCCCAAAAGATGTTGGATCACCGTGAGATCCATTCCCGCATGGAGCGCATTGGTGGCAAAGGTATGACGCAGAAGGTGGGGATGTATCCGTCTCCGCTCTCCAGCCCGAACACCGACTGTCTCAACAGCTCGCTCGATGGCCCGAGGAGACATAGGCTCATAGGGAGCCTTGCTGCTGGCAAATAACGCCTCGCCGCCCCGACGCTGCTCCATGTAAGCCTGGATCATTAACGCTGCACGGACGGAGAAATAAACCACCCTTCGCTTTCCACCCTTTCCTAATACCTCCACACTGCGTTCCCGCCAGTCGATTTGATCGACACGTATTCCCACCGTTTCTGAAAGGCGGCATCCAGAGGATACCAAGAACTCCACCAGTGCCTTTTCCCGGTAGGTACAGCATCCGTCCCGAAGCCGCTCCAGCTCCTCCGGAGTTAGGGGTCTCCTGGCCTGAAGCTTGTCCAGTTTTATAGATTTGATCTTCCTCATGGGATTGCGCTTGATGGCATCCTCCTGATCCAGCCAAGAGAAGAAGCTGCGTAGGGTATTGACGTGGGTTTGAATACTGCTATCCTTCAGTTCCCGCTCTTGGGCCAAATAGGCGATATATCCCCGAATATCGTCTGAATCAATCCGGGTGACTGGCTTCTCCACCTTTGCAGCAAAAGCACCCAGCATCTCCCGGTAGTTCTTCAAGGTCTTAGGTGATAGTCCGTCAATTTTTTTCGCCGCAAGAAATGCAGCGACTTTCCGATCCAGCCCGCCCCGCTCCCGTGACGGCTCCCGGCTGATTCGGTATTCGCCAATAATAGAAGCAATTTCCTCAGCCATACCAGGCATCAACACGGATAACCGCTCCACCAGCTCCTTTTTTGTATCCATACCAAGCACCTCCTGTTTTTGCTCTTAGCATAGCAGGAAACGGCATCTTAGTCGAATAAGGCG
>ERZ827101.1485-NODE-1485-length-27334-cov-5.087320_pt1 | contig 27334 bp, 32 predicted proteins | sample MGYA00519869_ERZ827101 | MGnify/ENA primary metagenome ERZ827101 (study PRJEB31778, sample SAMEA3449256) | human gut metagenome | biome: human gut; feature: human-associated habitat; material: faeces | place: United Kingdom | collected 2010/2012 ...
TACGAAACGAATTCATAGCCATTGCAACTATATGTCGCCAAACGAATTCGAACGATTGTATAAAAGAACGAACACTGAGGCTGAGCTTCTGGCAGGTTAAAATGGAGAGAAATTTCTCATTTTAACTTGTACTAAATCTTGACATAGGACCATACACCATATTATAACTACCGGAATCTTGCGGTATGAATGCCATCACAATTCCAAGTATAACAATAACGATCACCGAAATAACCGCACAGGCAATCAATGTTGTTTGGGGATAAAAAGCAAAAGTCAAAAATTGCATTGCCTCTTTTATCCTATACTTCGTTTTCATATGTATCCCCCATCATCTCGGCCAGTACTATCAATCTTTCACCAGATTTAACGTAACCGTCCGGATTTCACTTCTACATACCTCATCTTCTTCATAATTCAGGTCCAGGAAATAATGCAATCGATACCGATACTCGCGTTCTCCAATAATTCCTTTTATCACAATTTCAATTGTAGTCTCAATGGAAAGACTCGCTTCTCTTTCGTATACCCATTCCTTTGCCTGTGGATAGGCCACATATAATACAATTTTCCCATTTATCGGAATAAATTGAAAAAAGCCATCTCCCAGTATATAAGCGTCGTTTTTTATCGAATACAATTCGTCTTCCGATGCCGTAAACAAGCGAACCTCACTCATAGCAATATTGCAGTTAACAATCTCGCCTCGACCAACGTTCTCCAATTCGATCTGTTGACCGCCAAATACCATATCACTATCATCAAAGAACGGATGTCCAAACAAATATGTGATTTCACTACACAAAGTCGTTCTCTCTACACATGGAACAATACGCTCTGTTAAAACAGGCATATATTGAAGGGACAAATCCTCTCTTCTTTGTCTGTTATTGGCAGCAATTGTAATATACACTCCTGCCAATGTGATACCGCCACCGATGATACTTCCTGCATATGTAATTATTGTACTCGCAAACGCCGTATTCACCAAATGTTTTCCAATGCTCCACACGATCATCGGAAAAATAACAACGCCTAGACTTCCAGATGAAGAACTGGCAACGTTGTTTCCACATGGTTATAATGAACTGCCGGATGAAATCTACCGGCGGCTTCATATCATTCCAGAGACCTTCATCATCGATGAGCATCATGTACACGTTTATGCAGCAAAAGACAATGACGGAACGATTGTTAAAGCACCAAGATCGACTGATCTGTTCCGCAACAGCATCGCAACGCCATCTCTGGTTGCCTCCATTATCAATGGCAAATATAACAACGCCTTACCTTTAGAACGTCAGGCCAGAGCCTATCGAGATAACGGTATCAATCTTGCAACCAATACGATGGCTAACTGGGTTATTAAAAGCGCTGATAATTATCTCTCCTTGGTTTATGATCGGCTGCATCAGCTCATTTACGACAACCATGTTATTCATGTCGATGAGACTCCCGTCAAAGTAATGCGGATCGATAATAACAAAGTGAAAAACTGTAAGAAAACCTACATGTGGGTATACCGTAATCGTCCTACAGATGAATCGCATCCGATTGTCCTCTTTGACTGGCAGCCATCACGTAAAGCAGATCACCCAAGGGAGTTTCTAAAAAGTTTCTCCGGCGCTGTGATCACTGACGGCTATCAGGTTTACCATAAGCTAGGTAAAGAACGGGAAGATCTGACTATCGGCGGCTGTTGGATTCATGCCAGACGACCATTTGCAGAATTCATTAAATCCCTGAAATCTTCTGCAGATGGAACGATAGCTCAAGAAGCATACTCCATGATTACAGAGATCATGCATATCGATAACGGATTTGATGATCTTCCATCTTGTGACCGACTCAAACAACGGCAGCTTGTTCTGGCAAAAAAAATTGACGCTTATTTTGCATGGATAAAACATAAATACACTCAGGTTGCACACAATAGCACGATTGGCAAAGCATTGGCTTACAGCATCCATCAAGAACCTTATCTTCGAACCTTCCTAAACGACGGCGATATTCCTATGGACAACAATTATGCTGAACAGGCAATCCGACCATTCACGATTGGGCGAAAAAACTTTATCTTAATCGAATCATCAAACGGTGCACGTGCCAGCGCAATGCTCTACAGTCTTGTTGAGACCGCCAAAGCCAACCAGCTGAATGTTTATCAATACTTTGAGTTACTGCTCACCGAGATACCAAAGCACATGGATGATACCTCTGGACTTTATCAATGATCTTCTTCCTTGGACACCTTCTGTTCAAGAAACATGTCCAAGTCGATTTAAGAAATCTTAATTTTTCAATGTACAAAAAATATATCGAAATCAGCTTACGCCCTGCAGAAATGCAGGGTTTTGCTTTGTGATAGTACTCACAATTGAGGGCTTACAAGTTCCCAGACCGCAGGATACTGAGCATAAATATAGTTTTTGTGTGCTACTGTTAATTCTGTATCCATCCACATATATCGGAATATCCCTTCACGTGTGGTATAGTCCTTTTCTTTTCCGATACTACCTGTTCTGTATTTTAATCCTTCTGTCATTGTTCGGATATATGGTTGCACCTCAAAATATTTGTTTTGCTTTTGCTCCATTTGGAATTCAGACATCGAATAATATAGTCGTAAAATATATCTAATTTACTCTGCCGGATTCCGTACATACTTAATTTTTTCGGATCGCCTTCTCGATATTTTGCAATCGTATTTCGCCCTATTCCCATCCGCTTTGCTATCTCACGATAGCTACAACCTTCACTTAAAAATCCCTGTATTTGGCAGATCATTTCATACCGTTTTTCTGAAAAAACAGAAGAGTTATCCACATCAGATTCGATTTTTTTTACATGTTTCTTCTATAACAGCCGACTGCTCAGCATGAGGAATGTTTACTGTTGCTGGAACTTCATGATTCAGTGCCTTTTTGATTGCCTCTAATAAATTCTGATGTAAATGAAACCGGTCTGCTACCTGCATGGCATCGGGTAATTCTTCTGATATTACTTTTGCATATGCACTCGCTCGATCACGAGTGACTACTTTTATATGTTTATTATTCCTAAGCCAATCTCTTAGTGTATCTCCATTTCTTCCATCTAACAACGCAATTGGTTCATGATTTTCTTCGTTTACGATAATTGTTCCATATGTATGTCGTTTTTTATATGCAAAATCATCCACGCCGATCACATCGCCCACCTCTGGCCCGGGAAGAACTTCATACTTTCTCAAAAGTAGTCTTATAACAGTATCCCCGCTGATTTTAATACCAAGTGCCTTACAAATACGTGCGCAACCTTCGCAGCTAGATTCCATTGCTAGTGTACAGATAAAATCAGCACATCGTTCTGTCATACGACTATAAGTATTAAGAAAACCATCAAATGTTTCAGCAAACGTTGTTACTTCACAGCCATCGTTTATACATTCATATTCATGAGAGCAAATCTCAAGTTGAACCCTCTTCCCTAAAATAGGAAGATCCTGTACTTTACGAATATAAGTTCCTAATGATATTTATCTGTTATACAGCCACATTTCGGGCACCTGCAATCCTTGGAGATTGATTTCATTCGTATTAAAATCTGTTTTTCATATTCCTGAATCTCCGTTATATTTAATTCAGTTTCAGGATAAAAACTATTTATACATAATGCACCGTTTGAACCTGGCATTTGACTGCCCCCCTCATATCTTTTGATATGTTAATTATACTATATTTCCGATAATATAAAAAGGCAAAAACGGGCAATTGCGGAAGAACCCCATGCCCCGGACAGGTGATGGATTTCACCCCGGATTATTCATTTATGTTGGTACTCATAGTTGAGGACTTACAGCCCGAACGTTTTCACTCCACGGAGTTAAAGTTTCCAGCTGGTCATCCGACATCTCTTCGCTCGGACGATGCTCGAGCAGATATGTCAGATATTTGTATATGTTTAGATCATTCGCTTTTGCCATCTCTACCATGGTATAGACAAGCGCGCTTGCCGTAGCTCCTTTCGGGGTGACACTGAATAGCCAGTTCTTACGTCCAACTGTAAATGGACGGATGGCATTCTCGCTTAAGTTGTTAGAAAAGCTGCAGTGTCCGTCCTCAAGATAAGTCATCAGCGTATCTTTCCGGTTTAGGGCATAGTTCACCGCCTTCTCGAAGCGGGTTCCTTTGCGAGGCCGTTGCTGTTCCAGCCAGATCCAAAATGCATCGAGTATTGGCTTCTCTTTTTCGAGACGATATGTTTTCCTTTGTTCATAAGAGTGATTTTGTTTCTGCGATCGTCGCTCATACTCAAAAAGCTTCGAGCAGAACTGAACTCCCTGAACTGCCGGATTACTGTAATCGAACTGTTTCCCTTTTGGCACAGCATCGATAAAATATCTTCGAGTGTGTATCTTATTCGAGAACTGGAATAAGATACATGCCAGACGACCTTTTGCAGAATTCATCAAATTCCTGAAATCTTCTGCAGATGGAACGATTGCTCAAGAAGCATACGCCATGATTACAGAGATCATGCATATCGACAACGGATTTGATGATCTACCATCCACTGATCAACTCTCTCAACGCCAACTTCTTTTGTACGAAAAAGTTGACGCTTATTTTGCTTGGATAAAACAAAAATACGCTCAGGTTGCACACAATAGCACTATTGGTAAAGCATTGGCTTACAGCATCCATCAGGAGCCATATCTTCGAACCTTCCTAAGCGATGGTGACATTCCTATGGACAACAATTATGCGGAACAGGCAATCCGCCCATTCACGATCGGACGTAAAAACTTTGTCTTAATCGAATCATCAAACGGTGCACGTGCCAGTGCCATGATCTACAGTCTAGTCGAAACGGCCAAAGCCAACCAGCTGAATGTTTATGAATACTTTGAGCTGCTACTCACCGAAATACCAAAACACATGAGTGACACTTCTTTGGACTTCATCGATGCCCTTCTTCCTTGGACACCTTCTGTTCAGAAAACCTGTCCAAGTCGATTTAAGAAATCTTAATTTTTCAATGTACAAAAATATATCGAAATCAGCTTACACCCTGCAGGAATGCAGGGTTTTGCTTTGTGATAGTACTCGCAATTGAGTGCTTACAGCATTTCCTGCTTCTTATTTTATGAAGTTGAATATTAGAGTATGCAATCCGTCAAATTATTTTGCACGTATTTTCCTCATGGGACTCTACCACCGCTGCCATCAATTCCTTCATGATCCTCTCTGCATCATACACCGGTTTCTTCTTTGGTCTGGGCATTTATTAACTCCGGTTTTCATTTCAACCCAATTTCCGCTAGAATCCAGACACCCTATGCGGGCATCCAAGGCTGATACTCCTTCCCTTCAAGAATATCGGCAATTCTTTCACAAGCATGACCATCTCCATAAGGATTACAGGCTTTGCTCATCTTTTCATACTCTACCTTATCTTCCAGAAGCAGTTTGAAGGTCTTATAAATGGTCTCTTCGTCAGTGCCCACAAGCTTTAGCGTTCCTGCATCCACGCCTTCCGGTCGTTCGGTAGTATCTCTCATTACGAGGACTGGAACACCATAGGAAGGACACTCTTCCTGGATTCCGCCGGAATCAGTAAGACACAGGAAAGATCTTGCCTCGAAATTATGGCAATCAAAGACCTCAATCGGTTCAATGATATGTATTCTGTCGCATCCGCCAAGTTCCTGCTCCGCTGCCTCACGTACCACAGGATTCATATGGATTGGATATATGGCCTTGCAGTCAGGATGTTCATCTAACACTCTTCTGATAGCCCGGAACATATGACGCATTGGCTCGCCAAGATTCTCACGTCTATGTGCCGTAATAAATATCAACTTATCTTCTCCAACCCAGTCGAGTTCCGGATGAGTGTAATCATCTTTCACAGTATGCTGCATAGCATCAATAACCGTGTTGCCGGTAACATAAATACAGGCGGCCTTCTTGCCCTCCCTCAATAAATTCGACCGGGATAACGGCGTCGGAGCAAAATTATACTGACTGATAATCCCTACAGCCTCACGATTAAACTCTTCCGGGTACGGAGAATAGATATTATATGTGCGAAGCCCCGCTTCCACATGACCGACCGGAATCTGCAGATAAAAGCAAGCAAGAGCTGTCACAAAGGTTGTCGATGTATCGCCATGTACCAGCACCACATCCGGCTTCACCTCTTCCAAAACTGTTTTGATATTATTCAAAATATTCGTCGTAATATCAAATAGCGTTTGGCGATCTTTCATAATGTTTAGATCATAATCAGGCACTAATTCGAAAGTATTTAGAACCTGATCCAGCATCTGACGATGCTGCGCAGTCACACAGACAACGACCTCAAGTCCTTCCCTTTTTTTCATTTCCAATACCAATGGGCAAATCTTTATTGCCTCCGGTCTGGTTCCAAATACACACATTACCTTTTTCATATATTTGAGTCCTCCTACTTATATTTTTAATTCAATTACCTATATACACTTTGGGAAAGCCCATTTTTTAGGCCACTAAATCTATATTCTTTCCGAAACATATATGACACCAAACTGCATCAAATAAATAGCGCTACTAATTGTCCTCAGTTTAATCCCGATAGCTTTATTTTGATTCAAGATATTTCCATATCCTACACATGCCATTACAATTGAAATTACAACAAGTGGAAGCGTAATTACCATGCTATAATCTAAAGTTGGGTCAGCATTCATAATGTTCACAAACCACATCTCACCGATATATACAGCTGTAACAACTATAGAAAATATCAACAATTTTTTCCCTTTAAGGTTATATTCATGCAATCCCCCCCACAGCCATTAAGGGGAATGTAAAGAAAACGCCGTTCCTCGTCGTCAAAAATTGCATTCTGTATATGTCTTTAACTGAAGATCGAAACAACCAGTCATAGCTTTCACTAAACAAAGTACCTACCAAATACACCGACGCGGCTATGATCAATTGCTTCTTCCATCCGAGTTTTTGGGTCAGGCAAAAAAGAAAACTACCAACTAAAGCAGCCGTAAGATACCATAAAAAAGTTTCCATTTTTTTCAACAGATGTATAAAGAAAATATCCAGATACCGCAAAGAAAAAGGGTACACCAAGCCTGCTCACATATACTTCAATTAATCTTATATTGATGAAAGAATCATCCTTCGGAATATGTAAAAATGGAATCAGGCAGGCCATTATTACCCGCATAATATCCAATAGTACATTCTCTTTGGTGTTATCAACATCACAATTCATAAAATTCTCCCGCAAAATACTCTTTATATCCGGCAATTACTGTCAGCGCAATAATTTTATCTCTGCAATTACCATCCTTAAAAACCCTTAACACAAGCTTCTGGGTTTCTGGAACGCTATTCATTATTCCAATATTCGTACTATAATAATCATTAATAAAGCTCTTAAACCTTGAATTCGTTTCATACCAGTAATCATATGGATTCATAGCGCCCTTTGATGCGGTTGCTCCCTGTCGCTGTTTATAAATTTTGACAAGCTGTTTTTTATATTTTCCGGCTATTTTTCCAATCAAGTGTCTTATCTTGTGATCATTTTTCTGCTCTGATCTTGTAGACGGGATTTCTAAAGACTTCGGGTATTTCGTCACCATCCATGATCTGTAAAGCAAATGCCCAACTCGATACTTCAACGGGATTGATAAACATGTATCGAGAAAGTCCACATCAATAAATGGCGAAACAGCAAAAGTTCTCTGAGCACGAATAAAATGAGTTGATAGCACCCCATAAAAACCACGATTATACATGGCAAATATTTCATGATTTTTGTAATCGTCTATAATGCCCATAGGTTCTATAACATCTGATGAACAGATAAGTTCCGGATGAACCGATTGATCCTCAATGTTTTTTATGAATGATCCAATCACAACATCCCCAATTTGCCCTGTATGTTCCAGACCGTATCTCGAAAAATTGAGACTATTAAGAAGGCGTCTGCCCCCTGTCATACCACTATAGAAGGCCGATCCCCAATTTTCCCTTATCATCTCATCTATGTCATAGATAAACAACAGATCATCCAATGGTCGATACAGGATCTCATTTTCTAATGCAAATGACACTTGCATCGCATATTCCACCTCTTTTGATCCTGTTTTTGCGTATGTGATATTTGTGATATTGTCATATCCGAGATCTCTGGCCACCCAACTTACCATCCTAGAATCATACCCACCACTCATATCAGCCAGATGATGATCATAACCATATTCCAAATCTTTTCTGAAACATCGATCTACAGCCTTCCGGAAACCGGTGTCTACTTTCTCTATTGCTTCATCCAATGTCATTTCAACGGGTGTATTATCAAAAAGATGATAAGCCGACTCTTCTACCGAACCATTAAAAAACTTAACTAAACGCCCAGGTTTCACTCTCTTTATTTCATTAGCCAATGTGTGTCCATCAATAATCCAACCAAACGAAAGCAAATGTCTTGCTGCCTGCTCATTATAGGATAGCTTTATTTTGCACTTCTTCAGATATCTATAGATTTCATTAAAATCATTAGATGAAACAAACTTCCCTCCATCACAATAATAAAACACGGCTGTATCTCCCGTTTGGTTGGGAAATACGGTTGCAGAACTGCTGTCACACATAAATCCCGTGAACGGTCCTCGAAAAGCATCAGGGAAAAATCGCTCTGAATTTAAAAATTGGATCAATGTCTCATGCTCTGTCAAAAGCTCTTGAAGATTAAGAATAACTCCATTGATGAACTTGATAATATCTCCAGATTGATAAATTCCCGAATCCCCTGAAAAACGCTCTTGCTCATCGTATCGTATTACGAACTGACTATTTGAAACAATATGTTGTTTTACACCTACATCAGCTTGATAATCATTTTCATTTTTACTGAATAATAACCAGGACATACGCCCTTCCTCCCTTTTGCAGAGTTCGCTCAATATACAACCCACTTGCAATCTTCCCAATTTTTTTCTTGCATATCAACATCTGCCTCAATTGAATAATCCCCATGAATCTCAAGCCATTTTCCTTCTGCATTCTTTGAATAATAGTGATTTTCAACTCTTTCAGAAAGAATCACACGTGTTTCACCACACACAACCGTACAATTGTCAGGAATATCTTTAACTACTACCGCATTTGCACCTATCCGACAATTGTTTCCAATATGAACCGCTCCAATTATTTTTGCTCCGGCTCCAATATAAACATTATTTCCTATAATCGGTGCTCCGTTTTTTGAAGATCCCGGAAGGAAATTAGAGCCTATCGTTACCTGATGAAAAATTATACATTCCTCTCCTATTCGCGCAGAACCAGAAACAAAAATTCCACATATCCCGTGGGGAAAAATTGGTTTTGACGCAAATGATGATGGATCACCAATATAGGAACCTTGAGATGTTATTGCCTTTTTTAAATATCTTCTTCTCAAAAAGCTGTCTAAGATAGGTACAGCCCCCCCCCCGTGCCAATACAACCGTTCCTGCCTCTCTCTCAATTTCTTGATTATCATCATAAATATAATCCTCCTAAAAGTGCATCTTGGCTCATTTTTATTCACTCAACGATTTCATTTCATTAAACTCGCGCCGACCAATATACCAACAATCATTCTTTAAGCAAAACGCCAAATATAGATACCAGCAATCCATAACCTTAACCAACGAAGAACGATACACCTTCTTAATGTATTTCATGTCCACCTTAGGCTCAATTTCCCTTTTTACAGCCCATACATTGCTGTCCTTTAAACCGGTCGCATAATACAGCCTTGCATTAGCACCTCCGAATCCGGTCGAAAATGTAAACAGTCCATGTAACAAATCTCCATCTGTGGAAATATTAATGTGCCATAGCATCATTCCTTCTGGAACATTTTCTACGGTCAACATTTCACTTTCAGATTGGTAGTTCTGAAATTCCTTCGATACACTATTGCACCGATACAGAACGCTTCCGTTCTCAGTCAATGCAACATAATACATTTTGTACTGTCCATTATCATATATGAAAGCAGGACTTACCAGCTGATCCTTTGGAGCTACTATTATCTCTTTTCCCTCACTCCAACTTAGCCCATCTACAGAAGTACTAATTGAAATAATATCCTTTGCATCAACTTGATCTCGTTCACAATACCTATAAAACAATGAATATTGTTCTCCATCATATACCATATCTCCATCCGAAAAATGACTTCGTCCGGATCCCCCATATCTCTCGATAGCTCCTTTCTTTGTATTCCGAAAGCGGATCCCATCATCCGAAACCAAAACATACGAATCCTCAAGTCGTTCTATCCCATATGGATAGTTTGAAACCGTCATCAAATAGCGGTTATTTTTTTCATCAAAAATCAGATCCGGATGGGTAGACTGACCCAGTTCAATTGAATGGTCAACATATATTACCGGCTCAACCTGAGAACTTTTAAAAATCTTATTTCTCCAATGAAAAGATATAATACCATCGACAAATCTGACTAATGGATTATCCCCCCATTTGTTATATAAAACTCTAGGATAATTTATCATTCAGACTGTCCTCCAACAAATTCATAAAAGGTTCAACGCTATCTTCATACTCCGACCTATGTTCAGCTATATACGTACTCATTTCCTGTAGCATTGATGGATTACTCATTACATTGACAACTTCATCAAAAATATCCTTTGGTTCAAAACCTTTGCAAATCGTTCCAGTCTTGCCAACTTCTATTATTTCCCTCGCAGGCGGAATCGGAGTTGTAATTATAGGCGTTCCGCAAATAAAAGATTCTCTAATTACAAGGGGAAATGCCTCATATGCCGATGTGCAAACATAGACCGAAGCATTTTTCATGTAAGGGTACGGGTTGTTTTTTCTCCCCTCAATTACTAAAACATCCGCGATATCATATTCCTGAATAAGCGATTTAAGAAGAGGAAGATCATTTCCATCGCCAACTACATGCCACTTGAAAGATCTTCCTGCCTCCTTGAGCATATGACAGCATTTTGCGAGGTTATCAAGTCTTTTTGATTTGTTATCCAGTCTGGCTACAGTGACTATATGAAAACCCACCTCATACGGCTGTGATTCCATCATTTTTTCGCGAATTCGATCAGAACCGCACAAATTATATATGACAACAGATTTATTAATCAACGCCGGACAAATACCATCGAATATATCCTTACATCCATAACTGACATTTACTATCTTGTCAAATTGTGAATATAGTTCGGCTCCTATCTCTTCTGTAATTCCAAGATTTTTAGGATTACTGTGAATCCATGCTAATCTACATTTCGCATTCAGTCGTAAGGCAAAAAAATCACAGCCTCCAACAAATCCTTTCTCACCATGAGTCCATATGCCATTTGAATACGAGATTACCACATCATATTTCTCTGATGGGATGTCAACTGATTCTATTATCCGCTTGATAGTTTTCAGCCTGCCATAAATCCGACTCGACAGACCATATCCTACCTTACGAACCTTTGATCGAAAATCCTTTTGCGCCTGAATTCGATTATAATAGACATTCATTTGCTCTATGACAGATATCTTACGAATTCCCATATCTGAAGTCTGCCTTCTGATATCATCAATGTCACCTTCCAAGAAAAAAAGATCTATTATAATGTCCCGATCCTTAAGCGCATATAAGAGATTAATGAGTGATTGTCGAATCCCTCCAAGCTTAAAATGTGAATTTACAATGGCTACATTCATGCCTTTTCCCCTTTCTTAATATCTCTATATAGCACGTAATTTGATGCGACCGCAGTAAGTATATATATTGATGTTGTAGCTATAGCGGCTCCTATTGACCCCATATTCTTTATCAGTATTACATCCAAGAATATATTGAATAAACCTGATGCAATTGCAATGATCATATTTTCCTTTGCGTGGAGCGTCATCGAGAGAACATTTCCTCCCGGAATACGGAATGTTGATGCAATCCAATACCCAGCAATTAGAATTCTGAAGCATGTGACAGAATCCAAGTATGCTTCACCAAAAACTATTCGTATAATGAATGGCGCAAAACAAAAAGCAAAAATGGCTATAACACCATTAATAGCACCAAGAATCATTACCAACTTCTTATAGTGACTTTTAAGCCATTTCTTATCATCCTTATTCTCTACAAACATCGGATAAACATAAATGATGATTGTTGATGAAATAAACGAAAGCGCAAACGGAATTGTAGTAGCTGCCTTATACGAAGCAATGCTGATCGTATCTCCAATAACAATACCTATAACAAATACATCGATATTATAAAGGAGCTGCGAAAAGGTATTGTCCACGCATGTTATCAGACTGAATTTCAAAAATTCTTTTCGCTCAGTAACTGGAAAAATTGATTTATCGACAGTCCGTGTGATTTTAAATTCCTTAAGAATGAAAATGCCGATTATTATCGTTATAGCATTTGTAATATATCGTGCGCTTAGCACCCCATATACCCTGAAAAAATAAGCTAATGAAAGCATACTAATGAGAATAACAATAGAATTGAAACTCGTCAGTCTTCCATATGTCTTATTTCTATTGGCAACTTTTAAGTATGTTGGTATACAATCAACCAAATAACGAAATATTGGTATACCTGCTGCAAAAATCAGATATTCCCTTGAACCTTCAATTTTCTCGGGCATGATAATAGCATATCCTATAATGAGAAACGCGATTATCAGATTAGTTATTAATCCTATACGCATTCCATAATTAAAAATTGAATTGCGTTTTTTTGTATCTTTACCCGCCATACAGCCAAACTGGAGCATGCCGGTAATAGTTCCCAAACCATTTGCCAACAGAACGATACTCACAATATTGATAACATAACCATACATCCCATAATCAGCTTTTGTCATAACTCTTACAATAAATAAGCTACTACAGAGAGAAATGACCTTATTAATCGTTCCAGCGCCAAGGATATGGAAAAACCCATCCTTAATAAGATGTTTTATTTCGTTAAATGTTCTTTTTGCTCTGTTTTGTAACACTATAACAGACTCCTAACTTATGTAATTACACCAATACTCATTCAATAAACCTCTTTGAGATTTCTGAATATTTCAGCTCCTCCAATGGCGAGAACTGTGTCTCATCATCCATGATTTTTTCTATTTCGGTCATGATGCCGTCCTTGTCATTTTCACACATATAGAATCGTTTAAAACTTGACAAGTACTCCTTTATTTCATCAGAATGCTCTCCATCAAGAATGATCAGCACTTTTTTATTTGTTCCAGCCAAATGATACAACTTCCCCGGTATCTGCGTCCCACTGGAATTCAATACACACACTTCCAAATCAGCAATCTTTTTATGTTCATCGACAATTCCACGAGGATATATCTTTACATTATCCGTTTCTTCCAATGTGATATTGCTATCGCCATATATCGCCGCTTCTACCCTATCAGACATTTCTACGCATGCCTGATAGAATGGAAGAAGATTCCTTACTGAACTAGAATAATTCCCGTAATACCCAATAACAAATTTAGAATTAGTTGTCTCTTCATATATTTCCGCTTCCATATAAGCTATCGGAAGAAAAGTCATCTTTTCAGCATAACTTCCAAACAGCTTCTTTTGTTCTTTGAGAGTTATTGGCGAAACATATATTACCTTATCACAGTCCTTAATCAGCTTTCGTTCTATTCTTTTTAAGATAAATCTCGGATATATAGTATGCAATGTTATATCAAGTGCAAGCGGATCTCCCCAATACTGTATCCATCTCTTATATTTAAGCCCCTGCTTCTTCAATTGTTCCACAGCAACATGCGACGATTTAGGATCAGATGAAGATATCACTAAATCATACTCGGTGACAGGCAAAACATCTATACTCAGTTTTTTTGCTATTGCATATGTATGATCATAAACCGAAAATGAATGCCATATTTTTCTCAGGATTTGCTTTATAAATTGGCTTCCGCCACCGTTTCTATTATTATCGATTATCGCCGAGAACGCTTTATCATTTCCTGTCCTGATCACATTTATCTCATTTATAAAATCTCGTTCTGATGCTTTTTTAGGTATATTCCCCATCGGAATACATAAAAAATCAACCTCATTCCCACTTTCTACAAGCCCCCGTGCTATCGCCAAGGTTCTAAACATAGAGGATGTTATCGCTTCAATCGAAGATAATTTAATCATTAAAACTCGCATTTTTGAATTCCTCATCTCACAACAAGATATAATACTGCCAACATGACGAGCATCCCGGCTGTAATATATCTATAATGATTTTTTGTAGCAGTACTTGCATTATTATACTCAACCACAATCGGCTCCATCATAAAAGGATAAACCATTACAAAATGGCGAAATGTAAAAGTAGTAATAATAACCGAGAAGAAAATTGCTAAAAACACCAGACCAGCATAATCTATTCTTATAACATGCTTTAATAAATAAGGTACAAGAAATAATTGAAAGACCGTTCCTAAATATACAAATGTGTATAAAACACTATATATAAATTCGCCTGAAAAATCCATCACCAACAAACCGCCCGGGAATGGTGTAGCCAGTCCATAAATAAATCTAAGAATTATACCGAACGGCAACAGATTAACCGAAAATATTTTAGAAGATAGTCCACCAGTACCTTCAAGTCTGTACGATGTATATGTATCTGTTATAAGATTCAGCAGTTTGATTCCGCCTGTATAATAAAGTACCGGGACAATCACCAAAAAAGCCAATATCGTAAAGAAAATCTTTTTTTTTCGTGAAATATTAGCCAATCCAGAACGCCCTGTAAAGAATTTCAAAATCAGAATAACTAATACTACGAAGCAGATTTGCATCCTCAAGTAATACAAAAAATATAGGCTTACTCCACAGCAGATAATACTTGCTACCGTCTTGGCTATTCCCCTTGCAAGTCGTTTGTTTTCATCTATAATTGTTTCGAATGAAATTACCGCTATTACAACAAAAAAACACACACATACATCTCTATATACAAAGGAAGATATGACTAGGGCATTGGGAAATGTTGCCAAAACGACAAACGCCCTAGTTTTCAGCCTATCGTCTATTTCACCTGGTAATCTCTTATACATTAATACAGAAATAGCCTGCCAAAGATAAATATTCAAAATTCTTGGAGAAAAAGTCGAATAATCTCCAATCCATAAAGATACACGCTTTATCCATGCGATAATAAGATAATAGCCTTTTGCATACCATCCCCCCTGAATATATGGAATATCTTTGAAAAATCGCACTCCTCTATTGTATATATAGTTTCCATACTCTTCAAACAATTCATCATCTCCACCTTGATATGGAATACCATTTTTCTGTATCAAGCCAAAATACATAAAAATCATAAAAGAATATGCAATTAATACTGTTATAAATAACTTCCTATATGTCCTATCATCTATTCCTTTTGCACACAACAGCAATGTAATTAAACCTATTAAGCCAATCAAAATAATACTTGGCTCTCCAACAAATAAAGATATCACTGCCAAAAGGAATATGTTGTATGCAAAAAACACTATGGGTATGATTCTTTCCTTCAAAATAAAAAGCATCCTTTCATCAGTCTTTTATTATTCCCAAAATGCCTTACAAAATCATATAATTTGAAATCACTCTACCATCACAAGTGATATACTCCATCTAATGAACAAATGTTGTGACAGTCAAGCACAATCTTGGATTCTAGTTTGTTCATATTTTCAATAATTTCTTTATGTTTAACCATAATCACTACAAGATCTACAGAATCCAAGAAATCGTCCAGACTATGAAATTGATTTGCCACCACATCTTTTGCTATGAATGGATCATATACTTTTAACCCATTAGCCAGATGCCGTTCTTGGCTTTCCAAGAGTTGTAATGTCGGACTTTCTCGCATATCGTCAACATTTTCTTTGTAGGTCAAACCATATAATCCAACCCGAGAAATATCGGTCAGACCTTTTTCTCTCATAATCTCATAGATGCGGTTCAGTACAAAATCTGGCATGCCATCATTAGTTTTCATGGATTCATCTATAACCTTTGCAAGACTAGGGTAATCTCCAACTAAAAACCACGGATCTACCGAAATGCAATGTCCACCTACGCCCGGTCCAGGTTGTAGAATATTCACACGAGGGTGCATATTGCATATTTTAATAATTTCATAAACATCCATATTATCATGACGACAGATTTTAGCTAACTCGTTAGCAAAAGCGATGTTAACCGCTCTAAAAGTGTTTTCAACAACTTTTGTCATTTCTGCGGTTTTTATGTCTGTTACAACTATCTCTCCTTGGCAGAAAGAAGCATACAGTTCCTTTACCTTTTCACCAATTGCTCTATCATCAGCACCTATGGTTCGATTGTTATGAAGTAGTTCATAGACCATATTACCGGGAATAATACGTTCCGGAGCATGAACCAGATTAATATCTTCACCGATTACAAATCCAGCAGCCTCAATCTCAGGTCTAACATATTTTTCGATAGTACCAGGAGAAACTGTAGACTCAATAACCATAGTTGCGCCTTTCGGAGCAACCCTAAGAGCATCCTTAACAGCTGCAATTACATAACAAGCGTCCACTTTCTTACTGAATTTATCATAAGGCGTTGGTACTGAAATAATATACGTATCAGTCACCTGATATTCTGTAACAAACTTAATGCCTGCCTTCAATGCATCTTTAAATAAATCATCTAATCCTTCTTCTTTGAATGTCGTTCTTCCAGCATTCAGAGTTGCTACCAGTTCCTTATTATAGTCAGTTCCGATTACCTCTACCCCATGTGTGCTCATCATGAGAGCTGTAGGAAGTCCAATATAGCCAAGTCCAATCACATTAATCATTTACTTTTCTCCTTTATTTCATCATATAATTTGCAGTACTGCATGATTATGTACTTCCAATCAAAATTGCCAACTTGTGACAAACAATTGTGGGAATAATCCTCGTAATTATTTATTACGTTTTCTATAGCATCAGCTATATGAACAGGTTCGTCATTTGATATAAAAACGCCAACAGGAACTGATGAAAAATAGCTGCTTACTCCTGTACCGCTTCTTCCTATAATCGGCACACCTTGGGAGATTGCCTCAATATAACTAATCCCGAAAGTCTCATTCTCTGATAACATCAGAAAGACATCTTCATCATAATATAGTTTTAATAATTCATCTTTAATAGTTATTTTCCCTTTTAGAGAAACATTTGATTCAAGACCATGCTTTTTTACAAAATCGAGTAAATAATCATACTCTTCACCATCCCCCACAATATCTAGGTGTGGATCCCAGCCTCTTTTTTTCATCTCAACAACTGCTAGAATAGATAAATCAACTCGCTTTACCTTCAGCAATCTGCTAACATGTATCAATTTGATACACTTATTATATGGTTGTCTGCGTCTATGTTCTTTTGCTTTATGATTTATCCAAAAATCATCAATCCCATTTGGTACGATACATCCTTCATCAGCAAGAGTTCCGCTTTTCCCATTATATAGGTTTTCTATTACGCTTTTTTTAATGTCACCAGAAATATAGAACACAGCCTTTGCATTTTCTATAATCTCACGTGCATAGCCGTTCAGCCAAGGATAATACTTCATAAAATAATTCGTATCAGTTGTTCTTATGGCAACAAAATAAGGAATTTGATACTGCTTGAATAATTCGTAAGCAACACCTCCATCTGAGTATAACGAATGGGCATGAACAGTATAATAATCGTTTATATTAATTGTATGTAACAAATCCTTTGTAAACTTCTTTATTTTTGTTTTATACATAAATCTATCTAATGGGGTCTTTATAGGGGCGGCATAAAACCCGATGTGTTTTTCTCTGTATCGCAGCTCCACCTCATTTTGTTCTTCAACCGAAAATCGGTTATTATCAAACGCCGAATAAACGTCACACGGGTATCCCATATCAAACAATTTCGTAAAAAATGTTTGATAGAACTTATCCATGATAGCCGCACCGGCAATATGCAGTATTTTCATAACACTTGCTACTCCTCATATCAAATTAGTAAAAAGCCTCTGAATCCAATTACTTTTAGTTATTTAGAAAACACCAGTTATTTTTCTTGAATAACTATTTCTTCTAAGCGAGCATAAAAGTCTTTAAAAATCTTATCTCGGTCGCCGTGTTCTCTAATATATCTATTACCTGATGCTCCGATTTCCTTCAAATCACTCCTATTGATGAACTCTATTATTCTTTTAGCCGCTTCCTCATGACATGAAAAATCAACATATATACCAGCACCTGCTTCTTCCACTATTCGTTGGGACTCTCCCCAAATTCCACATATTATCGGTTTCGCTGCTGCCATATATTGAAATATTTTATTCGGTCTCACAAGCTTATAGCAATCTATTTTTTTTAAATTCGTTAAACAAATATCCGCTGTACGTAAAAGACAAGGAACTTCAGAAGCTCCAACAGGATCTTCAAAAAAAACATTCTTGACATTTTCATTCCCGTATTTTTCGACCAATCGTTTTTTATCACCACCATCCCCTATAAAAATAAAAGCTATCGGTGGAATGTCTGTAGTGTTATCAATAATTCTGTTAATATGAATTATTGTCTCAATAACACTTTCCAAATCATTAGCCACTCCATGCGCACCTATATACATAACCTTAAAACTGTTTTTCCACGAATATCCAGACAATATTGTTTCTGTTGATATCTGCTCAGTTTCATACTCATGAAGGTTAACGCCAAGCGGTGCAACCCAAGTCATTTTTTCTTTACAATCTATTATTTCTTTTACATATGTAAGCATTCCTTCTGAAACAGCTTCAATGGCATCAGCGGTACGATAAACGGCATTTGCTTGATACTCATAATACCCTAGTAATACTTTATCGTGTATGCTTATGGTCAAGAACAAAGGCCATAAATCTTCAACATCCGCTATAACTGCGGTTCCTCTTTTTTTTGCCGCCAGTACACAAAAATGTGTTACAGGTGGCATGCTTAAAACAATCGCATCATACTTTTCCTTAGAAAAGCGAATCTTAAAAGCACTAATGACAGAAAACAATAATGTACTCAGCTCCCTTAACACCTTGCTATGGCGCTCTCTGATAGTCTTTATATATACTAGCTTTATCCCTGATGATTTATCCTTGCGTAACATTGATAAACAATTCCATTTCATACCGTTAATATGTTTATCTGTATGATGATTAACGCTAGCCATCCAAAACTCAACATCTGCACCACATTCCTGATAAAAGAATCGCGACATATCGTAATGTTTCGTTGCCCCCGGAACATCAGGTGTAGTTCCATAAAAATTTATAACTGCAATTTTCATCAAGAATAACTCCAATCTTTTGTTATATTTCGCATTAATATTTTATTTCACGGATAAGGGAAAATGCTTCAGCGGCCTTATATGAGACCATTGCACCTCTAAATTTAGCAAGGGCTTCAATAGCCTCTAATGACCTAGCATTCGGAAAGTCACCAAGTTGCGACTTAAATATTCCCATAGCTTGAATCTTCTGCTCTAATGTATCAGAAATATTCTCATACACATTAGGCACAAACTCATTTGTCGTATTCGGAATATCCCATCCGGTTTCAGACAGTGTTTCGTATGCATATACTCTTTTTACTATATGCTCATACTTAGGCCGCAAGGCTACCATGGCAGCATCCACGATCATCTTGTGATCAAGCTGCATATCTCCTCTATGCGGAATAAATACCTCATCTGGTTTGATACTTTGAATTACCTTTAACAATCCATCATTTAGCACATGTCTTGGAACCGTCTCCAGCATGACCGCTGGAAAGTCAAGAAACACTGTTTCTTTAACGCCAAGAAAAGCATCTGCCCTACGGCATTCATCTCTTCCCTGTTCAACAATCTCTGCATTGAACAAAGGGTCTCCTGCCTTCGTCACAACACACACATATACATCGTGACCTTCCATTGTTCTTTTTGCTATTGTTCCGCCTACTCCAATTATTTCATCATCAGGATGCGGTGCTATCACAAGTGTTTTCATAAATCTTCTCCCGTCAAACAGTTCCTATATCATTTCATCATTCTTTTTCTTTGCATCATCAAAGAGATTGTCACCTTGAAATTCCTGTCTCGTGTCATCAACTCTATATTCACTACCGACAATTGCTTCTCTTGCTACAGCAAAAAGCATTTTAACATCTACTAAAAAGCTACTATGTTCCACATACCAGATATCGTTTTCAAACTGATCATTCCATGACCATGTTTTTATCGGTTTCAACGGTACACATGCAAATCCCGGCCTTACTTCATGCCTCATCTTATGGCGAGGTGAGTAAAGCGGTAAATAACGAACCAGCAATGGTCTAGGACCTATGATACTCATCTTTCCTGTAAAAATACAAAACAACTCCGGGATCTCGTCGATTGAAAACCGCCTGATAATCCTTCCGAATGATGTTAATCTTTTTTCGCTCGGTAGCACTTCTCCATTTTCATCAACTTCGTTGGTCATTGAGCGGAATTTATATATCTTAAATATCTTTCCATGAAGGCCAGGACGTTCTTGAGCATATAGTACAGGGCGCCCGTGATATATTAATTCAAGAATTACTACAATCAAAAGCAAAGGGCTTAAAACGATAATAGCCCCCCCGCTTAATACTATGTCTAATAACCGTTTGACAACTACTGTATAAAATGACCTCTTTACTTTTGGCATCTCATCTTCCATACAGAAACCTCCATCACTTTGCCGGATTTCCTTTTACAACAGAACCATCTTCGACATTTTTTATTACTACAGACCCCATTCCAACTATGGACTTCTCTCCTACATGTCTGCCATCACGGATTGTGCTATTGCCTGAAATAAATGCTTGTTTCCCTGTCGAAGAACTGCCAAACATAATTGTCTCTCCAACCACAAATGTATCTTCACCAAGAATTACATTATGAGAGATAAATGTACTATTATCTACTTTAGATCCTCTCTTTATAATTGTATTGTCAATAGCACCTCTGCCTATAACTGTTAAAGAACCAATCTGAACATTATCCTCTATGATTACCCCGCCAAATTGAGGCATTGTAAGAGCCCTTCCATTTTCATCTCGATCAGTTGAAAGGCCATCAGCTCCAATAACCGTATTCTCTCGAATTACAACATTATTGCCAATATGTACTTCACCAACAATCCGAGCACCTGTCCCTATATAGCAGTTATCACCAATCTCAACCGCTCCACCGATATACGCTCCCGGAAGTATTTTACTGTTCTTACCGACTTTAGCGCCTTTCGCAATAATAGCGCCGTTTATCATTTCAATTTCTTCAACAGGAGGATAGTATGTAATACAATTGTCCAAGAAGAACCTACAATAGCCTCTTCTTGTATTCTCCACCGTACAAACCGCATGCCTTGTTCTTATTTCATCAGGTACCTCTGTTTCAGCAGGCCAGAAGACCAGGCATTCTCTGCATTTTAGAAAAGCATCCGCTTGATCCATATATCCATCAGAAATAAACATGATGGCATTGTCTTTAGGATTATTAAGTGATGCTGGACGTACTACATAAAAATCCTTATCTGGCACATATTTTTTAACATTTACTTTAAAGAACTCTTTCATCACTCTGCTCCCACAATATATACATAATTCGTCGTGGCTGCTCCGCCCTTCTGTATGCGTCCAAAACCGTTTGCCTTGTCCACGGCAATATGTATAAGCTATCTTATTATCAGCCATTTTCTTTTTAAAGAGCATCGGGGCACCCCTGTGCTCGTAGCCTTTGATTATCATTTTGTCCTTACCCCCATTCTTTCATGAACTTTTTAGACAAAAAACAATAACCGCTGCTCCATCGGTCACCTGTGGGCAATCAGAAACTCTCAGTTTTCCACCAACCAACGGATTTGTTTCAGTATTTCTTGCGCTCGGAACTCCATAAAAAGCTTAGTCAACTTCTGTAAGAAATGCTCCAAGATGTCCTTGGTCAATATTCTTCTCCGCATACCGTAGTGCCTCATTGATAAGTTGAAAACCAATACGATTTCCAAGAAAAGTAGATGAATCCTTAACTTCAACTGCCGTTCTCAAAAGCTTTTTACTAAGATACTCTCTAATTTCTTCCTTCAGTTCTACATTACTATACTTCGTGGGTGTAATCTCACAGAACGGTAATGTATATGGAGGTTTAAATATATAGACTCCGAAGAATCATGATTTCAATTCGTCCGGATAGCGATCAGCAATGGATGTAATGGACAAGCCTAAATCTCTAGTGCCTGAAACAGCCGTGGACTTCATGCTCTATCCAACTCTTGCCGCAATCTCCCCTTGACAATTACACCCTCTTTAGAACTCTCAAAAATAAGATCCGACTGCCCCACGCAGTCTTCCAACATCAAAAAATCAGTTGGTATAAGGTTCCTAACTATCGCGTCAGCCTTTATCGACTTTACAATTCTCAAAATGGTCTTTTTACTTTCTCAATGTCTCTGCCCACACAGAGCACTTTAGCATCTCCAAATGATGCAGAAACACCTACGTTGTTCGTGTCCATGGTGCCTGTCACACCGATAACCGTAACCGTTTTGGCATCCATATATGAAGTTATGTCCCCTCTATAAATTTGGTAGGTTTTGCGGGGCTACCTACTGCTGTACATTTTGATGGAATATTCTTTACTACAACAGCTCCAGCACCTACTATTGAATAATCACCTATGCTCTTTCCTTGAATAATCTGCATCCCTGTACCAAGTTCACAACACTCCCCAACACTCACATTTCCAGAGACATTCACACTTGGATAAATGGTCACATAATCTTCAATTATATCATCATGTCCCAATGTACAGTCCAAGTTAATAATCACATGTTTTCCAATACTAATATCTACTGTAGCAATTGTACCTGCACATATAATAGTTCCCTCGCCAATTGAAACTCTCTTTGATAAGATGACAGATGGATCTACAATTGTTGCAAATCGCACGCCACTATTTGATAATTTTTCAATTATTTGCTTGCGTACTTTAGCATTTCCAACCGCGCAAACTGCATAAGCATTTTCCTGCTGTTTCAGATACTCACAATCACCAAGTACAATATACCCATCCTCTTTTGTTTTCCACTTTGTTTCATTATCATCAATAAAACCTTTAAGGTTCCATGTCGGTGTCACATCATTGATTCTCTCAACGCACCATGCAACTTCTCGACCAAAACCGCCTGAGCCAATAATGTACAAATCTTTCATAGCTTTTCTCCCTTATGCAATTTTTACATTAGGGATTGATACATTATATAATCTAAGGGTTATCCCCCCGAAAATATGTTCGTTTTTCATTTTTTTCACCGGAACTCCTATATAGGTTCCATTCTCCTTTATATTTTTTATTACTAATGCACCAGCGCCAATCATACACACTTCACATATCTCAATATTGTTACTCACTGTAGCTCCTGCACCGACCCATGTTCCATTTCCGATGGTTACGGTTCCTGCGACGTGTGCACCCACCGACACATGCACAAAATCTCCAATACTACAATCATGGTCAACCGATGCACCAGTATTTATAATGCATCCCTCACCGATTTTTGTATCAGAGTTAACTATCGCCACCGCCATAACTACAGTATCTTTTCCAATTGTAACCCTTCTGCTGATTACGGACTGAGGATGAATCAAAGTCGTAAGCCGATCTTCACCGACTTTTTTATGTATCTTTTTACGAATCGAAGCATTTCCTATTGCAACAATAACATCGTAGTCCGAATATTTATCCAAATCTTTTGATGTTCCAACAACTCGGAATCCTGCACATTCTTGTACATTCGGATTATCATCCAAAAATACAATTTCTTTATATCCATTTTTGACAGCAATGTCCGCGATCACTTTTCCATGCCCGCTGGCACCTATAATAGCCAATTTTTTCATTTACTTACTTCCCATAAATTCTTGCATCGTTACCGATGTATCCGATGAAATTCCTTCTCTTTTCACTACAGTTTTTACTGTGTCCAAAACAACTTTAATATCCGTTTTCATCGATGCATGATTCACATACCACACATCCATGTCAAACTTTTCTTCCCATGACACCGCATTTCTCCCATGCGCCTGCGCATATCCGGTATGCCCCGGTCTTACATCATGCCTGTGATGTTGTTCTTCATTATATCTTGGCAGATACTGTACCAATAATGGTCTCGGACCGATAAGGCTCATATCACCTTTCAGGATATTGAAAATCTCCGGCAATTCATCCAACGAGGTTGCCTGGAGTGCATTTCCAAACTTTGTCAATCGAACTTCATCCGACAACAATGCTCCATTCTCATCCCTTGCATCCGTCATAGTCCGGAATTTATACATACTGAAAATTTTCTCGTTTTTGCCCGGTCTTTGTTGTTTAAACAGCACCGGAGATCCTAGTTTTACACGAACTAGAATTGCCAGAATTATGTACAACCACCAGAATATTGCCAGAACAACCAATGAACACACAATGTCTACCAGTCGTTTTACATATTTTTCATAAAATTCCTGTTTATGTTGCATCGTAAACTCCTACCTATGCAAAACATTCTTTAATTACTTCTATAATTCGATCCTGCTGCTCCACTGTCATCTTATTATCGCTCGGCAGACACAATCCTCGCTGAAAGATATCCATTCCCACATCCAGCGGCTTGCCATCTCTTCCAAGTGCTCCACCACTGATATATGCATTCGTCTTCGCCCTACCGTCTCCTTCTCTTGTCACAAAAGGATGCATGCGGTAAATTGGTTGCATATGCATCGGCTTCCAGATTGGACGTCCCTCAGCATTGATGCTTGCGATAGCCTCCAATATTTCTGTCGGACAGCTTTTTCCTGTCTCTCCAATATAGAGTGCTTCCTGTTCACCACGAATCTGTTTGCACATTGCTTCCGGCTCGATGATCATGCAGCTGAGCCAGAAATTCGGCTCGCTTTTTTCTGCATCATACGGGTTCATATGTACCGGAAGTCCCTTAAGTCCTTCTTTGTATCTCTCATAGATTGCTTTCTTCTGCGCAATATGCTCTTCCAAATAAGGGAACTGGCCTCTGACCACTCCCGCGATCACATTGCTCATGCGATAATTGTAACCGAGTTCTTCATGCTGATACCAGGGTGCATTCTCCCGGGACTGTGTCGACCACTTCCGCACCTTCTTCGCTGCTTCCTCATCATCTGTAAGAAACATACCACCGGAAGATCCGGTAATGATCTTATTTCCATTGAAAGAGATTGCATTATAATCGCCGAACTGCCCGGTCTGCTTTCCCTTATAGGTCGCGCCAAGTGATTCTGCCACATCTTCGATCAGGATTGCACCATGTTCTTCACAAACCGCCTTGATTTCATCGACTTTCCCCGGCGTACCGTACAGATGCGCAGTAACAACCACTTTCACATCCGGATATAAGAAAAATGCCTTTTCCAATGCCACTGGATCCATGTTCCAGGTATCGTATTCCGTATCGATAAATACCGGAACGCCGCCTTCATAAACAACCGGATTGACCGTTGCATCAAACGTCATGTCGGAACAGAATACTTTCTTTCCCTCTAATGTACCATGCCCTGTCTCCGGTCTGCCGTATGCTTCTATCCCTGCCAGCTTCACCGCCATATGAAGTGCAGCTGTACCTGCAGATAAAGCTACCGCATACTTGCATCCGACCTTATCACAGGCAAGCCTCTCTACTTCGTTGATGTTCGCACCAACCGTTGACATCCAATTGGTTTCATACGCTTCTTTTACATATGTAAGCTCCGGTCCGTGCATGGTTGGTGAACTGAGCCATACTTTATTTTCAAATACTTCTCGTTGTTTCGTGAAGTCAAACACTGGATTTCCTCTTTCCCCTGTTGATAATCGTTCTTCAAGTTCTACTATCTCAAACTAAGCTATTATATCATGTCACCATGCGTTAGCATGATGACCTACGCCTGCTTCAGCAAGCTTCATTATATCATATATGCACAGATATATCCACATTCTTTCCCTTTTTCGACTAGTTTTTTTCATTCCCATTCATACGGTTCACGATCGACATGTGTTATCTCCCCAAGATAATCAAGGAACCGCATCTCTCTCTGATTCTCCCAATCGCACACATATCCATCCATCTCTCCAAAATCACGACAATCCTCACTAGACAAAATGACCAGCATCGGACCCGAACTTCCATACAGCATCACTTCCGCCACCAGCTTATCCGGCACCCATGTGATAAAAATTGTATGTCTCCACGCGCCAAAATTCTTTGCTTGTCCCAAATCATCTAACAATTTTCCATGCGCTTCTTCATATTTCTGCATGAATACCATTTTGTCAATGTCTTTTCCCGTGAGTATTGCTTCCCGTACTGAATCAAATTTCTGTTGCATGACATATTCCCTGCCCCTGACTTTTGCAAGGCAGTTGAAGGCGATCTTAGCAACCACGCGATAATATGCGAATAAGTCAATCTCCTGGCGCATATTAGAAGTAATCTGGCTTTTTTCCTTACACAGTTTTCCCAGACCTTCCATTCCCGATGGTTTCGTCTCCTGTGTTTCCGTTTCAGACTGATTAAGTAGTTCCTGCATATATGCTTTTCCCAATTGTTTAAGTTCTTCTATCAGGTCCGCTTTTAACGGTTCTGCTTCTGTATCGGTGGCCGCGGCAAGATACCACCGGCCGCTTTCGTGCCCCAGAATCACCTCGTTTTCCGGGAATCCATCTGTCAGCATCAGCGTTGCCTGTCCATCGAATTCCTGTAATTTTTGCATCCATTCTGCAGATTTTTCAAAGAAATTCTTCTCGTCGGTATCTTCCGAATCGAAGCACAATGACACCTGATGCTTCCCATTCTCCATACGTACGATCTGAATCTGGTCAATGGTAATCGGAACTCCCATACGTATATAACCAAGACTGTACTTGCCGGTTTCATTGGACTGCATCACAGATACCATCTTGCTGGCTCCGCCTCTTCTCTTCGGATTGCGGCTTCCGCGTTTCCCCGGTCCGACGAACATACGCGGAAGCGTGATCGGTGAATTTCTCGCCAGTTTCAATTCCCCCCGTATTCCAAAATCCGCTTCACAATTGTATCTGTATAAAATCGATTGCCTTTCCCTCCTTCTCCGTCGTAGCTACCTCAAACCTTCTGTGAACTACCCATTGTCTAAAGCCAATGGGCTTCCTGCTTCGCAGACCTCGTAACCTACTATCTCCACAGGCGTTAATTCGGGCAGTCCCTGCCCTATA
>ERZ827101.1495-NODE-1495-length-27186-cov-8.887804_pt1 | contig 27186 bp, 37 predicted proteins | sample MGYA00519869_ERZ827101 | MGnify/ENA primary metagenome ERZ827101 (study PRJEB31778, sample SAMEA3449256) | human gut metagenome | biome: human gut; feature: human-associated habitat; material: faeces | place: United Kingdom | collected 2010/2012 ...
CTATCGCCCCTCATTTCTATTTTATCTTGTTTGTACCCCTTGTACACCGATGTTTGGGGCCAAATTTATAATCTTCATCCCATTCAAAAACTTTGACATTACGCAAGGGATCTCGCCACTCGATAATACGTCCATCATACGACCCTGGGTATTCTGTCATAATTAGACCTTTTGGCTTAAAGCTATATGGATCTGCGGGGAAAAATGCTTGCTTTTTATACTGCGGTGATATTGGAACTTCATTACTTTCTTCCTCTTCTGCAGTCTTTTCGTCATTTTGAGATTTAAACTCAAACTTTGGAATAGTGATAGGTGGAGAAGCCGGGGGATTGTTGACAATGCTATCAATGCCAATAAGCAGCAAAGCCGATGCAGCAAATGCAGCCAGATACTTCAAAAGTACAGCTTCAGCCGCAATACCTAAAAACGAGTTGCCACTGGGGTCATACCGATTAATGGGGTTATTCCCGCAATAGGCAAACATATTGCTGCCGGTAATACCCTGTCCTGTGGAAACAAATCCGTCTGCACTGATAAACCGCCCGAACTCCGGGTTATAATAGCGGCTGTTCAGATAGTACAAGCCAGTTTCGGTATCGTAGTAATACCCCCGGTAGCGGAAGGGATTCTTGTCGCCCACGGCGTAGCCGGCGGCGTTGGTGACGGTGCAGTTGCCCCAGGCGTCGTAGCTGTACTTGGCCACAACTTGTCCGGTAGCAGCCCGGACAATGGCAATGACATCCCCCTGCAGGTTGTAGAGGTAGTAGAACAGCATGGTACCGTTGGCGAAGCCCACGCGCTTGCCGGTGCTGTCGTAGAAGAACCGCATGACAGAATCCCCGGTCTTTTGCGCCAGGACCTGGCTGCCGTTGAACAGATACTCGTTCTTCCTGTACCAATGGGGTATTATTCATCTAGATTCACATAAAAAACAATATCGGATTTACATTTTTCACTTATTAACCCGCAGTCTTTTAAATGCAAATGTGTAAAACCCAACGGTCCATTGTCGTTGTTCTTCATTTTAAACACATTGATTTCATCCCCAAATTTTACTAAAGAATCTATCAGTTTCTTCAACTCTGAATAGTCGAGCAATATTTCAACATTATCGTTGTCTGTGTTGTTTGACATATATATTTTCACAGGTTCAACCTCCCCATCCATTTTTAAAAATCCAAATACGCTCACTGTTTGTCAAGTTATGCACGCCTCTCATTGCGTCGTGGACACTCCCGTCTATGTTCATTGCAGTTCCGTCACTGAAATGGATATGTGGTAGTTGTCCTGGTATTTTGGGATTATCTACGCGAACCACCGTGTTGGGGGCTTGACCGCGTGCGACCTGCTTCTGCATTTGATTTGGACTAGTTGGCTTCCCGCCGCATACATTATGCACAAGCACAGCAGATTCGCCCACATAGTATGTGTGGAAATCTTCGACCTCGAAGTTGTATACCGTGATCGGCGATTCGAGGATCTCGTGCTGGACTTTTTCAACAATCACATACTTGCCGCTTTGTAAAACAAGTATGTCTCCTGCGCGCAGTCTGCAGGCGGCTGTCCATCCCTTTACGGGGGAGTAGAAGGGATGCCCCGGCGTTGTAACGAGTTCCTCACCGTTTACACAAACATGTACCAGTTCATTGGTCTTATTCACAAATGTCTGCACAACGGCTTTGAGCGCTTTTTCACCGGTCTCAGGATTTTCCGCCCAAACCATATCGCCGATTTTTATAGTTTCGATTGCCCTGTTTCCAGCCACGGTAAGAATCGCTGTTCCCGCAATAAAGCATTGGCTTGGTGACCTTATGGCCTGACCGGCGTACCCATTTACGATGATTACCGCTGCATCATATGCGTATCCGGCAACTGCCGCGCCGGTCTGCCCGCCAATAGCTCCGCCGACTGCCTGCACCCCCGTTTTAACAATATTGTCTTCCCGCAGCACAGCCGAACCGACGGCGCTGTTCACAATTTGACCGATGCCTTGTGTGGCGGTTGCAGCGCCATGGACCATCAGGAATCCTGCCGCAACCGCGCCAAAGCCGGTCCAACCCATGGCTGCGCCCAAAGCGGAACCAGCCGCCATTTGGAGCGTTCCGCTCAAAACGTTCAGCGCACCTGTCAGCCACTTGGGCCAGTTGCCATCCGGGTCGGACATGTTCACGGGATTGTTGAAACAGTAGGCAAAAAGATTGTAGCCCTGCATATTTCCACCAACGCCAGCCAATTCCGAGTCAACGTTGATAAATCTCCCGAACTCCGGGTTATAATAGCGGCTGTTCAGGTAATACAGCCCGGTTTCGGTATCGTAATAGTACCCCCGGTAGCGGAAGGGATTCTTATCGCCCACGGCGTAGCCGGCGGCGTTGGTGACAGTGCATTTGCCCCAGGCGTCGTAGCTGTACTTAGCCACGATCTGCCCCGTGGCGGCCCGGACGATGGCTATAACATCCCCCTGGACATTGTAGAGGTAGTAGAACAGCATGGTACCGTTGGCAAAGCCCACGCGCTTGCCGGTGCTGTCGTAGAAGAAGCGCATAACGCCGTCCCCGGCCTTTTGCGCCAGGACCTGGCTGCCGTTGAGGAAGAATTCCGTGGTGGTGCCGTTCACCGTTTTGGACGTTCTGATGCCGTTATGATTATTTCAAGGAACCTCAGTTAAAACTCGGCATTTTCTTGTACTTTTCCGATATTGATACCTGGTGTATAGGCACCGTCTCCCCGGTATGCACAATCCTGGTCTGTGTCATCCTCAAATCGAATGATATACAGCGACCGTATTCCCACATTGCCTGCATCCGTTGTGTCCGCGGTTATAGTCTCCATCGCAAGTCGATATTTGTCCTGCGTTGTCTCAATATCATAGGTTGAATAGTATCGCTTCCAATAGCGTCCCGTCCCGTCATCATTATTCCCTGCAATAACATTGGGTCCGGCCCAGTCGTTGTAGGAAGCCATTGTCCCATGAAAATAATCGAACATTGCTTGGATAGATTCATCTGCATTTTCCGCTTCTTTCAGCGCATTTTCGGAAAACAACGCCCTCACAGCATCAATATCCTGCGTTTGGATCGCGTCTATTAACTTTTCAAACTGCTTGTTGGCGATGGATTCATCGTCCATCATCAAAAAGCTTTTTCGCATACTGCAGCCGCATAAAGAACCGGATGCCAATATCAGAATCAAACCAATGATGAGTAATAGCAATAATGTTTTTTTCATATAAGCACCCCAATATCATTTATTAAAGTGTAAAACTAGCAGTATAAAAACCTTTGTTGCTTTAATGCATCCACGGCTCCAGGGCCGCGCAGACGGGGGCATAATGAAACTCAGCTATGCGTTGCCGGAGTACTGCGTGGGCTGTCTTGCGTTCCCGGGCTGCATTGTAGCCCGGGAGATTGTCTGCGTCTGCGCCCACTTGCTGTGCACACTCCCAGATCATAGCGCCCACGGCCTTGTCAATGGCCCAGTTTTCAACCAACATTTCCGCGCATTCCCAGGCCTCTCCGAACTTCCCCAGGGAAAACAGGAGTGTAAACAAATCGTAAATATCCCCGGCATTATGCAGTTCCGCCCAAAACGGCTGCAGCGCGTCTTCAGCTACCTGCGGTGGCTCATTTAAAGCAATAACTGAAAAGCAGAATGGGAAAACCGGGTGTGACCCAAGTGCTTCCCGGATGTACGCAACAGAATCCGTGTTCAGCACCGGTGCAAGCAGTTCCTTGGCTTGCGTGTAGTTCCCATTCCAATACGTACATATGCCCATGTTGTATGCCAGTGCGCAGCTTCCGCGCTTTTCGTTTGCTTCCCGAAACAAGGCATATGCATCCTGATATTTTTTATCCTGAAATGCCACAGCACCCAGGTTGCCGCAAATCACGGCATTTTGTTCTCGGGCTGCCGCCTGCCGTAAATACTTTACCCCCTGCGCCCACGCACTCACCTGTTTTCCGTTTTTTTGCCGTATCCCACAATAGCAGTAGAACACACCAAGATTGTTCAATGTGCAGCCATTTGGATAATGCTTGGCATTGGCACGAAAGAGCTCTTGCGCTTTGTCGAAGTCCTCATTTTTCAGCGCTGTCAACGCATTTTCATTTATTTCTTTGTAGCCACTCTGCATAGTTTTCTACCTTTCTGACGCTTGTGGTATCCGCCCTTGCTGGTCATCATCGAAAATTGTTATCTGCAACATAGGCGGCAGACCCTTTCCGGGTCGCATTTTTCCGCCTGGATAAATGTTTACATATCCCTTTCCGTCTTTTCGGTTAACATCCCAATGCCCCCCTCCATGAGCCTTACTGCTTCCGGATGGTGCAGGAACCCATACGTTTCCCTTGTCATCAACCCAGCCATTTTCGCCGCTTTTGGTTTTCCCTCGCTTTGCGCCGCCTTTCGGAGGATGATACCCGTCATTTTCAGTCGGTGGATTTTTGCTTGTAACGACACCATCGGATCCGTCACTTTTATCATTAGCTTCTGCAGGTTTATTGTTCTTGCAACTACGAAACCAACTGTATATGTCGGATATAATGTCGTTAACCATTTTGGCCACAAGCACCGAAGCGCATAAATCGAATAAAATTTCGCCAAGTGCAGATGCAGCGGCAGCAATAACAAGCGAACGACCTGTTGGGTCCTTAAAGCATATTGGATTATTCTCACAGTAGGCAAACAAGTTGTAACCGAGTATGCTGCTGTTCAACTGCCCGTCCGCGCTGATAAATCTCCCGAACTCCGGGTTATAGTACCGGCTGTTCAGGTAATACAGCCCGGTTTCTGTGTCGTAATAATACCCCCGGTAGCGGAAGGGATTCTTATCGCCCACGGCGTAGCCAGTGGCGTTGGTGACAGTGCATTTGCCCCAGGCGTCGTAGCTGTACTTAGCCACGATCTGCCCCGTGGCGGCCCGGACGATGGCAATGACATCCCCCTGCAGGTTGTAGAGATAGTAGAACAGCATGGTCCCGTTGGCAAAGCCCACGCGCTTGCCGGTGCTGTCGTAGAAGAACCGCATGACAGAATCCCCGGTCTTTTGCGCCAAAATTTGGCTGCCGTTGAGGAAGAGCTCCGTGGTGGTGCCGTTCACCGTTTCCGAAACGGACGCAGGCGCGTCCGCAGCAGCGGCGGCCTATACCTATGCGGGGATCCATTGGGCGAGAAGCAGCAATGCCAGGAAAAACGATAGCAGCTTCGCACTTTTGTGCATGTTGTTTTCGCCTTCCTCGCGTTTTTTGTATTTCTTGTGCGCCGTGACAACAGTATAGCATACACTCCCGAAAAAAGACAGAATTATAATCGTGAAAAAACGAACTTTTGCCCGATATATGTGCGCCGGCAACCCCAAATGACAAAGGCTGACCGCAAAAAACAAGCACTTACCGAGCGAAAGCACGCAAAAAGGAAATGACTCAATTTGCGGGATTACCGGTGGATCTCCACGTTCGTGGGACAGGCCCGCAGGCATGTGCCACGGCGGACACATTTGTTCTTGTCGCAGTGAACACGCAGCAGATAAGACAGGTTGTCTTTTGTTAAGCCACAGCGTAACCACCACAGCTTCAAACAGAAAAACAGCAGTGCTGCCTGCCAAACAACTTTGGAAAAACCGCAGGGAAAGCCCGTCTCAACAAGGAAAAAGACACGGCTGCATGCCGTGTCTTTTTCCGCAGGGGAATAAGGGGATAATAGGAAGTGGGAAAAGGGAGAAAACAATTTATTTTTCGCAGAGCTTTTGCAGCCGGGCGAAGCGGCGGTCGGTAAATTCCTGCAGCTCCTGAATGTCCTGCTCCGTCAGATGCTTGAATTTCTTGAAGCGGGTAACGAAGTCCTTCACGGGCTTGGGATTCTTAATGTCAACAGACATCTTGAACTCGCCGTTTTCCACCTCGTACAGAGGGGCGATATTGGTCTCCACGGCCATACGGGCCAGCTCGATGCTCTCATCGGATTTGCAGCCCCAGCCGGTGACGCAGGGATTAAACACATGGAGATATACCAATCCGTTGTCCACGGTCAGGGCCTTCTCCAGCTTGCGGACCATATCGGGGATATAGGCCGGGCTCATGGTGGCCATATAGGGCACATCGTGCATGGCCATAATCATGGGGAAGTCCTTTTTGCTCTGCTTTTTACCGCCATGGCCGTTGATAACGGGGGTGGTGGAGGTCCAGGACCCCTTCGTGGTGGAGCCGCTGCGCTGATAACCGGTATTCATATAGCCCTCGTTATCATAGCAGATGTAAATAATCTTGTCGCCGCGCTCGGCAGCGCCGGACAAGCACTGCATACCGGCGTCCACGGAGGCGCCGTCGCCTGCAAAGGCCACCACATTGACCTTGCGGCCGATGCGCTCATAGTGCAGCTTGATGCCGGCCAGCATGGAGGCAACATTATCCAGCAGGGGGAAGAACACGGGGCACTTGGCACCGGACTTCTTGTCCCAGCCTACAACGCCGACACCGCCCATGCATCCGGGAGGCACCGCGAAAATGGTGTTGGGGCCCATGACCTTCATGCAGGTGCGCAGGGTCAGCTCAACATTGCAGCCCACACAGGCAGAGACGCCCGGAGAGATCTGATCTTCATAGGTTGCGAGTTTTTCAATAACATTCATCTCAGTGCCCTCCTTACTTTCTCTTCACTTCGCGATTCAGCCAAACCGTGTCGTGTTTCTCGGCCTTGCCGTCCTGGGCAATGATCTTGTCGATGGCATAGTTAATATGCTCGGCCGTGATATCCTCGCCGCCCAGACCGGCGATGAAGGGGATATTGGGCACATAGGCACCGTCCCGGTTCATGGAGGCGCAGATCTCCTCGTAGATGATGCCGGTATTCCAGCCGAAGGAGACATTGCGGTCCACCACGCCGTAGACACGCTTGCCTGCGAGGACCTTGGCCACACGCTCGGAGGGGAACGGACGGACCATGCGCATCTTCAGCAGGCCCACCTTCTTGCCCTCTGCACGGGCCTTATCCACGCAGTCCTTGGCAACGCCGGTCATAGATCCCAAGGTCACGATGACATAATCGGCATCGTCGCAGCGGTATTCCTCAACGGCGCCGCCGTAGCTTCTGCCGAACTTCTCACCGTAGACCTTGTCCAGCTCCTCGATGAGCTTCAGCGCGTTCTGCTGGGCCATCATGTGCTTGAGACGGTACTCGGTGAGCAGGTTGCCGTTGGTCAGGGGGTCAACGGCCATGGGCCGCTGCGGATCCAAAATGATATGCTCGGGCACATACTTGGGCAGGAACTGGTCCACCTTGTCCTGCTCGGGGATCTCCACACGCTCGGACATATGGGACAGGTAGAAGCCGTCGAAGCAGACATTGATGGGCAGCAGGACATTCTTGTCCTCAGCCAGGCGATAAGCCATGATCATGGTGTCCAGGATCTCCTGGTTATCCTCCACATAGATCTGCAGCCAGCCGGCGTCACGGACGGTCAGAGAATCCTGAGGGCCGCCCCACAGGGTCTGGGGAGAGATCATCTCACGGTTGGCAACAGCCATGACCACAGGCAGACGCAGGGTGGAGGCCCGGAAGTAGGGCTCATACATCAGAGACAGACCCTGGGAGGCGCTGGCGGTGAACACGCGGGAGCCGGCCAGGGAAGCGCCGGTGACAACGCTCATGGCGGACAGCTCACTCTCCACCTCGCTGATGCTGCTGTCCAGGGTGCCGCCGGTCACAAAATCCGCCAGATACTCCACAATGGGGGTCTGGGGTGTGATGGGATAGGCCGCAATGATATCGGGGTGGCACATAGCGGCGCCGATGGCGGCGGCCATATTGCCGTTGATTACCTTGATCTCACCCATTATTCTTCCTCCTTCACAGGCTGCATCTTGATGGCGCCCTTCTTGCACTCATGTGCGCAGATGCCGCAGCCCTTGCAATAGTCATAGCAAATCTCAAAAGAACCGTCCTCATGGCGGCGGATGGAGTTGACCGGGCAATACATCAGGCACATGCCGCATTTGACGCACTTTTCAGTGTCCATGACAGGTTTTCTGGTTCTCCACTTGCCGGTCTGGATAATGTGCAGCCCTTCGGGCCCGATCGGCACAATGTAATCACTGATAAATTCCATAGTCCCTATCCTCCTGTTAGTCAAAATAGTGCAGCTTTACTTCGTCATAGCCGCGGCGGAAGGTCTCCACATTCTTAGCGCCGAAGAAACGCCCGATGACCTTCTCCAGCTCATCCTTGTCCACCCAGCCGGTGGCCTTGGTGAAGGCGCCCAGCATGATGGTGTTGGTGATGGGACGGCTCAGCATCTCCAGTGCGATGGAGGTGGCGTCCAGCCATGCGGCGCACTTGACATTGGGATTGGTCACCAGGTCGGCGCCGTTTTCCACCTTGGTATTGACGATGAAGAAGGAGTTCTCCGTCAGTCCCTCAAAAACAGGGGCGGAAATGAGCAGACTGGGATCCAGCACCAGCGTGCAGTTGGGATGATAGACCTGGTTTTTAGGGCGGATCTTTTCATCGCCCAGGCGCACATAGGAGGTAACCGGGGCGCCCTGGCGCTCAAACCCGAAGAAGGGGATGGAATTGCCGAACTTTCCACTGGCGACAGCGGCATGGACCAGCATTTCGCCGGCCTTCACCGTGCCCAAGCCTCCGATGCCGTGGAGTCTGATTTCTTTCATGTTATTTCGCTCCTTTTTTATAGGAATGTGATTTACTCTTGCTTCCATACGACCATGGCATCTACCGCCGTTGCCGGGCGGCCGTCGCCATACAGCATAAGGGGATTGATGTCCACCTCCACGATCCCGGGATGCTCCTGTACCAGCCGGGACAGGCTCAAAAGCGTCTGAACAATCTCCTCCCGGTCGTACTTCTGACCGCGCAGACCCTGGCAGGCCTTGGCAAGGGGGGTTTCATCGATCATATCCTCGGCGTCGGCCCGGGTAATGGGCAGCACCCGCAGAGAAACGGCGTGGAGCAGCTCCACCAGCACACCGCCCAGGCCCACCATGATGACGGGGCCGAACTGGGGATCAGTGCTGACGCCCACCAGAACCTCAAAACCCTTGGGCAGCATCTTCTGGGCCAGAACACCCTGAACCTTGGCGCCGGGGGCATTCTTGGCGGCGTTATCCAGGATGGCGCGGTAGGCCTCGTGCATCTGCTGGACGCTGTTTACCCCCAGCACCACGCAGCCCACATCGGTTTTATGCAGAATGTCATCGGACAAGACCTTCATGGCCATGGGGAAGCCCATGCTCTCGGCAGCGGCGGCAAAGGCCGCCTCGTCCTCCCTCTCCAGCAGAGCACAGGGCACCATGTTCACGCCGCACTGCTGCAGCATGGCGGCACTGTCGCGCTCATTCAAGGCAATTGTTTTCTTATCGGCCATGGCTCAACCCTCCTCCCTGATGCGCCTGCGGAAGGCCGCATAGCGGCACATATTTCTGGCGGCCAGCACTGCCTTGTCCGGCGCGTCGAATGTACACATGCCTGCGCGCTCCATGATGGCGCGGGCCGGAGCGGTATAGGCCCCTGCCATTACGCAGTAATAAACGGGCTTTTGCGCTGCCTCCTTACACCCTTGTGTCATTTTTACCAGCTCCTCGGCCAGCTCTTTCTGGGGCAGGAAGGTGGGCACCACCGTAATAAAGACGGCGGCATCCACATTTTCATCCTCCAGAACGATTCGCAGCCCGTCAACATGGTTGCTCACGGAGGCAGAGGCGGTGATATCTGCATAGCCCTCCGGGTGGCAGATGTTGGCCATGGGCTGCTGGCTCTCGCGCAGGCGCTGCTTGGTTTGCTCCGAGACCAGCGGTGTTTTCAGCTCCTTGCAGGCGCTGATGGCATCGGTACAGTAGATACCGGGTCCCCCTGCCTGGGAGTACAGGAACAGGTTTCCGCCGGCGGGCACAGGCAGGCGGTCAAAGGCCTGCATGGTGTCAATAAGCTCATCGATGGTATCCACGCGGATAACGCCTGTCTGCTTGAACATGGCGTCATACACCGCGTCGGCGCCGGCCATAGAGCCGGTATGGGAGTTAGCGGCGGCGCCGCCCTTTTCGCTGCGGCCCACCTTCAGCACCACCACGGGCTTCCTGGCGCTGACGCGTCTGAGAACGGCTTGCAGCTCCTTGCCGTTGCTGCAGCCCTCCATATAGATACCGATGACCCGGGTGGAGTCGTCCTTTTCAAAATAGGAGAGCAAATCCACAAAGTCCACATCGGCCATATTGCCGATGGAGATGAACTTGTTATAAAGGACCGGGACCACGCGGCCGGCCCCCTCCATAAGGATGGTGCTGGCCAGAGCGCCGCTCTGGGATATGAAGGTAATGCCGCTGGGCTCGCCAAAGGACGAGAAGGGCACGCCGGTATCCACAAAGGTGGTATCTACCCGGCTGCGGTTGTCAATGACGCCGATGCAGTTGGGGCCCACCACGCGGATGCCGTATTTCTCGGCGGTTTTCATCAAGCGCTCCTGCCGGTCGATCCCCTCGGGGGTCTTTGTCTCGGCGTAATCGGCGGCAGCGCAAACGATGAACTTCACATCGCCCTTCTCCTCCATACGCCGATCCAGATCGTCCATAACGCTGTAGATCATCTTAGAGGGCATGATCAGCACCACCAGATCCACCTGGCCCTCAACCTCCCGCAGGGAGGGGCTGCAGGGATAGCCCAGGATCTCTTTTTCCTTGGGATTCACCGGGTAGACCGCACTGCCATATCCCTTTTCCCGCATATTGCGGATGGCCACGAAGCCGGCCTTGGCCGGATTGGACGATGCGCCCACCACCGCAATACCGTTGGGTTCAAATAGTTGCTTCATTCGTTCTTTCACCTCATATCCTGATCTGAAACAGGGCCCTCAGCAGATGCCGTGCTGCCCTCCGTCCAGAACGCCCACCACCGCCATGTCAATGGGAGCGTTCTCGCACTTGCAGGCAAACCGGGCATTGCCGCCCCGGGTAACGAGCACATAGTTCCCTTCCCCGCAGCCGATGGTGTCAGCTGCCGCAAAGACCTGGTCGCCGGGAACAAAGGTGCCGTCAGGAGTCAAAGCTGTTGTGCGAACCAGAACAATGCTGTGGCCGATCAGTTTCTCGTTTTTCACGGTGGAAATGACCTTGCCGATTACTTTGCAGACATACACGGTTGTGTTCCTCCTCTTTTACGGTGTGTGTATGCAAAGGACTCTGCTGCTTTGCCTTAGCATCACACATTTTTTCGGTATTTTCTGTCACTTTTCTTACATTTTTGCTGCTTATCAGGATTTTTTTAGTGCTTCAAAATCCGGCCTCGTTGGGTATCGCCGGTGAGCTTGCCCTCCCAGGCGGCGATATGGCCGTCCTTGATGGTGGCCACCGGCCAGCCCCGAAGCCTCTTGCCCTGGAAGATGGAGAAGTCAGAGCGGCTCAGCAGCGCGTCCGGCTGCACCACCTGCTCCTCCCGCAGGTCCACCAGCACGATGTCGGCATCACTGCCGGGCATGATGGTGCCCTTGCGGGGGTAGACGCCGAAGATCTTGGCTGGATTCATGGTCATCAGCGGGACCAGCTTTTCGATAGGCAGCTCCTGGCGGAAAATACCCTCATTCAGCACCGAGGGCAGATGGGTGCCCAAGGTGGGATACCCGGGACCTGCGCCCCGCATACCCTCGGCCACCTTTTTTTCTTCGGCGGTCATAACGGTATTGTCCGTGCCAATGGTGTCAATAATGCCGCTGCGAATGCCGTCCCACAGGGCCTTGCGGCTCTCCGGCTCCCGGATGGGCGGCAGCATCTTGCCATAGGGGCCGATGTCGCTTTTTGTATCCAGGCACAGGTAGGGAGAGGTGGTCTCCACATACAGGTTCGGATGCTTCAGGCGGCGCAGGGCCTCCATAGCCTCCTTGGTGGAGCTGTGGACCACATAGGTCCGGGCCCGGAGCTTCTGCGAGAAATAGGCGGCCCGGATCACGGCCTCCCCCTCGGCAATATTGGGGTGGGTCCTGTTCCAGTCATCCAGAGTCTCCAGGCGGAGATCCTTCATATCCTCGGCAGCATAGTCGCACACGGAGGTGTTTTCGCAGTGAATGCTCAGAATCGGATTCACCGTAGGTGGCAGCTGCTTCATCTTCTCCATGACCCGGAGAATGAAGCCGTCCTCCTGATGGGGATACAGGCCGGGCACACCGCACATATACACCTTATAGGAGTTCATGCCGCCCTGAGAGTACAGGGGCAGCTCGTCGATCTGCTGCTGCTCGCGCAGAGAAAAGTGGGGGATCACATCTACCCGGGATACCTGGGGAATAACCTGGGAGAGATGCTCTATATAGGGCAGATAACTGCCTGTCCTGTTAAAATATGTACCGATGGTGGTCACACCGCCCAAAATGGCCGAGCGGGACTCCGTCTCCAGCTCCTGCTCGAAGGGCACCATAAGGCCTATATGGGTATGGGGATCGATGATGCCGGGCAGCACATACAGGCCCCGGGCATCGATCTGCTGCCTGCCCCGGACAGCCTCTGTGGTCAAGGCCACCACCTTGCCGCCGCTGACGCACACATTCAGCTCTGCGCAGCCCATTTCCGGGATGACGCAGGTGCCGCCGGTGATGACCAGGTCATAGTCGGCGCCGGCCGCCGGCGAAGCGGGCCGCCCCGGAAGGGGAGCCGTCACAGGTGCCGGTATTGGTGTCGGCATCGGTGCCGGTGCCTGCGTCGCCGGCGCAGGGATGGCGGAGGCCTCCACCAGACGGATATTGCGGCGATTGACCATTTCCCGGGCCAGATCCGTAAGCCGGTCGCCGGGGTTCATCACCAGTTCCGTCTTTCCCTCCTTGCTCAGAGCGAGAACATCATCGGTGGTGATGATCTTTTTCACTTCATTTCCTCCAATGCGCCCCGGAGCTTATCCAGCTCGCCAACCACCGCGGAGCTGAGCAGAGCCAGCTCGGAGTTGACAATGCACATATCAAAGCCCTTGGCATACCAGTTTTTCGCTGCCTCAAAGCTCCCGGCGAAGATGCCCAGGCGCTTGCCAGCCTTGGCGGTCTTTTCCCGGAGCAGCATAATAGTGTCCGTGAGCTTGGGGTTGGTGAACTGGGCGAAAATGCCCATATCCATGGACAGGTCGCCGGGGCCGATGAAGAACATATCAATAAAATCACTCTGAACGATCTCGTCAATATGCTCCACGGCCTGCACCGTTTCCAGCTGCACCACAACATTGGTCGTGCGGTTCATATCCCGTCCGGCGGCCAGCTGCGTAATGCTGTCGCCATAGTCCCACAGGCGGGAGGGGCCGCTGCTCCGGCGGCCAATGGGCGGATATTGGCTGTACTCCTTCAGGCGGCGGATGTCATCCACGGTACGGATCTGGGGAATCAGCAGGGCGTCCGCACCGGCATCCAGGGCGCCGGCTACATTCTCATACGACAGGGTTGGGATACGCACCATGCCGTAGGTGGGGGTTGCCTTCAGGCTTTGCAGCATTTTCTGAACTGTCTCCAGGTGGATAGCGTTGTGCTCGGCATCAATGCAGACAAAGTCGAAGCCGAAATGGCCCACGAACTCCGTAATGACCGGGTGGGGCGTGCCGATGAAGGTGCCCACCAGCTTCTTATCGGAGCAGATCAGATCCCGGAAAGCGGGCTTATTAAGGTTGGGCGCGGTGAGCTTTTGGCCCACGACCTCGCCGCCGGTGTCCGGTATAAAGGCGGAGGAGCCGTAGCCGCCGCCCACAGGGTGACCGGTAGCCGGGCCGGACCGTTCCGCCGCTTTTTCCGGGCCCCGGGGCGCCGGGGCAGCGGCTCCGGTGACGATCTCCATACCGAAGGTCCGGAGGGCTTCCCGGGCCAGATCCGTCAGGATGGGCATTTGATCCACGCGAATGGTCTTAATGCCTTTTTGCTGGTAGGCCAGCACATCCTCTCTGGTAAAAAAGTTTTGCATAATTCAAGCCTCCCTCGTCCATCAATAGAGGGCAGTCAGGCTTTCGTCCGGGCGGGCAATGACATTGGTGTTGACCACGGTGCCGATGCGGCTGACCTCAGCCTCAGCGGCGTCAATGGCGGCACGCACCGCGCCGATCTCGCCCTTGATGATCACGGCGATCATGGCCTTGCCTGTGTTTTCGCGGCCAACGACCTCCACATTAGCAGCCTTCAGTGCCGCGTCTGCCGCAGCGATTGCCGGAACCAAGCCGACAACTTCAATGTATCCGTAAGAATCCATTTCCCTTCCTCCTTACTCCTTCTCGTCTGCCGACAGATCGAGTCCGATGACCTTTGCCGCGCCTTCGGCGGGACGGGCGATCACATGGGCGCAGTGCAGCTGGCCTGCTTGCTTGGCAGCGGCGGCACCGGCGTCTACGGCTGTACGGATGGCGCCGATCTCACCGGTCACGGCCACGGTCACATAGCCTCCGCCGATCACCTCACAGCCAACCAGCTTTACATCGGCGGCCTTGACCATAGAATCGGCGGCCGCAACGGCGGGAATATATCCCACTACTTCAATAAAACCCCAAGATTGCATCGTTTTACCTCCCATCAGCACTGCAGCATATTGACCAGTTCCTCGGTGGGCCGGGCAATGGTATAGCAGCTGAGCAGCGCGTCCATTTTGTTGGCGGCGGCGGCACCGGCATCTACGGCCGTGCGCACAGCGCCTACTTCCCCGCGAACGATAATGGTGACCATGGCGGCGCCGATCCAGACCTTTTTCACGATCTCAACATTGGCGGCCTTCACCATTGCGTCCGCCACTGCGAACGCAGGGACATAGCCCTGGGTCTCTACAAAGCCTAAAGACTGCATAACTGTCTCCTCCTGTGTTTTGGCGCGGGCTCTCCGCGCAAATTTGTTTTTGGAAAAGCAGCGCTTCCCCGGCCCGGAACCGCCGGGGCGGCCAGGGGCTCCGGGGAAGCGCGCTGTGCTCTTACTTCTTTGCCTCCGCCATGATCTCACGCATAGCCTTGCAGACAAAGCGGTCCTCCTCCGGGGTGCCGATGGAGATACGGTTGGCGTTGAAGTTGCCCCGAATGATAATGCCGTAGTCCAGCAGGCGGTCTGCGAACCACTTCACATCCACACCGGGATCGAAATAGATGAAGTTGGTGTGAGAGGGCCACACACGGAAGCCCAGCTCCTTCATGCAGCTGACCAGGATCTCACGGCCTTCCTTGTTGCCCTTCTTGGTCATTTCCTGGAACTCCACATCGTCCAGGGCGGCCTCAGCGGCGTGCAGGCCCATACGGCTGCAGCAGAAGCCGGTGGAGTCGCGCTGCAGGTACTCGATGATCTCGTTGTTGCTCATGAGATAACCCATACGGGCGCCGGCCATGCCGTACAGCTTGGAGAAGGTGCGCACAACGATGAGGTTGGCGTCATCGCTGATGGCATCCACCATGGTGCGGTAGTCAGGGTCCTCCACGAAGTCGATGTAAGCCTCGTCCACCACCAGCAGCACATGCTCGGGCAGCTTCTTTTGGAAAGCGTGCAGCTCTTCGGCATCGATGAGGGTGGCGGTGGGGTTGTTGGGGTTGCAGAGGAAGATGGCCTTGGTCTTATCGGTGATAGCGGCCAGGACCTTATTAAAGTCGGGCAGCAGGGTGTCCTCCTCCAGGGAGACCTCCACCAGCTTGCCGCAACAGCGCTTAACATAGTTATAGTAGCTGGGATAAGTGGGAGGCGTGAGAATGATCTCATCTCCCTGGCGGATAAACACCTCGGCAATGAAGCCCAGGCCGGCGGTAGCGCCCTCGGTGACCATGATCTGCTCGGGGGTCAGGCCGTGCTTCACGGCCAGCTTCTTGCGCAGGTCCTGTGCCCGGACATCGGGATAGCGGTTGGCCAGGGGGGCCTGCTGGCAAATAGCCTCAGCCGCCTTGGGGGAGGTACCAAAGGGGTTTTCGTTGGTGGCAAGCTGCAGCAGCTTGGTCACCCCGGGACGCATACTCTTGGACTGCTCATCAGCGCCAACCACATAAGGGGGTGCTTCTTTTACAAAATCGCTGACCAAATTCTTGACAGACATGTCTATTACCTCCATATACTTTGCATTTTACTGATTTCCGGTAGGAATAAGCCGTTAACAGTATAACGCCTTTTACGCGGTCATACTGTTAACGGCGTTACACTTTTGTGTTATTCATCCCCTATGCCGGAGATATTGATCCTTCCCTGGAGCTTATCCATCTGCACCACGGAATACATACCGTCCTTTTTGGTAAGAATACTGTCCTTGACAAGACCGGAGATGATGTTGGACACGCACACGCGGCTCAGCCCTGTGATCTCGGCAATGTCCTGATGCGTATAGCGCAGGTACATCTCCTTTTTACCGTTCTTCTCCTCGGAATACTGGTCTGCAAGATGCAGCAGGTAAAAGCATACACGGCCCTCACTGTGGCGGAAGCTCATAAGCTCCACCTGGGTAATGAGCATACGGTTGATGCGGTTGCTCTGCAGCAGCATATTGTAGGCAAGTCTGGGGTCGTGGCGGAGCTTTTCCTCCACCACTTGCTTGGAGAGAACAAATATCTCCGCATTGTCGCTGACCACCTCCGCCTGGCAGGAGTTGGGGTTTCCATCCAAAATAGACTGGTTTCCGAAAATGCAGCCCTTGTCCAAGACCATGGTAATGCGAAGATTGCCCTCGGGGGTGCAGAGACACATGGCTACCCGCCCGCGCTTGATGACAAAAACATTGTCACAATACTCCTGCTGGTCATAAAAGATATGGCCGCGATCGTAGTGGGTGGTGCTGTGGCCTGCCGTGAGCGGCGACCAGTCCAGCTGCGGCATTTTGATCCACGGAGAATCCTCGTGATAATATTTGCGCTCGCTCATAGTATCCCTCCTTATTAAGAACAGTGAACCACTGCACTGCGTGTCAAAAAAGCCTCGCAGAGTTTGCCGCCCGCAGACTGCAATCCTTTTGTCGGAAAAACCCGGAGTTTTTTTCGACAGCCTCAGCTGTGTACCACTGCAGGCAGGTGATATTCCAGGGAAAAATTACGCCTTACTTTTCGTCGTAAGCCTCTGCCAGGATCTTAACAGGCTCGCCGTTGGGCCCCTCGTACTTGCGGCCCCAGCCGGACAGCACGGAGAACACCAGCACCACGAACAGGAACCAGCAGTGCAGGCTGGCACCGGCCAGGCTCACGGGGCTGATTTTCTGAACGAAGGTATAGTTGTCCATCAGGCCCTGGACGCAGGACAGAGCGATAAAGATGAATGCGCTGGTAACAGGGATGACACACGGCAGCGTGCTGCCGAAGCCGTCCATCAGGTTGGCGCGGCGATAGGGGTGCAGCTTCTTGGACTTGCCCAGATCGTCGGCAATGGGGCCCCACATGATGATGGCGGGACCGTTGGCGGAGCCCAGGCAGATGGAGGAAACCATCAGGCCCGCGGAGATGATGATCTCGGTGCCCACCACGCTCTGATTCAGCTTGCTGTTGATCAGGGCGTCAATGGTGCGCTGCAGCAGACCGCTGGCGTTGAGGATGCCGATGATACCGGCGATGGCGTACAGATAGCCCACGGTGCCGATCATGTTGTTCACGCCGTCAATGAGGAAGCCACCCAGGGTGCCGTCCTGCAGGCCCATGACGTCAGAGGGAACCAGGATGCCGCTGACCAGGCCGATGACGGTACCGGAGATGAGACCCCAGGTGCAGGCGATGTAGATATTACGCTTGATAAAGGCCACCACCAGCAGGATCACCACGGGGATCAGCATGATCAGGCCCTTGGGGTTGCTGTACTGCGCCAGAATGGCCTCTGCCTCGGCGGCGTTGGTCTCGGCGCCGGAGCCGCCGAAGATCGCAAAGCAGACGGTGGCAGCCAGGGCGGCAACCAGTGCATACCTCATCCGGCTGGCCACTGCGCCGGCCACATCGGCGGTGCCTTCTTTTCTGGTGTAGGTCTGGGTGGATACGGAGGCGATGGTGGTGTCGGAGATGGGGCCCACATTGTCGCCGAAGATGGCGCCGCTGAGGATGGCGCCGGCCAGGAATACAGGGTTAGCGCCCAGCAGCAGGCCGGAGGGGTACAAAATGGGGAAGGCGGTGAACATGGTACCGATGGAGGTACCGGTGGCCGTTGCGATAATGCAGGTGGCGACAAAGGTAAATGCAGTGAAGCCGCCGCCGGAGAGGCCGATCATGTCGCCCAGCCACACAAAGCCCTGGGCCACGCCGCCGCGGGTCATCAGCTTGCCGAACATACCGACAATCAGAAGGATCAGCGCCAGCTCATTCATGATCTTGGAGGACATACCGACTGCAACCGCATCCCAGTACTTACCCCAGTTCTTGGAGAGCAGAGAGCCGATAATCAAGGACACATAACCACCCATGCACAGGTGCATCATGTCAAAGGTCTTGAATACCACGAAGAACAAAATACAAAAAACTACAAATAGCAGCAGGGGAACCAGAGCAAAGAAGCTTGTGCCGTGAAATTCGACATCATATTTTTTCTTTTCCATTGCTTATCTCTCCTTTACGATTTATTACACTGTATTTTCATACACTCCCGGGCAGAGGTTGATCAGGTCTCTCCCTTTATAAAAATAATACCAAACACTATTTACTTCGGTATGTAAAACAAATTACATTTTCCATTTTTCTCCATCTTAGTGAGAACTATCCCCCTTATTTTGTAAAAAGAATACAATTATTGCGCAAAAATTTTCTTCACAGTGGATTTCTTGTACAGCTGATTCCTTCGGGTAAGGCAGCTTATCCGTGCCGTACAGATGCGGCGGCGGCCTGCACGGCACGGCGTCGGCGGCAGAAAAAATATCCCCATCGAGAAAATGAACAGGGATATTTCGAGCGAAAAAAAGCAATCGATTTTGCAGAGGCAGTAAAGGGACATCTTGGATTAAATGCTGCCTATACCGATGTATTGCTCCAACTGCGGAGAATTACTATACGGTTATAGAAATGATGAGGGGAAAATCAAGTATGAGTGCAAAAGGTGCGGGACTATAGCGGTTCGAGTCCAAAAAGGACGCCGACACAATAAGATTGACCTTTATGCCCCGGAGGGGCTAAATCGCGGATGAACCATGCTGCATAAAAAAAGAGCTGCAACTCACATCTGTGAGTGCAGCTCGTCTGCGGGATCGCCGCGCGCTTTTTTAAGCGGGCGGCTTTTCGGTGCTTATATTTTTTACATTGTTTTCCAAATATAAGCCCAAGATGTCGGGAACATCAGCCTCTGTTAGTTTTCGCGCTTTGTACGGTGTAAAAATGATTTCAAAATTCATAATGTGTTTATCCTGTTCATGTGCTCTTGAAGCCTTCCAAGAAACCGCCCTGCGTGTGCGCCGTCCATCTGGGTGTGGTGAAATTGAAACGACAGCTTCAGCGTCGTCCGGAAAAGCCCCTTATGATATTTGCCCCAGATGATGAATGGATTGTTGAAAATGACGCTGTTCATGCCGACGGCACCGTCGATCTCGGTATCCACGATGGCGGAGGTGCCGATGACCATGCTGCCCGGCAGGTCGTGATTTTCACAGCTTTCCGCTACTTCGTGTGTCAGCCGCAGGTAGTCAGCGCTGAACTGCGCAAGGTCGGCGGAAAACGGCACGTCGCAGGAGCCGACCTCGCCGGTTTTGTTTTTTACGATAGTGTTCACCGCAATGCTGTCATATTGCATCAGCTCGCACCCAACAGGGAGAGTATAAAACTCCTTGATCCCGCTGGCCGCCTTGCCGATACACCAGCAGAGAAGCATATTGAATTTCAGCCCGCGCTTGTGGCTGAATCTCACAAGCGGTGTGACATCCAGCGTTTTGAAAAAAGTCACCATAGGGTTCGGCGCACTCATCCAAAGGTCAAACGCCGCCGCACGGGTGGCCGTTTTCGGGTCGATAACGGTTGGTTTCATTCTTCACACTCCAATGCAATATCCTCCACTCATCTCGCTAAAATCAGCTTTACAAGCCCGCCAGCGCCAGGAATTTTTTATCTGATTGAATACTCTGTGTCAGAAACTGACCGTCCCGGAACAGGGCATAGGTCGTGACCGGTGCGGGTACATTCTGCGCAGATTCTTTGTCAGTGATATGGATGACCTTGAACGGGATACCATGTTCCTTCGCCGCCTCCTGCACCCTTGGTACCCAATAATAGGTGTAGGGACACTGATCGGTGTAATACAGAACAAAACCGTTATCCTCAATCGCCGGATGTTTTGCACATTCCCGGAACTTTGGCATCTGTGCGGACGGTTCAAAGGGAAGGTACATGAGATTGATCCCGCAGTCGGATATGTCTGCCACACGGAATCCCTTGTAAGTAAGGAATTTCGGGTCAGCGAGAAATTCCCGCTTCCGACCCTCTGCGCACAGAATACAAATGCCTTCCTTCCCCTGCGCCTTGGCATCACGGATGCACGCCTCCAGCAGATCATTTGAGTATCCATGTCCCTTCAAGGAACCGGATACCCAGAGGCAGTCAATGTAGAGATAGCCGTCTGCCTCAATCGGCACCCATGCGCTTTCAGCCGGAATGTATTCGATAAAGCATTTACCGCGTTCCTCACTGCGATAGAAAACAAGTCCATCATCAAAGCGCTGCCGCAGCCATTCCTTTTTTGCGACGCTCTGCTTGCCGGACATGGCGCAGCAGATATGCTCCTTGTCAATATTTTCTTTTGTGATCCGAATATAGTTCATCGGTTATTCCTCCAATGCCGTTGTTCTTTCGTTTTCGTGACGGCAATTCATCGTACATGGCCTCAAACAGTTTTGTAAGAAACCCTTTGCTGTCCACCTCATCCACCAGCAGCATTCCTTTCGCTCCCTCATACGGCAGCTCACAAATTGCCGCAGGCATAAGTTCCAGAGCGGATCTTGTTTTCTTTACAAGCAACCGATCATCATAGATCCCGCCGACGATTTTACCGTGATAATAGAGGATAAACTCTCCCATCATAGGACGGTAAGAAATATCGTCCAGATCGGATAGCTGTTCTAAAATGAAATGAAGATACTCTTTACTGGATGCCATTATTTCTCCTGTTTAACAAAGCTGTCCCGGCAGTTTCAGCTTCTCCTTCTTTGGGAAAGTCGCTTCAAACTGCTCAAAGCCATCCGGATCTTTTTCGCAGACATAATAGCCCTCCGGGTCCTTGTAGGTGCCGGAGATGCCGTCCAAAAAGCCGGGCGTCAGCTCCTTGATGAGAAAATAATCCGCTTCAGGGTCGTCGGCATAGCGGATACCCTTTGTTTTGGCCGGGACAAAGCCGGACTTTCCATAAAAATCAATGTTGCCGGTGATGGCAAGCGCACCCGCGCCCATTTCCTTAGCTTTTTCCATGGAATAGTCCAGCAGCTTCTTTCCGTAGCCTTTCCACTTGTATGCGGGCGCAATGCCGATGGGGCCGAAGGTCATGATCGGCACCTTCCGTCCATCATCGCAATCGATTTCCGATCGCACATAGATGACCTGCCCAATCAGCTCACCGTCCAGCTCCATGACGAAGTCCAACTCCGGCACGAAAGCCGGGTCATCCCGATAGCAGTGCAGCACATAGTGCTCCATGCAGCCGGGGCGGTAGACATTCCAAAAGGCCTCGCGGGTCAGGTTTTCAACATTGCGATAGTCATCTTTGGTTTCCAAACGAATGGTAATCTTCTTTTCTGACATGGTGTTTCTCCTTATTATGATTTTTGCTTCTGACAAAACAGGTGAATGCCCAGCGCAGCATTGAAGCCTGTTGCAGCAAACACGCTGAAGCGCTCGACCACGCCGAAATACTCGGCAGGGACGATTTTCATACCCATTGCGCCCACAAGCATCATGGCCAATGCGACAGCGGCGCAGACACCAAAGGAACGACAGTCTTTGCTCTTGGCTCCTGCGACGATGATAACGGTCAGCGATACGATGGACAGCAGCACCACCAAAGCGGTGACGACCATATGCATCACATCCTGAAACGCACCGGCATAGCCGCTGTCACTCAGCGGGAACATCCGATACCCGACCGCCGAGATCCACTCCATGATGGCGAACAGATAAATGCCCGAACGGAGCAGCTTGGTTTTCTGTCCTTGGATGCTGATACAGACGACGGTCGCGCAAACGACCTCGCACGCATTGTAAAGGGCGCTGAGCTAATTCCACAGCGCCAGCGACGGCGCATTGGCAGCGCTCAGGTCGCTGACGGCCTGTGCCATCCAGTGATAGCCGGGATAGGCCAGCGGCGCAAATACCACCGCCGCCGTGTACGAAAGAAAGCTGACAACGCCCAGCAGCCCAAGCTTTTGTATCAAAGATTTCTTCATGTTTTTTCTCCTAAAAAAACGCAGTGCATGACCACAGGAATTGCGGTCAGCACTGCGTCTTTGCGTCTGGCTGATCCATGATCTCTATTTGAAAATTCCGTGCGTTGATGATGCGCTCCTGCCTGCACTTGGGGCAAAAGAGAGGGAAGTCCTTCAGCACCGTCCTTTGCAGAAGTCTCAGCCGTGTTTTTGCACCACAGACAGGACAAAGCACCCATTTTTTATCCGGCTCACACATGACGTTCATCGCCTTTTGGATTGCCGCCATGAACCATGCGAAAAAAGAGCTGCACATGGTTTTGAAGCTTCTCAAGGCACTCGCTTTCCCGTTCCGGCTGGCGGTCACAGATCCCGATAAGCGTCAATACCGGCGAAACATACAGCATCGCCAGCGTGTCCGGATCCTCCGCTATGATTTCGCCCGCCGCAATCAAAGCCCGGAAGATACCGGCATGATAATCCAGCACCCGCTCCACATATCGCCCCGAATAGAGTGCTGCCAGCTCCGGTGAGCGGAATTGCTCGATGGTCATCATGCGGCGGAACCGGCTGATGGTTTCATTATGGAGCGAATACTCAAAGATCTGCCGCACCTTTTCAAAGAGCGCGTCGGCGGTAATCTCCGTAAAAACAGGAATATCCTGCGTCGCATTCTGCACATGAATGTTGATCTGATCGGTATCCGCCTCATACTGCTCCGCTGTAGATTTCATAATGGCGTCAAAAATCGCCTGCTTGCTGAGGAAGTGGTTGTATAGCGAAGGCGCTTTAATGCCCACCGCCTTTGCAATCTCTCCCACGCTGACGGAATCATAGCCCTGCGTGGAAAACAACTCCAAGGCCTTGTCCAAAATCCTCTGCTTTGTATCTTCCTGCTTCATCATCACGCCTCGCTAACTAATATTAGTTAGTCACATTATAAACGCTTTTGAGAGAAAGTCAAGAGGATACCGTTTCGCTATATTTCGTTTTTCGGCATTTTTTGATCCAATGGTCCAGAAACTGCATCTGCTTGTCGGCATGGAACCAATGCTCGCCGCCGGGCATGACGGTCAGATCAGCATGGTGCTGCGTTGCAAACGCCGATACTGTTTCAATGGATGTCAGATTGTCATGCTCACCGTAGAGAATACAGGTGGGGACATTCCAGATCATCGGATGCTGCCGCACATAGCAAAGATACTCCCATGACAGCGTTTCTCCGAAATTCGTGGCGATTTCCCATTTCTCGGCAAGTTCCTGTTCGGTCACATTCGACCATTGCATCATATTGCAGATCAAGTTTTCCATATCCACGACCGGAGAGATGAAATACGCCCTGTCCACCAGCGTTTCATCCAGCGAGGACAGCGCAAAATAAGCCCCGATGCTGTTTGCTACCAAGGTAAGATGCTCACACCGGCCTCTCTGCTCGGTAAAAAACGCAAAAAACTCTTTCTTTGCTTGCCATGGCGTTTGAGAACGGTAATCGAACCCAATTACTTCGTCCTTCGGAAATAGCGATTTATAGTGCTCGGCTTCCCGCGCCGAGCCGCCTTTTCCATGAACATATACAACTAAATTCTTCATTTTATCTTTGCCTCAGAGAATGATTCGTGCGATCTCCATCGTCACTATCTTCAGAACTGCACCGCCGGACATCACATAGAACCAAACCTCGCGCATCTTTTGCGTTTTTGCAATCGGCGTGGCAATGGCTGCAATGATGATCAGCAGCGCACCGACACAGCCGACGATAGTGGGAATGCTGACCAGCTGGAACAGACCCGGCGCACAGCTTCCGTCGATGGCGTGCTGAATGGTCTTGTCCAGTCCGTCCCGCGCCGCTGCGAAGCAGCAGACCACAAGTCCAAAAACAAGCAGAAGCACACTTCTGCGTCCCCAATACTGAATAACTGCGCGGCCCCAAACCGACCAGCCGATAAAGCCCAGCAGGGCAAGGATCATCAAGGTTGTCGCCGTAGTGACGGCGTTTCCAAAATAGAGCTTCATTCTCACTGCACCTCTCAATACTGGATCATGATCGTTCTGCACGCATCACAGCAGCAGGCCTCTACGCTGATGCGGCCGCCGACCTTCAGGGCTGTGAGCTTTACAAATCCCTCCACGTTTTTTGCGTTTTCCAAGGCACTTGGCACTTCGTTTGCAAAGCTGAACGCGCCATCCTTGCTGCTGAACAGACAGCCTATTCTCATTTCTTTTCCGCATTTCGGACACATCATTATCATTTCCTCCCATTCTTATCGCTGCGCACTGTACCAATCGAGAACAGCGCCGAGATTTCCCTCCTTGACCCGATCGCCGCCGCACCGCATCATATCCAGCATATCGTCCTCATCCGGCGTGCGGTCTTTCTTTTCGGCAAGAACTTTGCCCGCTGTTTTGACCATGATCTCCATCATGAGGCGGTAGATGCCGTGCAGCTTTTTGACATCAAAGTTCCCCTGGAGTGTGAACAGCGGAATATCGGCCGGGACAGCCGATTTTTTCCGTACGCTGTCCGTTTGTGTCCCGGTTTGCCCCATGCCGACAGCACAGACGGCGCGTACCCGGTAACGCTTTGCGGCCTCGGCATAGCCCTTGACCGAGCCTGCCATGATCCAGCCAAGGTAGATAACCTCCGCTCCGGCAAAGACTCGCTTCTTCGCTTCCGCAAGGGAATACACCGGAAGTCCGGTTTTCTGCGCCAGCAGCTTGGCATAATGCTCTGTGCTGCCGGTATTGGTGGTGTAAATAATTGCGTTCATAAGATTCCTCTTTTCAAAAAATAAGACGCAACGCGTGATCGGCTTTGCGATCAGCACTGCGTCTTAGCGTCTGGCTTCTTTCGTCTCAATCGTGAAATTCTTTGCGTTGATGATGCTTTCGTGTCTGCACTTTGGGCAGAACAAAGGGAAGTCTTTCAACTCAGTTTCCCGAAATATTTGCAGCCGCGTTTTCGAGCCGCACCAAGGGCATAAGACCCATTGCTTTTCTTTTGCAGCTTCTTTCATCATGATGTTCCTGACTTTCTGTAACCGGATTCAACCTTGGCAATGAACCGCTCGATATGCGCGTCCAGTAGGGGAGCAACGGAATCTTTATCCTGCGCACCGTCGTAGACGCTGTAGAGCAGGTACATTGGCCCGTAGAACTCCAGCGCCAGCTGCATGGCGGCTTCGTCAGTATCTGTCAGCTTACGAAAAATTGCGGCCATGTACTCCAGAGGCCCGCCCGCCAGATAGTCGTGATGGAGCCGCGCCAGCTTGGGGTCACGGTATTGCTCCAGCGTCAGCATCTTACGGAAATTAGAGGAAAACGGCTCCTTCGTCCAATGGTCAAACTGCGCCATACTGTATGCGCGGATTTTTGAAATCGGCGTGTTCAGGTAGGCCTCCGCAAAGCCGTCCGGCTCCGTCTCCGGCATTTCATAGCTTTCCGCGCGTTCATAGTCCATCTCATTCATGCGCTCCACGATCCTGTCCAAAATCTCCTGTTTGCTGGTATAGTGCTTATACAGGGCGGCTTTTGTGAATCCCAACCGCCCCGCAATATCATTCATCGATGTCCCAAGGTAGCCGTTCTGCGCAAACAATTCCAAAGCCGTTTCTAAAATCCGTTCCTTTGTGCCCTCAGCCATGTTTTTCCTCCTTATATCAGTAACCACTCGGTAACCCCTATTATAGTTACCGAGCGGTTACTTGTCAAGGCCTGTAGAAAAATTTTGTGGAACGCAGCGCACAACAGGCATCAGCGAAAGGATAGGAGTGACACAGAGAGACGCGCCGCAGCATCCTCTGCCCATGCGCGTTCTATGACAAACAAGCTGTTATTCATCTTTATGACTTCCTTTCTTCGTATTGGCTGCCTGCATCATCCGCGCAGCCCCGCCTCCTGCACTGCCAGCAGCGAAGAACCGGCGGTTCCGATGGTCACATTCCGGTCGATCTCGTCCGGAATGGGCAGCGTCAGCACCGGCGGCACATCTGCCGGGGCATCAGGCGCCTCGGAGGTGGAGCAGGTCACGCCGTCGGCAGAGATCGTGACATACAGCTTTTCTTGTGCCGCATCGTATCGAAATACATATCCATGGCCGCAGCCTTTTCGACCTTCATAAAACCGATAATGACTCCCTCGACGATACTTTCGGCCACTGCACAGCCTGTGGGAATGGTAATCGTCAGAATGCCAAGCCGCAGTAATTCCTTCGCCCTGGCAAGCGTGAAGGGCGTTTCGGCTTGCAGCTCATTTTGGAAGTAGACTTCCGCAAACTTTGCAAGTACTGCTTCACCGGCACAGACAACCAACCAGAGAGTGATGCGGTAATACCTTTGATGTTGTAGCCGTATTCCTCGGAGATCAGTTGGTGCAGGGTAACACCGCCAAGCTTGATCAGGCTGCCGTTACCAAAGCTCAGGCTCAAAAGCCCTGCGATACAGCCGCAAAAGCCTATGACCGAAAAAATAAACGCTATTCTGCTGAGTATTTTTCCAATTTTGAAAAGCTTCTGAATAGTTTGAAGTGATTTCATATTGTTTCTCCTTTTTATCATTCCTGCACGGCTTCTCTGCTGGTGATCCGGATGTAGCTCATAGATTGTCAGCCTTTCTCCTTCTTGATAAAAACCACCGTCTGATTCTTCATTAAGATTTTCCCAACCTCATACCCAAAATCAAAGAGTTCCATCTTGTATTTCAGAAAGGAATGATCCAACGGTACTTCTGCGATTTTTCCGATCTCATCAAAATTCAGTGTTAACGTCTGCCTGTTGCTCCTTTGTATGTACGCCCAAAGCGCATGGTATTTGCTCATATTGCCCTCCATTCCTCGCTATTTCTTATGGCAGTCTTTCATTACTATTATGCAGTTCTCAGCTATCAGGACGCAGCAGGAAAACGCCATCAAAAATGGGTATCGACAG
>ERZ827101.1497-NODE-1497-length-27166-cov-2.816643_pt1 | contig 27166 bp, 24 predicted proteins | sample MGYA00519869_ERZ827101 | MGnify/ENA primary metagenome ERZ827101 (study PRJEB31778, sample SAMEA3449256) | human gut metagenome | biome: human gut; feature: human-associated habitat; material: faeces | place: United Kingdom | collected 2010/2012 ...
TGTCGAGCGTGTTGATGCGGGTGCCGGGGAAGACGGGCTTGCTGGTCACGGTCTTCACCTGCTTCGCGAGGTCGATGAACTCGCCCTCGGGCACGATCTGGTTGGCCACGGGGCGGGGCGCCTCGTGGAAGCCGGCCTGCACAGACCAGGCGTCAACGCCGTGGGCCTCGATGATCGGGATGAGCTCGAGGGTGTCGGCGATGCGGTTGCCGTCGGGCATGAGGTCGTCGGCAGAGATGCGCACGAGAATCGGCATGTCATCGCCGCAGGTCTTGTGAATCTCGTCGATGATCTCGCAGAGGAAATGATCTTCTTTGATGTGCAGGCCGCAGCGCTCCCGGCATTCGCCCGACATACCGGGGCCGTTGAGCTCGGACATGCCGTAATTGTCGGTGGCGAAGAAACCGCCGCCCCAGCTCTGTTCGATCTGATCCCGCATTTCGGGGGTGCAGCCCTCGCTGCCCAGCAGCCCCAGTTTGAGCCGATATTGTCCGAGCGGGAACTCCTCCGCCCGTTCTCTCGCCGATTCGGCCAGATACAGACAATAGGACGGGGTGGCGACGATGGTATCGGTGCCGAAATCCCGCATGAATTTGAGCTGCTTTTCGGTATTGCCCGACGAGGTGGGAACGACGGTGGCACCGATCCGCTCCAACCCGTAATGCAGTCCCAGGGCCCCGGTGAACATGCCGTAGCCGAAGCAGATCTGTACCAGGCTTTCGTCGCTGGCGCCTGCGGCGACCACCAACCGGGCCACCTGCTCGGCCCAATTCTCCAGATCCTCCCGCGTATATCCCACGACGGTGGGGTTCCCGGTCGTGCCGGAGCTGGCGTGGATGCGGACCAATTCCTTGCGGGGAACGCTGAACATCCCGAAGGGGTAGGTATCCCGCAGGTCCGTCTTGGTGGTATATGGTATGTACTGTACATCCGAGAGGGTTTTGATCTTGTCGGCCGTCACCCCCGCGGCGGCGAAGCGGTCGTGATAAAACCGGACCGTCCGGTCACAGTAATCGACCAGGGCTTTCAGCCGTTCGAGCTGGAGCGCCTCGAGTTCTTTCCGGCCGATGCATTCCATCCCCGGATTCCAAATCTTGTTTGCCATTTGCGCACACCCTTTTCCCATAATCGGACGGCCGTTCCCATCCAGCAGCCGGACCGGCCGCCTTGCGGCGGCGCTCTTTCCCATTTTACCCCGATTCGGGACAATTGTAAAGAAGCCCGCGTCCATTTTGAAAAAATTTCCCGAATCAGGGAGGGAGCCCGCCTTCTGACAAGGGCCTCATGTCCCGGGAAATAGGCGGAAGGAGGGGCCGTACCGGAGTTCACTTGTTTTTTGCACGCGGATTCGATATACTAAAGCGGACATCCGCCTGCAAACAGCCATGGAAAAGGAGGTATCCCGGATGAACGTCTGTATTCTGCAACCGCTTTTCCCTAAAGAGGCTGCGGAAGCTTCGGGCTTTATCGATTGGATTTTGGGGGAACTGGACCGGTGCGACGATACGTTGGACTTGATTGTGCTGCCGGAATACAGCAACGCGCCGAGCGTGTATCCCAATCCGGACGACTACCTTGCCGATCTGGAGGCTTTCAGCGAACCGCTGCTCCGCAAGGTACGGGACACCTGCCGGCGATGCGGGGCGATAGCCGCGGTGAACATAGCCCGGCCTTTTGAAGGGAGACTACGGAACACGACCCTGCTTTTTGACCGGCAGGGTCGTGAGGCGGGAGCCTATTTCAAGCAGCACCTTTTCCCGACCGAACCGGCAAAAAAGTTGGTGGATGCCGGCTATACCCAGAAGGAGAGGGAACCCACCATGGTAGATCTGGAGGGGATCCGCTTCGGCTTCCTGACCTGCTATGACTTTTATTTCCCGGAAATGCTGGCTTTTATGGCCAAACGGCAGCCCGATATCCTGATCGGCTGCTCCCATCAGCGGGGGGAACGGCAGGACGTGCTCGAGACCCTGGGACGCTCCTGCGCCCTCACCTGCAACGCCTATCTGGTCCGCTCTTCTGTGAGTATGGGGGAAGACAGTGATCTGGGGGGGTGCTCAATGATAGTGGCACCGGACGGGACGGTTCTTTGCGATATGAAAAGCCGGATCGGACGGCAGTGTGCCGAGATCGATCCGAACTGGAAATATCGCCGTTCCAATGGATACGGTGAGGCCGATATCCGGCACGACCTTTATGTAGAGGCGGGCCGGACCCCCTGGGCCTACCGGCCGGCCGGTCCCGGCGTCATCCCCGGCGACAGCCGTTTGCCCTATCCCCGGGTCTGTGCCCACCGGGGCCTGCACGGCAGGCTGCCCGAAAATTCGCTGGCGGCCTTTGGGGCGGCGGTGGCCCTGGGCGCTCCCGAGATTGAATTCGATCTCTATGCCACGGCCGACGGCGAGCTGGTGGTCTGCCACGATGACCGGGTGGAGCGGATATCGGACGGTACAGGCCGGATTCAGGACATGACCTGGGAGGAGCTCCGGCGGCTGGATATCGGCAGCCGGGTATCGGAGGAGTTCCGAGGGATGCGGATTCCCCGGTTTGAAGAGATACTCCGGCAGTTTGCCCGCCGCACCATTTTTAATATCCATATCAAGTCGAATTGGGCGACGGAAGATGAACGCGAGGATCTGTACTATGACGTTGAGACCTTCCGTACGATCGTCCGGCTGCTGGACGCTTACGACTGCCGGGATCACGCCTATATCGTCGGCTGGCCGAGTGTGCTGCGCACCGCCTTGGAAATCGCGCCGGATATCCCCCGCTGCTGTGCCGCAGGAGGAGGGGATCCCCTGAAGATCGTGGATCGGGCGATCCGGTACCGCTGCCGGAAGCTCCAGTTTTTCAAAACAGCCTGTACAAAAGAGATGATTGACCGCGCCCATCGCCACGGGATGAGCTGCAACCTGTTCTGGGCGGATGATCCGGAAGAGGCCCTCGCCTATCTGGATCAGGGAATCGATACCGTCCTCACGAATGCGTACTGTGTGGTTGCCAGTGCCGTTGAAGCCCATGCGCCCGCAAAGTCTGAATAAAATTGTGACGGAAGATACGATAAACCGGTGAGGATTTGACTCACCGGTTTATCGTATCTTATGGGCGGTAGGCGGACGGCCAGGAATGTTATTTGTTTTCTCAACCTCATAATAGAGATATTCGCCGCTCAATTGCTTGCTGTCCATGGCCCGGTATTCGGCCTTTATACAGGTCATGCCGCACTTTTGCATGACTCTGCCGCTGGCGGGATTGTCACGATGATGGTGAGAATGGATTTTGAGAAATCCGACATCGCGAAAGGCAAACTCGATTACCCGCTTGCACGCTTCGGTCATGAACCCCTGATTCCAATACGTCCTGCTCAGCAGATAGTGCACGGCCGCGCTGGCGTCAGCAGGGCAGATGGAGTTCAGATATATGTACCCGATCGCCTGTGAATTTGCCTTGCAGACAATCGCCCAATGATAATATGCTGCATCTTCATACTGCCGAATCCATTGTTTGAGCAGGGATTGTGTCATCGTGATGTCCGGATGCGGCTCCCAGCCCCAAAACCGGGTCACTTCCGGGTCGGCCGCCCAATTGGCGAATATATCGCCGGCATCCGCCATTCTAAATCGACGCAGTGCCAAGCGCTCCGTTTCAAGGGGTTTGGTACCAATATGCCGCATATCCGCCACCTCCTCCATCCGTCTGGCATTAACACATATCCAGTTGGCCTCCTTTTATAGTATAACAGACGCGGATACGGCTTTCAATCGCTGTATCCGCGTCTGCTTTTGTATGGGCGCCGCCCTGCGGACGGCTTTTTTCATATGTTTGCCAGGCAATCGGGCGCAAAGACCGATTCCACCCGTTTGCCGCAGCCCGGAGGGGAATATACCCACCGGTCGATGTGCCCCTCCGTCAGGAAGTAACGGGGCGGGGAGGGCGCGGAAGAGGGGACATCCTGCGAGTCGATGAGAATAAGCTTCAGTTTCATCTTCTCGGGCAGGATACTCTTGATATAAACGCCTGCATGTTGTCCGACCTTGACGCCGTCCCGAGGCTCGGCCAGCCCCGCGAGGTTCGGGGTCAGCTCGACGAAGATGCCGTAGTCCTCCACCGACCGGACGATCCCGGCAACGGTTTCCCCCTGGGAAAACAGCGCCGCGTTTTCCATCCATGTCCCGAGCAGTTCCCGCTGGGACAGGCAGACCCGGTCATCCTCCAGGGAAGAAACAACCGCAAAGATGTCCATGCCGGGGAGCAGACGGTCGGACGGATGGGAGATCCGGCTGACCGATATGCTTGCGATCGGAAGGAGAGCGGGCAGCCCGCAGCCGATATCGCAGAAGGCGCCGAAGGTTTCCAGCCGGGTGATCCGGGCGGGCACGATATCGCCCGGGCGCAGAGATGCCACATACTCAAACCGGCATTTTTCCTGGGCCGCTCGGCGGGACAGGACAGCGCGGCGGCTGCCGTCCGGCTGGTATTCGAATCCCTGCACCAGGAAGCTTATTGGTTTGCTCACCCGGGAAATCAGCGCGATATCCCGGGTGGTCCCCTCCGCGATGCCGATGGCCCCTTCCATGTAAGGGATGATGCCCTCCATGCAGGGCATTTCCACATGCAGATTGTGTTCCGCGTCGCATAAGACCGCCCGCGCTTCGACGACCCGCCCCTCCATAGACGCCTCCGCGAGCGCGGCCGGAGACTGGATGAGCCGCTGATTGTCCGGGGTATCCAATAGGGCCCCCTCAGGAAAAAATCGGTTCATTTCAACAGCCATTCCTTTCAAACAATTTTGTCCTCGCAGCAATATATGCGGAGCAGGTCCCCGGCATACCAATTATTTCGGAAGGGGCTCCATCCGCACGGACGGACGCGTGGTTGCACAATCGGACGGAAAATTTGGCTTCACCGGCAAACCCCTGGAAAACGCCTTGAAATTTGCGGCTGCTCTGCTATATTGAAATTGTAATAAGCTCGTTTGAAACTCGTGTAAAAGGAGCGGAACGGCATGAAACTGTACGGTCTCGACATTCCGGTGAAAAACGCGCCGGTTTTGGATACGGGCTATGTGCCTATGGCGGCGTTCTGCCGCGCATTCGACAAATCGGCCGCGGGCGGCAAAGACATCGCCGTGGCGGTGGAGCGCAACCAGGGCCAGATGGCGGTGCGGCATTTCCGGATCCACGGTACTCCGGAGATGGCGGAGGCCGACCGGGTCTATGTCGACCGCACGGTCAAGATGCTGCTGTGGGCTTATGGTGGATATAAGGTGTTTATCTGCGGTGACGACGGCATGGCCCGGGTTATCAAAGACGCCTACCAGCCCGGCGGCTCTCGGGAATTCGACGCGGATTTCATGAGCCGCGTGTATGAGAAGCCGTTTGAAGTGGTAGCCCTTCCGCTGGACAAAACCCCGGCGGAAAAGACCCTCGCCCAATCGGTCGGCCGTCATCTGGACGGCTGCCGGATCGGTTTCGATGCGGGCGGCAGCGACCGGAAGGTTTCGGCCGTCGTGGACGGCGTGCCGGTCTATTCGGAGGAGGTCGTGTGGTTCCCCAAAACCAACGCTGACCCGGATTATCATTTTGAGGGCATCCTCAGCGCCTTCCGCACCGCCGCTTCCAAAATGCCGCGGGTGGACGCCATCGGCGTTTCCTCGGCGGGGATTTACGTGGACAACCGCGCCATGGTCGCTTCCCTGTTCCTCAAGGTGCCGCGCGACCTGTTCGACCAGAAGGTCAAGGATATTTACATACGCGCCGCGAAAGAGCTCGGCGACATCCCTCTGGAAGTGGCCAACGACGGCGACGTGACGGCCCTGGCCGGAGCCATGAGCCTCGAGGAAAATCGGGTGCTCGGTATTGCTATGGGCACCTCGGAGGCGGCCGGGTACGTGGATACCGACGGCAATATCACCGGCTGGCTCAATGAGCTTGCCTTCGCTCCCGTCGACCTCCAGGACGACGCGATGGTGGACGAGTGGTCGGGCGATAAGGGCTGCGGCGTCAAGTACTTTTCCCAGGACAGCGTCATCAAGCTGGCGCCCCGGGCCGGCATCGCCCTAGATGAGAGCTTGTCTCCCGCCGAAAAGCTCAAGGTGGTCCAGAAGGAGATGGAGGAGGGCCGGGAATCGGCTCGGGACATCTACCGTTCCATCGGCGTTTATCTCGGCCACGCGCTGGCCTATTATGCCATGTATTATTCTATCGCCCATGTCCTGCTGCTCGGCCGTGTGATGTCGGGCGAGGGCGGCGATCTTGTGATTGCGGAGGCCCGCCGGGTTCTCGATGAGGAATACCCGGAATATGCCGCGATGGAGCTGCATCTTCCGGATGAAAAGATCCGCCGTGTCGGCCAGCCTGCCGCAAATTGATTGAGCTTCTATCTCTGCGCGGAGCCTCCCACATCTCCGTGCCTTGAACAGCCTTCCCACAAAGGCTGCCTTTCCCACAAGCAAAAAGCCTTCACCGGATTTCCGGCGAAGGCTTTTTGCTGTCCCTTCCGAACCCAGACGATTCCCTGGGAAAGACAAAAAGAGCCGCTATCCCTGTAAAGGGCAGCGGCCTGGAAATCCGTTCCGGAGAGAAAGGCGTCCGGGCGGGACGTAATTCAGAAAGTCCACCGCGGCTTTCAGCGCGGAGTCCGGCGAGATAGCCGGCGGAGAATCCCTTCGAAGCCCATCAGCATCGCGGAACCGGCCGCATAGCATAGGATGTCGGCGGGATCGAAGGTCGAGCCCAGTATGGTCCGCCAGAACCGGGAGTTCTCCAGGCCCAGCAAAGACACGAATCCCAACGCCTGCAGGAATTCGACTCCGGTGGCAAACAAAAAGAGGACGACGGGAAGAAACCGCCATCCGTCCGGCTTGATAATCCGTACCAGACAATAGAGTACCGCGACTACCAGCACGTCCCCGATAAAGGGGCGGACAAACGCGTCGTGTACAAACAGGGCGATCAGCACCTCGATCAGCAGCAGCGCGGCAAAAGCGGACAGATACCTGAGGCGTCGTTTCGCTGTGATATTCATGGTCGCGTCATCCCGTCTTTCTTTCCGCCGGCCCCGGGCGGCTTCCCGGCCGTTTTTAATAGAAAAGCGGCCGGCGGCCGCTCTGCGAAGGAAAACGCCGGAGGCAGGCCCCTGATCCGGTCGATGCATAAGGGCTTCCTGCCCCCGCCCTGGCCTGGCCTGGTGGCTTCATCTGGCGGCAATCGTCCCGCCGCCCACCACCACATCGCCCTGGTAGAACACGGCGGCCTGGCCGGGGGTGACGGCCCGCTGGGGGCTGTCGAAGGTCAGGCGGATACGGGAATCCCCGGAAGATTCGAGCAGGGCGGGGGCTGCGGCTTGGCTGTAGCGGGTTTTGGCCGTTACCCGCACCGGCTCCGTCAGCTCCGGCAGGGAAATCAGATTGACATCCTCCGCAAACAGGGTGCGGGTAAAGAGGTCCTCCTGCCTTCCCAGTGTCACCGTGCCTGCCGCCGCGTGTTTGGAGATGACGAAACGAGGCTCTCCGAACGCCAGGCCGAGGCCCTTGCGCTGGCCGATGGTATAGTGGAGGAAGCCCCGGTGGGTGCCTACCGGATTCCCCTGCATATCGAGAAAATCCCCAGGAGGGTTGGGAAGACCCATCCCCTCTTCGAGAAACCGGACATAATCCCCGTCGGGCACAAAGCAGATGTCCTGGCTGTCGGGCTTCCGCGCGTTGTCGAAGCCATGTGCCGCCGCATAGGCCCGCACTTCGGTCTTGCACAGACAGCCGAGCGGAAACAGGACATGGGCAAGCTGCCTCTGCGTCAGGGCGTAGAGGACATAGCTCTGATCCTTGGCGGGATCGAGGGCCTTTTTGAGCAGCCATCGCCCGGTGGCCGGATCCTCCTCCACCCGGGCGTAGTGGCCGGTGGCGACAGCGTCGGCGCCCAGGGCTTCCGCCCGTTCCAGCAGCGCGCCGAATTTCAGATGCCGGTTGCAGTCGATGCAGGGGTTGGGGGTGCCGCCCGCGGCGTATACCCGGGCAAATTTGTCTATGACGGCCTGCTGGAACAGGCCGGTGAAATCGAACACGTCGTGAGGGATGCCCAGTCTGGCGGCAACCGCCCGGGCATCCTCGATATCCTCCCGACTTCCGCAGGAAGTCGGTTTTCCGCAGGAAGTCGATTTTCCGCAGGAAGTCGATTTTCCGCAGGAAGTCGATTTTCCGCAGGAGGGGCCTTCCAAACCGGCGGCCTTCCCTCCTTCCGGACGAAGGAGCAGTGTGGCACCGCGCACCTCGTACCCCTGCTCGAGCAGCAGCGAAGCAGCCACGGCGCTGTCTACGCCGCCGCTCATGGCGGCTATGACGGTATGGATCGGGTTTCGGATTCCCACAGGCAGCGCCCCTTTCCCGGTAATATTGGCCGGCTCACGCATCGGCAAACAGAGGGGTGGAGAGATAGCGGTCGCCGGTGTCGGGCAGAAGCACGACGATCCGCTTGCCCGTATTTTCCGGCCGGCGGGCGAGCCGGGCCGCGCCCGCAATTGCGGCACCCGAAGAGATGCCGACCAGGATGCCTTCCTCTTTAGCGACGGCCCGTCCGGCGGCGAAGGCGTCCTCGTTCGTGACGGTCAGCACGTCGTCGAGGACGGTGCGGTCCAGGGTGGCGGGCACAAATCCGGCGCCGATCCCCTGAATTTTATGCGGGCCCGCCTTCCCCCCGGAGAGAACGGGGGAATCGGCGGGTTCGATCCCCACAATCTGGATTTGCGGGTTCCTGGCCTTCAAGAACCGGCCAACGCCGGTGATGGTGCCGCCGGTTCCGATCCCCGCGACGAAAATATCTACCCCGCCGTCGGTATCCTCCCAGATTTCGGGGCCGGTGGTGGCGAAATGGGCTGCCGGATTGGCGGGGTTTTCAAATTGCCCCGGGATGAACGCGCCGGGGGTTACGGCCGCGATTTCTTTCGCCTTAGCGATCGCGCCGTTCATCCCCTTCGCCCCTTCGGTCAGGACGATATCGGCCCCATAGGCTTTGAGCAGGCTGCGGCGCTCCACGCTCATGGTTTCGGGCATGGTCAGAATGACGCGGTAGCCCTTCGAAGCCGCGACGGCGGCCAGGCCGATGCCGGTGTTGCCGCTGGTGGGTTCGACGATGACCGCCCCGGGCGAGAGACGGCCCTCTTTCTCCGCGTCCTCGATCAGGGCGCGGGCCACGCGGTCTTTGACGCTGCCGGCGGGATTGAGATATTCCAGCTTGGCGAGCAGAACGGCGGAGAGGCCGCGTTTTTGGGCATACCGCCGGAGGCCGAGCAGCGGTGTATGGCCGATCAGGGCGGTAAATTCACCTGCGATATGCGACATGGGAAAGTCTCCTTCCATAAATCCTATCTAATCACTATGATATGAAAGCATACCGCGATCCTGGCGATTTGTCAAGCGAAAGATGACGGAATCCGCTCCCGGCAGCTGGATGCGGCCTTCCTGGCCGGGACATCAGGAAAGGATTTGACAAGGGACAGCGGAGAGGGGTATGATGGTCGTGGAATGTCAAACAAGGGGGATAAAGCAAATGGAATTGACCCGCGACAGGGCGCTGGCCCTGCTCAAAGACTACAATCGAGAGCCCTTTCACCTGCAGCACGCCTATACGGTAGAAGCGGTGATGCGGGATTTCGCCCGGGAGCAGGGCTACGGGGACGAGGCGGATTTTTGGGGCATCGTGGGTCTTCTCCACGATGTGGATTACGAACGGTATCCCGGAGAACACTGCGTCAAGGCCCGGGAGATTCTGGCGGAACAGGGTGCGGGCGAGCGGCTGATCCACGCGGTGGTCAGCCACGGATACGGCATCGTGTCGGACGTGGCGCCCGAGCATGAAATGGAGAAGATCCTCTTTGCGGTGGATGAGCTGACCGGCCTGATCGGGGCGGCGGCGAAAATGCGGCCGTCCGGCAGTGTACAGGACATGGAGCTCAAGTCACTCAAAAAGAAATATAAGACCCCGAGCTTCGCCGCCGGCTGTTCCCGGGATGTCATCGCCAGAGGAGCTGAACAGCTCGGATGGGAGCTGGATACCCTGCTCGAACGTACTCTAGGCGCCATGAAGCGCTGCGAGCCGGAGATCGCCGCGGCCGTCGCGCAGCAAACCACTTGACAGGAGGAACCCACCATGCCCCGCATAAAGGGAAAAACCGTTCTCGTCACCGGCGGCGCCGGCTTCATCGGCTCCCATCTGGCCGACCGCCTGCTGGCGGAGGGGGCGGCCAAGGTCGTCGTCGTGGACAATTTCTTTTTGGGCAAACTGGAAAACCTGGAACCCGCCAGGCAGGCTTATGGGGACCGGCTGGTGATTGTACGGGACGATGCCCGGCAGCTCGGCGTGATGCAGGCCGTTATCGAGCGGGAACAGGTGGAGGTGGTGTTCAACCTGGCCACTCTCCAGCTCAAATATTCCTTTTTCAATCCCATCGACGCCTATCAGGTGAACGTGGACATCATGAAAACCCTGCTCACCCTTATGAAAACGGGAGCGTTCACTACCCTGATCCATACCTCCACTTCAGAGGCATACGGAACGGCGGTATACGAGCCGATGGACGAGAACCATCCTCTCTGCCCGACCACCCCCTATGCGGCCGGGAAGGTGGCCGCCGATATGATGGCCCTGACTTTCCGGAACGTGCTGGATTTGGATTTGGCGGTCATCCGCCCCTTTAACAACTATGGCTCCCGGCAGAACGCCGGTGACTATGCGGCGATCATTCCCCAGACGGCCCGGCGGATCCTGCAGGGCCTGCCGCCTATCCTGGAGGGGGACGGGGAACAGACACGGGATTTTGTGTTCGTCGAGGACACCACCCGGGCCTTCCTGACGGTGTATGAAGACGAGGCGTCCCGGGGCCAAGTGGTGAACATCGGCACCGGCCGGGAGATTTCGATGCGGGAGCTCGTTGAAAAAATCGCCGTGTATTACGGCTATACCGGCCCTGTCGAAATCCAGCCCGGGCGACGGGCGGATGTGCGGCGGATGCGGGCGAGTGGGGAGAAGGCCGCCGCGCTGCTGGGATACCGCACGGAATACACCCTGGAAACCGCTCTCCCGCGGGTGCTCGATTGGTACCGGGAACAGTATACGGCCTGACCGGCAACGGAACAGGGCGCTGCTTCGGCAGCGCCCTGTGTTTACGCCACGGAGATCCCGAACAGGCGGCAGGCGTTTTCGTGCGTCCGGCCGAGGAGGGTCTCGGCCGACATCCCCCGGATCTCGGCAATCCGGGCGGCGGTGGCGGCAATCATGCCGGAATCGCAGCGTTTGCCGCGATAGGGCACCGGCGCCATATAGGGCGCGTCGGTTTCGAGCAGCAGGGCATCCAGGGGAATGGAAGCGGCCACCTCCACCGCCCTTCGGGCGTTTTTGAAGGTGACGGCCCCGCCGAGACCGATGAAAAACCCCCGCCTGACCATCTCATCCGCCATCTCCACGCTCCCTGAAAAACAATGGAGCACCCCGGCTCGGTCCATCTTGCCGGGCCTGGCGGGGAAAAAAGCAGTGAGGGTGTCCAGCATATCGCCGTGAGCCTCCCGATCATGGAGGATCACCGGCAGGGATAGCTCCCGCGCCAGTTCGAGCTGGCGGCGGAACCAGCGGAGCTGGACATCCCGGGGACAGGCGTCTTCATAATGATAATCGAGGCCGATCTCCCCGACGGCTACCGCCTTTGGATGGACGGCCATCGTCCGGATTTCGGCAAGATCCGCGTCGGTCATGGCGGCAGCCTCCTCCGGATGCACCCCGACGGCGGCAAAGAGGCCGGGAAACCGTTCGGCAAGCCGCAGGCTTTTCCGGGACGAGGCCACCGAACTGCCGGCGTTCACAATCCCCGCCACGGGACATGCCTGATCGGCACCGAACAGGCGGGCGAGCAGTGTGTCCCGGTCGGCATCAAATGCCGGATCGTCATAGTGCGCGTGCGAATCGAAAATCGCGGGCATGGGGAGCACTCCTTTGGAAATGGGATGAAACAGCCCCCCGCCGCGTTCGTCCGGCGGGGGGCCGAGGATGGCGATTACCGCACCTGGTCGCCGGGCGCGGCGTCGGGGGTGAACAGGACCCGGACGCTCTCGTTCCCTTCGGCGTCGGTGCCGGAGGAGGCGAGGATCATCCCCTGGCTCTCCACCCCGCAGAGCACCGCGGGCTTGAGGTTGGCCACCAGCACCACCTGTTTGCCGGTGAGGTCCTCCGGCTTGTACCACCTGGCGATGCCGGAACACACAGTGCGGGGCGTGCCGCTGCCGTCGTCCAGGGTTAGCTTGAGCAGCTTTTTGGCCTTTTTGACCGGCTCGCAGGCGATGACGCGGGCTACCCGCAGTTCCACCCTGGCAAAGTCCTCGATGCCGATCTGGGGCAGAGAGACGATGCCGGCGGCGTTTCCGGCCTTGGCGGACGCTTCGGCGGCCTTGGCCGCGGCTTCTTTCTCCGCCGCCAATTCAGCCAGTATCTTGTCCGCGTCGATACGGGCGAACAAAGGCTCGGGCGCGCCCACGGTGAATTCCTCCGCTTCCCCGAACACCAGGGCATCGTAGGAGGCGAGATCGCCGGATATCCCCAGCTGGGCAAGGATTTTCTCCGCCGAACGGGGGAGGAACGGCAGGAGCATCACGCCCAGCATCCGGATGCATTCCAGCAGGTTATACAGCACCGCCTCCAGCCGGGGGCGGCTCTCTTCCGATTTGGCCAGCACCCAAGGCGCGGTCTCATCGATGTATTTGTTGCAGCGCTTAGCCAGCTCCAGCACGGAGCCCAAGGCGTCGGCATTGTGCCAGACATCCATGGCGTCGGCGAGCTTTTCCACCGTGGCGGCCGCGGCGGCGCAGAGCTCCGCGTCGGGGCCCGCCCCGGTTTCCTTGGGCCGCCGGACGGTTCCGCCGAAGTACTTGCCCGCCATGGCGACACTGCGGTTGACCAGGTTGCCGAGCGTGTTGGCCAGATCCGCGTTGTAGACGGCGATGAAGCTCTCATAGGTGATGTTGCCGTCCTGGGCAAAGGGGATCTGGGACAGCAGATAATACCGCACCGCGTCCACCCCGAACCGGGCGGCCAGCTCGTCCGCGTAGAGCACATTGCCCTTGGATTTGCTCATCTTGTCCTCGCCGAAGAGGAGCCACGGGTGCCCGAGCACCTGTTCGGGCAGCGGTTCGCCCAGGGCCATGAGGATGATGGGCCAGTAAATCGTGTGGAAGCGCACGATATCCTTGCCGATGACGTGCAGCGCGGCGGGCCAGTAACGGTGATAAAGGGGACCGCTGCCGTCGGGATGATAGCCGAGGCCGGTGATGTAGTTGCTCAGGGCGTCCAGCCAGACGTAAGTGACGTGGCCCGGGTCGAATTCCACCGGGATCCCCCAGGTGAAGGAGGTACGGGACACACACAGGTCGGACAGCCCAGGCTTCAGAAAATTGTTCACCATCTCGTTGCGGCGGGAATCCGGCTTGATGAAATCGGGATGCTCCTCATAAAACCGGAGCAGGCGGTCCTGATACTTGGTCAGCCGGAGGAAATACGCCTCCTCGCTGGCGTCGGAGACCTCCCGGCCGCAGTCGGGGCATTTGCCGTCGACGAGCTGGGACGGGGTGAAGAAGGACTCGCAGGGGACACAGTATTTGCCTTCGTATTTGCCTTTGTAGATATCCCCCTGCTCGTAGAGCTTTTTGAAAATCGCCTGCACGGCCTTTTCATGGTCGGCGTCGGTGGTGCGGATGAAACGGTCGCAGGCGATGTCCAGGCTGTCCCAGACCGCTTTGATCTGGCCGGACACCCGGTCCACGTACGCCTTGGGGCTGATCCCCTCTTTCTCGGCGGCGAGTTGGATTTTCTGGCCGTGCTCGTCCGAGCCGGTCTGGAAATACACGTCGAAGCCCCGCTGCCGCTTATACCGGGCGATGGCATCGGCCAATACAGGGTCGTAGGTATTGCCGATGTGGGGCTTGCTCGAGGTATAGGCGATGGCGGTGGTGATATAAAAGGGCTTACGGTCCTGATCGCTCATAGGGGGAGCCTCCTTCGCTTCATTACCAGTATATTTTACCAGATCGCGGCGAAAATACAAGCCTTTTCCCCGGGGCGGACCGTTCCAACGAAATCAGGCGTGCAGAAGTTCTCCGGCCGGTTTCATTCCGGTCCGCGGGCCGATTTCCATATACACGTCCCCATAGACCGCGGGAACGTTCATCCGCTCATTTTCCAGGGGCTCGCCCGTCTCCGGCGGCAGTGCCTGAACAAGGCGAAACAGAGGCTCCGCCCCTGATGCAGCCGCTGCCCGCAGGGGGCCTCCTGGGATTTCTGCGCCTCAACGCCGTTCAGGAGGAAGGAGCGGAGCTGCGGGAGATTGGCCTTCGCGGAAATGCCATCGATGTAGCTCGTCAAAATTCGTCCCCCTCTCAAATAGGAGATTTGAATTTTTCGGTTGATTCTCTCAATTTATCCATTTATACTGAGGATAAAGAAGTCGATATGGATCGGAATGGCGATGAAAGTGAAAATGCGGCTGGCGGCAAAGGAAATGACGACAAACGATTTGGCCAATAAAATGGAGCCGGAAACAAACGGCTCAAAGCATCGGCGCCGAGCTGAAGCGGGACAATCTGACGGAAAAGCCGTGGGCTTCATTTGGCAATTGTGATTTCCGCGTATACTTTAATATGAGGCCATTGTAGCGATCCGGCTTCCAGCGCCGCGAGCCCGTGAGACGTTGGACTTTTTCAAAGGCCGATTATTTCGACGTGTCCCTCGACTATCTGGTTAGCCGGAGCGACGATCCGGCCCGGCATTAGTCTCCACGATGGCCGTGGATTAAATTTTAGCAGACACATCGCGGCCGCACCGGATTGCGCGTCTTTCAGGCGGCGCTATCCTCAATCAAGCTGCCGGCGGATCCTTTCGGGATGGGGATGCCGAAACGAAAGACAGCCGTAACCCCTTCACATAGAGCCTCCCGGCTCAGTCGTGGGGCTGCTGATAGAAGTTCCCGGAGACCTGATCGGTTTTAAGAATATTGATGAAGGCGTGGGGATCGATCTGCCGCACCTTCCGCGTGATTTTTTTAACCTGGTCCCCCGCGATGACAGAGTAGATCATGGACCGGGGCTGGCCGCCCCACAAACCGGTCCCCTGGAACAGGGTGGCGCCATGATGGGTCGCGTCCTTGATCTGTTCGTAGATTTCCTCCGATTTGTCCGAGATGATGAACAGGGTGGTGCGCTTGTAGCGCGGGTTGAGCAGATGGACGATCTGGGTGGAGGCGTATTGGAAGAGGATGGAATACAGGGCCTTGTCCCAGCCGAAGAGAAACCCGGCGACGACCAGCATGGCGGCGTTGCCGAACAGGATATAATTCCACGCGTCGACGCCGCGTTTTTCCGATACCGCCACCGCAATGAAATCGGTGCCGCCGCTCGTGGCCCCGCCCAGCAGGCACAGGCTGATGGCAAAGCCGTTGATGATCCCTCCGAATATGCAGATGAGCAGCACGTCGTCGGTGATGGGTAATGCCGGCAGGATATCGGTGAGGAGGCTTGTCAACACGATCATGAGGCAGGAATAGAGGGTAAATCGTTTCCCGATCAGGCGGAAGCTGACCACGGCCGGCAGGGCGTTGAGGAGGAAATTGATCAGGGAAAACGGAAGGGTCAGCTCCCAAAACTGTTCTGCGCCGCGCTGAATGAGGAGAGTCAGCCCGGTAAAACCTCCCGGAAACAGGCCGCCGGCGTTGACGAAACTCTTGATGTTCAGCGCCATGATCACCGAGGCCGCGGCAATCATAAAAAGCCGCAGGGCGTGGTTCCGGACGATGCGCAGCCGCGCTTGATCGGATCGGTTCACGAGTTTTCCCCCATTTCGATTGGTTTTCATACTTTGGCACAGGCCGTCCTTACCCGTTCCATGTGGTGAGAAAACGGCAAGACAAGGGAGGACGGCGGAATGCCCACGTGGAATTTGTGGCACGGCTGCCACAAGCTGAGCCCCGGCTGCCGGCACTGTTACGTGTTCCGGACCGACAGCCGCTATGACCGCGACGCGGGCCAGGTCCGTAAAACCGGACAGTTTGATCTGCCCCTTCGCCGCAACCGGCAGGGGAGCTATAAGCTTATGCCGGAGGACGGCATCGTATACACCTGCTTTACCTCCGACTTTCTGCTGGAGGACGCGGACGGATGGCGTCCGGAAGCGTGGGAGATGATCCGCCGCCTGTCCGCCTGTCTGCCCCCGGACTGGGGAGCGGGATATGACAACGTCCATATCGGCTGCACGGTGGAGGACCAGCTCCGGGCGGAGGAACGGCTGCCGGTTTTCCTGACGCTGCCCATCCGGCACCGGCTCATCATCTGCGAGCCGCTGCTTGAGGAGGTGGATCTGTCCCCTTACCTCGGCCCCACCGTCGAGGATGTGGTGGCGGGCGGCGAATCAGGGCCTGAAGCCCGGATATGCGATTACGCCTGGATTCTGGCACTGCGGGACCAGTGCGTCCGGGCCGGGGTGCCGTTCCGCTTCAAACAGACGGGGGCCTGCTTTCGCAAAGACGGGCGCCTTTACCGGATCGACCGCCGGCATCAGCACCCCCAGGCCGCCAAAGCCCGCATCGACTTCATACCGTGAAGGCCTGCCGTCCCGGCCTGAGTGCGGAGCCGCGGATCGCCTCGAATATGATGTGCCGGTTCCCGATAGCGGCACTGCCACCCCTTATTCTATATCTGTTTCCTGCCGCCAGTATACCATAAACGAACGGGTGAATCCATACAAAGAAGCCGGCCGCGAAAACGGCCGGCTTCAGGCTGCCCCAAAGCGGTGAAAATGAAAAAGGATACGATAGCCAGATCGCATTAGGGGCATTGTATAAAATAGAGAGGGGCGTCCGGCCGCTTCTGGACTTTGCAAGGGCGAAACACGGAGGGTAAGCCGAATCTGCGAGGTGGCACGATTCAGTTTCCCCTGCACCCGCGGGGGACGTTCAGTCCGAAGGCGCCTTTGCGTGGAGCTCGTCATCTAAAAAGACACGAGATCCGGTGGCGCCTTTTTGCCCTTGGTATTTCCCGTGATACGGATTTAGCGCGGGTCCGTCCATCTCGGCAAAAACCAGCTGCCCCACCCGACGCCCGGCTTTCAGTTCGATCGCGCAACGGTTGGCGTTGTATAATTCAAGGGTGATCTCGCCCTCAAAGCCGGGATCCACCCAGCCGGCGTTTTGAATGAACAGGCCCAGTCGGCCTAGGGAACTCCGCCCCTCCACGAAAGCCGTCAAATGATCGGGCAGCACGATATACTCCATGGTGGTTGCCAGCACGAATTGACCCGGCAGGAGGATATAGCGGTCAGCCCGCACGGTTTTATAGGGGATCTCCGCGTCCAGCGTCATGGTGCCGGAGGGGCAGTCCTCGACGATCCGGAATGTGTTGCCGAGCCGGATATCCACGCTCGCCGGCTGCACCTGCTCTTTTTGCAGGGGCGAGACAGTCAGCGAGCCGTTCTCCAGCATAGACAGGATGGTTTTATCGGATAGAATCATAGAACCCCCCGTTTTTCTCATTTTGGCGCGTGGCGTTGTTCCCCCGCATACCCATTAGCCAAAGCCCCCCTGCGGCAGGCCGCACGGGGGCCCCATGCACGGTCAGTCTACCGGCACGACCCAGCCGAAGGGGTCGGGCTGGCGGCCGTTCTGGATACCAGTCAGGGTATCGTAAAGACGCTGCGCGACCGGGCCGATTTTACCTTCATGGATCACCAGGGACTCTTCCCCCACCCGCAGCTCCCCGACAGGGGAGATAACGGCAGCGGTGCCGGTGCCGAAGGCCTCCTCGAGGGTGCCGTTTCGGGCGGCGTCCACCACCTCGGACAGGGCGATCCGCCGCTCGCTGACCGGATGGCCCCAGCTTCGCAGCAGCTCAATGCAGGACAGGCGGGTGATTCCGCCCAGGATGCTTCCCTGCAGGGCCGGGGTGACGATCTCCCCGCCGATCTTGAAGAAGATGTTCATGGTGCCCACTTCTTCGATGTATTTGCGTTCCACCCCGTCCAGCCAGAGAACCTGGGTGTAGCCAAGCTTTTCCGCTTCATCCTGCGCCTTGAGGGAAGCAGCGTAGTTGCCGGCGGTCTTGGTGAAGCCCATGCCGCCTTTGACCGCCCGGACATATTTCTGTTCCACACAGATTTTGACCGGATTAATCCCCTCGGGATAATAAGCGCCCACTGGGGACAGGATGATGATGAACAGCAAATGATGAGCTGGATGCACCCCCACGTGCGGATCCACCGCGATGATGAAGGGCCGGATGTACAGGGCTGTACCTTCGCCAGAGGGGATCCAGGCCTGGTCGATCTCTACCAGCTTTTTGACCGCTTTCACGCCGAACGCTTCGTCAATGAGCGGGATGCAGAGCCGGTCGTTGGAGAGGTTGAGCCGCGCCATGTTTTTCTCCGGGCGGAAGAGTACGACCTTGCCCTCCGGAGTGCGGTAGGCTTTCATCCCCTCGAAAACCTCCTGGCCGTAGTGCAGGCACATGGCGGCCGGATCGAGAGCCAGGGGGCCGTAGGGGACGATCCGGGGATCGTGCCAACCCTGGCCTTCGTCGTAATTCATCAGAAACATATGGTCGGTGAAGATGGAGCCGAAGCCCAGGGGATCGGAAGAGGCGGGCTTCGCCTTGGGAGATTTGGTCGGTTCCACGCGGATTTCCTGCATGGTGCAACACTTCCTATAATCGGATTTTAATACGATTATACCCCCCATAGAGGGAAATTGCAAGATCCCGCCGTCAGTCCGTCACAGATTCCGGAGCCGGCTGGACCAGCCGGCCCTTTTTCCACGAGCCGGTGAGGAGATAGATAACCCCGACCAAAAGGCCGCCTGCCGATGCACAAGGGGCCGCCAGTCCGACGCCCGCCAGCCCCCAGCCCAATACCTTTCCGAACAGGTAAGCGGCTGGGATCCGCAGGAGCAGGGAGCTCAGGATGCCGTTGCACATGGAGAACAGGGTCTGCCCGACCCCCATGGCCAGACCGGTGATGCAGAACAGGACGCTGGTCAGCAGATAGTCGTAGCTGATCATCCGCAGGTACTCGGCCCCGTAGGCCACGCAATGCGCCAGCGTTTCGGCCGACATGTTCTCGGTTTCCGAGCTGCCGAGGAAAACCTGGACGATCCCGCCCGGAAAGAGGTTGACCAGCGCGAACACCGCAGCCGACATCAGAAAAGCGAACCCCATGGCGGCGAGCATGGTTTTGCGCGCCCTGTCGGTCTTGCCGGCGCCCATGTTCTGTCCCACCAGGGAGGAGACCGAGGCCTGCATCGCCATAGAAGGCAGGATGGCCACGCTGTTGACCTTGCCCGCGATCCCCAGTACCGTGGTACCGACCAGCGGGGTGACGGCCACGATGTTGGCGATGCCGGTCAGGACCATGAAGGAGAAGCTGACCAGCGTCCCCTGCAGGGAGGCGGGCAGGCCCAATGAGACGAGCTTACCCACGTATCCTTTGTGGATACGGAAGCTGCGGGGATGGAAATCGAAGACGAAGTTCCGCCTGCGCAGGAAAACGACCGAAATGATCAGGCTGACCGCCTGGGAAGCGATGGTGGCCCACGCCGCGCCGGCGGGACCCATGTGCAGCGGCCCGACCAGCACGAGATCCAGTACCACATTGAGGCCCGCCGAAATGGCGACGAAGATGAGCGGGTGTTTGGAGTCCCCCATCCCCCGCAGCACGGCACTGACCGCATTATATCCCACGACGAACAAGGTGCCGCCCATGCAGATGTTGAGATAGGCGAGGGTGTCGTCGAAGGCTTCGTCCGAGGCGTTCATTGCCCGTAGGATCCAGCCGCCCGAAAGGAGCATCGCCACCGTGATGACCGCGCCCGCGATCAGGTAGAGGGTGAACATGGTGGCGACGGTACGCTCCACATCCTCCTGCCGTTTGGCGCCGATGTATTGGGCGATGAGAACGGTGCCTCCCACCGCCAGGCCGCTGATGAGATTGATGACCAGGATCGTCACCTGGCCGCCCATGGAGACGGCGGCGGAGCCAACCGCCCCGCAGAAGCGGCTGACGATCAGCATATCCGCCATGTTGTACAGCGCCTGGAGCAGATTGGACAGCAAAAACGGCAGCGAGAAGCGCATCAGCTGCCCCACTACACTGCCACTGGTCAGATCATTCTGGAACTTGCTCAATGGATAAACCTCCCTTAACCGGTCCTTTTAGAATACGATGAAGGCAGAGGTTTGTCAAGATAGATCGAACAAAATTTCTGTTTTTTGTCGATTCCTGGAAAGCCCTTTCATCTCTTGAATCGCCCGGGAACCGGACCGCGGGGATGTCCCGAAAAAGAAACGGGCATTCGAACCGGCAAGGCCGTATCATGGCGCCCACGATGTCCGGAGCGGGCCGGCTATGAAGCCATAGAAACGCAAACAGGAGGGGGCTGCCCCCTCCTGTTTGTATGATGTTAAACGCCCGATTTTTCTGCGATATCCCGGGCCACGACCACGCCGGTGACGCTGGCCTGCATCAGCCCGCGGGTGATTCCGGCGCCGTCGCCGATGGCATAAAGGCCCCGGACGGCGGTCTCGAACTGTTCACCGACCGCGACCTTGGAGGAATAGAACTTCACCTCGACGCCATAAAGCAGGGTGTTTTTGGAATACAGGCCCGGCGCGACCTTATCGAAGGCCCGCATAGCCTCGATCAGGCTGGTCAGATGCCGATGCGGCAGAACAAAAGAGAGGTCCCCCGGCACGGCGGTCTTCAGGGTGGGGATCGTGGTGGAACGGGCCAGACGGGAAGCGTCGGTCCTCCGGCCTTGGAGCAGATCGCCCAGCCGCTGGACCATGATGCCGCCCCCGGTAAGCATATTGCCCAGCTGGGCGATGTACCGCCCATACTCGATAGGCCGGTCGAAAGGCTCGGTGAAGCGGGAGGAAACCAGCATGGCAAAGTTGGTGTTCCCCGTGCGGCGTTCCACGTCGGCGTAGGAATGGCCGTTGACAACGGCGATCCCCCCGTCGTAATGCTCCTCGCTGACGATTCCCCCCGGATTCATGCAGAAGGTGCGCACCTTGTTTTCAAAGGTGTCGCTGTAATAGACCATTTTGGCCTCATACAGATGGGTGGTCAGGTGATCCATAACCGCGTTGGGTACCTCCACCCGCACCCCGATGTCCACCTCGTTGTTGCGGGTGCCGATACCGTGGAGATGGACCTCCTTACTCAGCCAGTCGGCGCCGCCGCGGCCGGGAGCGGCCACCACATATGAGGCCTCCGCCACTTCGGGATCCCGGCCCCGGGTCTGGAGCTCCACCCCTACGGCGGAGCCGTCCTCGATGATCAGGCGGACAGCCCGGGTCAGCTCCCGGAAGGTGAAGCCAGGCTGTTTCATAAGGTACTGATACATCCCCCGCAGGGTTTCGAAGCTGTACTCGGTCCCCATATGGCGGACCGGGCATTTGATCAGATGAATGTTGTGCCGGCTGCACTCATAGTCGATTTCCTCCACCTTTTTATCATCCAGGCCGTGGACCTTGTCCGGGGCACCGAAGCGGGTATAGATCCCATCGGCGTAGGCGATGAGCTCCCGGGCCTTTTCATGGGACATGTAGTCGGTGATATTCCCGCCGACTTCTTCGGACAGAGACAGCTTGCCATCTGAAAAAGCGCCGGCGCCCGACCAGCCGCTCATGATGTTGCAGGGCTCGCAATGGACGCAGCGGCCGGTTTTGCGGGCGGGGCAGACCCGGCGGTCGATGGTCAAACCCTCGTCTACGAGGAGGACGGACAGCTCCGGAGCCCGGGTCTTCAGCTCCAAAGCCGTAAAGATGCCGGCGGGTCCGGCGCCGACGATGACGATATCATAGCGGGACATAGACGGTTCTCCCTCCGGTTGGATTGGGTGTGACGGCCCGGCACCCGTGAAGGCGGCCGGTCAGCGGCACAAACCTATTTATTATAGCGTGGACAGTAGAAGGTGTCAAGCGGCCCGGCTGTCCCGTTTTGATTGCCTAGAAGACTACGGCAATTTTGCCACATCCGTAACAAAGCGGTTTTTGCGCAGGGGTAACGGCAAAACAGCCGGAGAAGGACCAGGCACCGGCTGAAAAGCCGGAGGGAAGGGGGATTATAACCGATCGAGGCCGGAAGAAGAGTGAGTGAGCCAGGAAAACGGCCAATAGGACGCCCCTAAAAAACGGCGGGCGCAGAGGGTGGGTCAGCATCCGAACAGATCCGGATCCACCATGGGGACGATCAATTCACAGATTTCGTCCCGCTCATCATAGCCCCAGAAGCTCTGGTAAAACCCGTCGCCAAGGCCGGAGGCCACCATCACCAGACGGCGTCCGCTGTCCGGATTGGCCCATTCGATAAAATCGCCGTCCTCCCGCTGATAGGCGGGCAGTGCCCGTGCGCTTTCCGCAAAGAATGCGGCAAAATAATCGTCATAGTGGTTTCTTCCCGGATTTTCCGTATACCACCGGCCCAGGAAATTCCGATATTCCGACGCGACCTGCGCGTCGCAGAAGGCCATCATACCGGCTTCCACGGGAAAGCCGGCCGGCACACCATCCGAACACACGGCGGCCGCGCTGTCCTCCGTCGGTTCGGCACAGCGGTAGCGGACGGCTTTGGTGTCCCGCACCTTCAGCCTCGCCGTGCACATCCGGATGCCGATATGGGGGCTGCGGCAGATCGAAACCTCGACCGGATACCGGCCGGCCGGGATGGGAATGGCGAGCTCGGGGCACATCTTGCCGGCAGCTAGATAACAGAGCGGGTCCGAGACCACGATCCTCCCGCTCGGGCAGTCGATTTCCCCCACGGTCAGGAAAAACCTCGTCTGGGTTTTGACGAACTGGCGGTCGATATCCGCCGCCCGGATCTCAGCCCGGCTGATGGCACGGCGATTCTGCTGAAACAGGCTGCCGATATCCGTGGATTTGGTCCGTGCCGGTGCCGGCTTCTTCTTTTTTGAAAAGAATCCCATATCCCGTTTCCCTTTCCTGCGCTTCGGTTGACCTTGCCTCTCCATTCTATCATACGGATGGCCGGACGTCCATTATAGATTCGTGACACCCGACAGGAAAGCCGATTCCCGACAAGGGGGAATCGGCTTTCCCGGCGAGGCAATCTATAGGAGGAAAAGGAGGTTTGGCGGGATGATTCAGCGCTGATCCCAGGTCTCCACCATAGGGCGGCGATGGAACAGACGGCCGCAAAAGAGGCGGAACAGGCCGGCAGCGGCTGTCAGGGCCAGCAGAACCCAGAGAAAACGGTTCATTACGCATCGTCCTTTCTGTTCGAGTTTCCTTTGAGCGGAAGCTCAGATCACCTTGTACAAAGCGGCGGCGAGCCCGGCCAGGGAGAGGACGCCCACGGCAATCAGGCTGCCCAGGGGATTCGAGGCTTTTGCCGGGATGGCTTCGACAGGCTCCGCCGTCACCGGGGCCGCGGCCAGGGGCACATCAACGGATGCCTGCCGGGGTTCCTCAGCGGGAAGCATCGTCTCATCGGGATCGACTGGCAGATAGGTGATGGGCTCCATGTCGGTATACGTATAAATCATGACAGGCTCGCCCTCGTCATTGAGCTGTGTGCTCCAATAGCCCTCCGCGGCGGCAGACAGGCCGCCGAAGGGAAGGATGAACAGCAGTGCGCAGCCCGTGAGCAGGGCGGCGGTTTTCAGGATACGGGACAGGGCGGCGGCTTTCTTCATCATAACTGGCGGCTCCTTTCTGTCTGTCTATGTCTGTATTGTAGCGCAGCGGGGCGGGAAAAAGCCACCGAGTTTGATTACAAAGCCATTACAGATTTGCAATCCCCGCTTCCAATCTTTACAGGTTTGTCACCATTGCGGGAGGAAGTGTCCGGGCCGCCGGGCCGGACAGGCGGATCCCGGAGGCTTTCGTCCTTTTTAAGGGACTGTGTCTATTGTATCCTGGAGGAAACGGCTGTATAATTGGCCTAGGATCCTCTCTGCCCGGCCGGCTGGCCGGCCGGGCCGTAACGCCATCCATATTTAAAAAGAGGGGGAAACAAGATGAAACGGTATGTGAGGCTTGGAGCCTATCTTCTGACGGGGGTGCTGATGATGCATTTGACGGCGTGCCGTACCCATCCTGAAAGGGAGCCGGGGCAATCGGGGGCGGACGGCGCCGCCGTCCATGGCATCCGGTACACGGACCATACTCTGGACGATGCCTTCCTGGAGATGTGGGAAAACGAAAACGGGCTGAATAACGACGCCTGTATCACCCAGGGAATCGTGGTTTCCCCGTATTTTGAATTGACCGTCTGCGGAGAGCCTGTCCCGGTGTATATGGCACGCACAGCACGCGGCCCCCATTCTTTTGCCTATGTGGAGGTGCTGGATTGGGCCGGAGGCGGATTGGACGTGGAAATCGTTACCGACCGCAAACGGAAAAACCCGGTGGTACTCCCCGAAAGCGCCGGCGTATCCGCCGCGATAGACGGGAACCGGGTGACGGCCGATATCATGGCGTTTGGCTCCTATACCTTTACTTTTGACAAGGAAGGCAGTGACGATGGATCGTCGCTGCCGCTGACCTTGATGGTGAAGCCTCCGGAGGCCGTGGGAGATACAGCGGGCGCCGTCCATACCTTTGAGCCGGGTGAATATCCCGGGGAGGCCCTCAAGTTCACCGAGCCCGGGGCGGTTTATTATTTCAAGGCAGGCACGTATACCATCGACAGTATCGATATCCTTGCCGACAATGTCACGGTGTATTTTGAGCCGGGGGTTTTGCTCATCGCCAAGCCCCTGACCCTGCGGGAGGACGGGACGCCCGCGGCGGAAAACATTTTCAGCGCGCAGGCGAAGAACGGCGTGAGCATCATCGGCCATGCTGCGCTGGATCTGTCTTTTCGTGAGGCAGCGGCCGGAACGGGGGTGATTTTCTCCTTCACCTCCATGACCAACATGGTGTTTTCGGGACTGACGGTGCTGAACTCCTGCAACTGGACCTGCTGTTTCACCGGCTGTGAATCGGTGGAGATCCGGGATTTGCTGCTGCTGGGCTACCGCACATTTTCCGATGGCGTGATGCTGGCCGACTGCGCGGACGTCCGGGTGGACGGATGTTTCGTCCGCACGGGTGACGATGCCATGGAGGTCAAATCCGGCTCCGCCGGCACGGTGAGGACGAAGAACGTGGTATTCGAAAACAATGCGGTTTGGACGGACAAAGGGATCGCGTACGGCGCAGTGTACGAATCGGCGTTTGATCAAAGCGATGTTGTCTGGCGGAACAACAGTGTCGGATATGCGCTGGCCGACTGGTCGCGCCACCTGGGCTGCGTCACGGTGTCCATGGAGGGGCGGGACCCCACCGTACGGGACCATCATCTCTATTTTCAGGACATCGAGATTTACCGGTCCCATTGTCCGGTGATTACGGTCATGATGCATAACGGCGGCTATATCCACGATATTTACTTCCAATCCATCCATGCCAAGGAGGTGGTGCTCAACCGGGCGGTGTTCGGCAGTTGCATCGATCTGATCATCGGCAACGACGACGGCGGCCCGCTGACCGATTTTGTGCTCCGGGACCTGTATTTTGACGATATTACATATAATGGTGTCCGCCTTGCTCCGGACAATGCCGACCTCGAGATCCGCGGGAATTTTCCGGACGGCTTTGCGTTCGATCGGGATACGCTCCATATCAACACCCGGGAGGGCAGCGGGAGATAGCTGAGCGGCATACCGCAGGGTTTTAGCTGGAATGGCAGGGCTGAAATCGGCCGGCATTGGAGAGGGGAAATCTCCCCCAAAGCGGGATGAGATTGCCGGTTGTATCTTTGGAAAAGATGATGTATAATAAGATGTCGAATACTCGCTACATATTCGGCAGGAGGGACAAAGGCTTGGAGCAGGCTTATCTTGACAACAGCGCCACCACACCGGTCTGCCCGCAGGCCGTGGAGGCCGCGGTGCGGATGATGACCGCGTGCTTCGGAAACCCGTCCTCCCTGCATACGCTGGGGATCCAGGCGGAAAAAGAGCTGTCCGCCGCCAGGGAATCGGTGGCCCGTCTGATCGGGGCACCGGCCGGCCGCCTCGTCTTCACCTCGGGCGGAACCGAGGCGAACAATCTGGCGGTTCTTGGCGGCGGGGCCGCCCGTGCCCGCCAGGGACGGCATGCGGTGACGTCGGCGGTGGAACACGCCTCGGTTGCCGCCGCGTTCGACCAGCTCGAACGGGAGGGCTGGACCGTGGAGCGTGTCCGCCCGGAGCGGGACGGCACCTTGACCGTGGAACGGATTGCGGCCGCCTGCCGCGAGGATACGGCCCTCGTCAGCGTGATGCTGGTCAACAACGAAACCGGTGCCCGTCATCCTTTGGAAACCCTGGTTCCCGAGATCCGGCGGATATCCCCCCGGGCGCTGATCCATACCGACGCCGTGCAGGCGGCGGGGCGGATCCCTCTCTCCGCCGAGCGGATGGGGGTTGACCTGCTGACGGTCAGCGGTCACAAGCTCCATGCCCCCAAGGGGGTCGGCGCCCTGTATGTCCGAAAAGGCGTCCGTCTGCTTCCCCGCCAGATCGGCGGCGGGCAGGAAGACGGCCTGCGCTCCGGTACCGAGGCGGCGCCGGCGATCGCGGCTTTTGGAGCTGCTGCTGCGGCCGTCCCGCCCTTTCGGGAGCAGGAAGCCCTGTATCGCAGATTGCGGGACCGCCTGCTCGAGAGGTTGTCCCCGCTTGGAGTGTTCCATCTGCCGCCGGAGGGGGTGCCCTATATCGTCAGCCTCTCCCTGCCCGGCCTGCGCAGCGAAACCCTGCTGCATTTTCTCGCGGAGCGCGGCATTTATGTATCGGGCGGCTCCGCGTGCTCGAAGGGGAAAAGGAGCCCGGTCCTCACCGCGATGGGACTGCCCGCCGGTGAAATCGACTCCGCGTTGCGGGTCAGCTTTTCCTGGGACAATACCCTCGAAGAGGTGGACCGGCTGGCGGAAGCGCTCCGGCTCGCGGATCATACCCTTGTCCGCCGGCCCTGAACCGTCTGTCACACCCTGACACCGGGTGCGGATCCACCCGGCCCGATCCAAAAGGAGGTATTTGGGATGACGCCATACGACAACCGGTGGGATATGGCCGGCCAAGGTTCCGCCAATGAGGCACCGGCAGCGGT
>ERZ827101.1512-NODE-1512-length-26916-cov-31.162205_pt1 | contig 26916 bp, 18 predicted proteins | sample MGYA00519869_ERZ827101 | MGnify/ENA primary metagenome ERZ827101 (study PRJEB31778, sample SAMEA3449256) | human gut metagenome | biome: human gut; feature: human-associated habitat; material: faeces | place: United Kingdom | collected 2010/2012 ...
CGTCGGCATCGCGGAACGAGGATATTTCCGGGATCGGAACGTACGAAGCCGTCTCCCCTGCGAGCTTCTCCCTGTCGATGACGATCTCGGCGTGGAAGATTTTCTGTTCGATGCGTTCGTCGAAGTTGTCCGCCACGGCACCCACGAACATGCCTTGCGAGAGGTTGGAGATCTTCGAGGCGGGAATCAGGCTGTTGAGCTGCGAGAAGTCCTGAAAGCTCAGGCATACGGCCACCTTGTTCGAGCGGGCCGTGGCGATCAGGTTGTCCAACCCCCGGAAATAGATCGTGGGCAGCTCGTCGATGATGATCGACGACTTGGGTTTTCCCTACTTGTTGATGAGCCGCACGATGCGCGAATTATAGAGACCCAGCGCTGCCGAGTAGATGTTCTGCCGGTCGGGATTGTTGCCCACGCACAGGATCTTCGGGTCTTCGGGGTTGTTGATGTCCAGCGTAAAGTCGTTGCCCGTCATCGCCCAGTAGAGCTGCGGGGAGATCATGCGCGAGAGGGGTATCTTTGCTGAGTATTCGTTCTCGATCAGGCGTGTTTCCTGCATGAAACTTTCGTTTTCGTCGTTGAACGGGTCCTCGCGCAGCCGCTCCTTGACCAGACGTCCGATCCATAGACCCGCCAGAAACAGCGAGAGGAAGCCTATGCTTGTAGCTGCGACATAGAGCGGTGCCGCCCACTGCGGCGGCAGGTGCCGCAGCGGATCCCCGAAGAAGAAAAGCAGCAGGCCCGCCGCGGCTGCGAGAAGAATCTGCCGGCGCGTGATGCGCTCGGAGCGCACGCTGCGCGTACCCCGGCAGCTCAGAGCCAGAAATCCCGCAGCGAAGAGTTTGGTCAGGTACGAGGAGGTGAAAAGCCCCGTCGTACGCTGGACGTTCCGCAGCAGACGGTCCGATACGCCGAGCGTGCAGCCGTGCGTATCGAACCATTCGTAGTATTCATAAGAACAAACCGTTTCATTCAGTTTCTAAAACCGACAACGTCCGTTTTGTTTCGTACCTTGTGTTGATTAATACACATTCCAATTGAAAATATAAAAAAAGCCAACCAGGAGGTTGGCCTTTTCAAATTATTTATAGGTCATGGATTCTCTGCATCAGACTCTTCCATATACTTAAATCCATCAGGAAATTGAATGTCAGTACTTTGACATACCGTTTCTCGAAACCAGTATTTTTTGCCGGTTCGAATTTCTTCCCATGAATATTTTTTCAGAGTGTCGGCATGAAAAGCATAAACATGAATACAGTCGCCGCGATTGATTTTTGTGCCGTATGGTAAAATATAATAAATCCTACCGGGAGCCCATGAGCTGCTTTGTAAATTACAGTCAACATGATCAATTGATAAAGGTAATTCTCCATAATAAGGATAAATTACACCATTTTCTTGATGTTGATTGATAAGCATGTAAATGTCACAATCTGTGTTATTGTAAAAGTCCTGTTTCCAATCCTTGTCTGTCGGCAGACAAGACATGAAAAAACAACATATAAGAACTATTTTTTTCATATGATTTTGGTGAATTATTCATTAAAAGGAATACCACCGTCGGATGGATATTCTTGTTCTTTTTTGCGATCTTTCATTATTTTATTCCATACATCTGCTCCAAAATAACTTTTTGCGAAACGATTTGTTTGTCGTTCGATATGAAATCGAAAAAGCATTCCCTTATGAGTTCCCATCCATAAATAATTATTACCATCAATGCCTCTCACCCAATCTTTTCCGTCCGGATCAATTCTACTTGTCAGATTTCCCGCGCAAAGTTGTATTGTCCTATACGGAAATATTTCTCAAGCAATGGGTCTTGTTGCAGGAAATGGCCCCCTTCGGCATCATAAAACCGTGCTCCGAAATCGGTATAATCAATCTGTTGGAATCGCAGATGTCGTTTTTCCTTACCGAAGAAGATGTAACGATTATCCGATGTCGGCATGTCGGGTTGTGCCCACTCCTTGCCGAAGGGATAGTAATCGTTCTGTTCGATCACCGAACCGTCGGCGGCGACAACCTGCCGCACGCTGCCCAGATGATCCGTCAGAAAATAGCGCGTTTCCAGACCCTCCGACGAGACTACGAGCCGTCCCCCGCCGAAAGAGGCGCTTTCCAGGTCGAACGTTCCGTTTTGCGTGCGATATACCAAAGAACCCAGATAACACAACCCGTTGCCGGCGGACTCCATCGTCGTGAGTTTAGGTTGCTTAAATGTAAGCGTTTATCAAGACCTTGTCTGCAAGTTAGGAAAATTACAACAAAGATAAAAGTATTGAACGTATAAAAAACAGGGCTGTGAAGACTCTGCCCTGTTTTTAGTATACATGACGATTTTATCTTAATCCATTTCTATCCGCAAACCTTTCGATGATGTTATGCCTATTATATATCGGATGAATTCTGTAAAATAAGGAATGTCCGGCAAACCAAAGGTTTCGAAATATAACAGCCCGTTAATCCTTAGTTGGACAACATATGCGTTATCTGAATAAGTGTTAGGATCGGTTAATCTATTGATATACATAAAACTATTCAGAAAGATTGGTTTAACGAACTCGTGTATTTTTTGTTTTTGTTCATTGGTTAATTGAACGTGTTCATACTTTGGAGCTAATAAATTATTATTGGCAAAATATCGACATGATAGGTATTGATTATACGTTATACAGATTGTCGTTCCCGATGCATTGTCAGAATACCAATCGTATATCGATAATTCAATCGATACATTAAGATCATCTTTCGAGTTTTGCGTTATCTCATCAGATTGAGGAAACAACGAGTGAGCAAATGATAATTGTATTGACAATAGAATGCTACAATAAGTTAAAATGGCCTTCATAATTTAGGAAAATTTGGTGAATAAAATATTCGAGTATTTAAATTATGCTCTCTCCTTATTTTATTTTCAGTAGACCTTTGGAAGTGACGCCATGCAATCCCACTGTTATTGCCTCTTCCAATGGAAGCGTCTCTAAATATTTCTCCCCATTTATAGTAGTAATAGATTGTAGTTTAATAGTTTTAGGTCTTGCTGCACCTGAATTTATATGCATTCCGTGTATCAATTCATGAGCCAGTCCTAATATATGCCGGGCGTCCTTCTTGTTGAACTTGTTTTGATATCTCGTTTTGTGTTATCAATGAAGGATTCTCATTCGGATTAAAGCGAATTTCAGCATTCGATCCAACACCATTGTATGCATTCTCATCGGCAGGATGAGTAATGCTCTTCTGATCCGTTATACTGATAGTCGTAGTTTTTGTATCTGAACTTTGATCGCATAATTGCTCCAATAAGGTATTTCCCGCCTGATAATCGGAATTTTTATTCTCCGTTTTTACAATGGAATGAGTTACGGTGCCATTTTGGTGTAGGATTAATTTATAATTAGTCAATCGTTGAAGCATTGCCAGTAGCATTTCCTGCTCTTCTTTCGTTCCAGCTAATTGTAGATCCAACCCATTCGGATCAACATATTTTACAGGATTATTTATGCAATAACAATATGGCGCCCACGAATAGTATTTCTCCGCCAACGGATCCTGCGTGAACCATCGACCCCAATCGGGATTGTACATGCGCGCCCCGAAATCGACATAGGGAAGACTCAGAAATGCCTGCTCCTCCTTTCCGGAGAACCGATGACGGTTGTCAGAAATCGGTGCTGCAACCGCAGCCCATCGTTTGCCGAACGGATAGTAATCGTTCTGTTCGATCACCGAATCGTCGCCGGCGACGACCTGTCGCACGCTGCCCAGATGATCCGTCAGGAAATAGCGCGTTTCCAGACCCTCCGACGAGACTACGAGCCGTCTCCCGCCGAAAGAGGCGCCTTCGAAACTCCCGTTGTCGTATACCAAAGAACTTGCATATTTGACCGGATAGCCTTCGTCGAAAGCACTTACTCCGACCTTTGTTCTGTCGGTGAGATGGGGCTAATACAAGTTAAATTACATTTGGCAAGTTAAGAAAATTATAATAAATAAAAAAGCCCGTCATGGCGTCCTGCCGGATATTTCCGTTTGCGTCGTATTCGGCCTAAGATTTAATTAAACTGATCTATAATGTATTAAAAAATATGTCTTTTTTGTCTTTTTCAAAAGGTCATAGATGATAATAAAAAAGTGGCGCTATGAAATTTTTCATAGCGCCACTTTTTCGAATAGAGTTATAAATTTAATAGACTGTTTATTTTATTGGTCTATATAATCCAACCATGCCAAATATAAATCAAAGATCCCACGATTAATATTAAATACAATGTATAAACATAGTTATTTATTGGGAAATGTTTAAATTTATAATAGAATAATAAAGAATATGTTATGCTAAATAATGCGATTGGAATATCTATAATAGACAGCCAGATGAAAAGAACAAAATCATCTCCACCTTGCAAGCTAAATATATTGCATATTAAATAATATATTATTAGAAATATAAAATATAATATTACCGACATCAATGCTATTATTGCATGGGTTTTCTGTTTCATAATTTATGGAATTATAAATTAATTTTGTAAAATCCAATTGTGTCCATCATAGACATAGGTGCCTTCTTGTAACTGTGAAATATCATTGAAAAAACTATATATACTATGTCTGTCTTGTTTGGAGTCTTCCCTATAATTGTCATCAGGGAGGTTTTTTTGTCGTTGGTCTGCAATGATTCCTTTATGTGTAAACTGTAAAGTATGAATATTAGGATCTGCTGACAATTGAGATGCTTGATATGGATCAAAATCAGCAACAAGCGATATTAATATGTCTGAATGCCCATATTTTGCTAATAATTCCTTTAATTTTTTTACATACCCTTTTCCAAATGCAGCACCCATGCTATGGGTAATGATTTTTATAGTTTCTTTCGGAATACCGTCAATACCTAAAACGGCTTGTAAAATAATATCATAATCTTCTACGGCTTGAAGCTCTCCCTGAAGCATTCTGGTTTCCACTTTTAGTCCCGTACCTCCATGGCGATACATTACATTGTTATCATCCAATTGCGCTTGAACTGAACTCGCAAAATCAACACTATATGTTTTATATGTTTTTCTCCAATAAGCAGCAGTTCCTTGCTGCGCTTTATTGGCTGTAAATCCATTAATAAAAATGATTAAATTACCATCAAAATCAATTTGGTTAATCGGATTCCCCGCACAGTAACAGTATTGTCCGATCGGATAGTATTTCTCCAGTAGCGGATACTGTGTGAACCATCGACCCCAATCGGGATTGTGCATGCGCGCCCCGAAATCGACATAGGGAAGACTCAGAAATGCCTGCTCCTCCTTTCCGGAGAACCGATGACGGTTGTCGGAAATCGGAGCCGCAACCGCAGCCCATTGTTTGCCGAACGGATAGTAATCGTTCTGTTCGATCACCGAACCGTCGGCGGCGACAACCTGCCGCACACTGCTCAGATGATCCGTCAGGAAATAGTGCACCTCCGAGTTCGTGCCGTTGTTCGTGCCGACGATCCAGCCGTCGTTGAACGAGGCGCTCTTGAATGCGTTTATGGCTCCATCATTCGTCGAATATATCAAAGAACTAATATAGAGTGTCTGTTGACTATCATAATCCTCGTGCCCGCTTGCAGTTCCATCCGTAAGATATTTAAGAAATGGGAATAACGGGCTCAACAGAATACCCGTGTAGGCAAGTTAGGAAGATTATATGTAATATCAAAATAGAATAATAGAATCATGGAGCCATCCGGCTCCATGATTCTATTATTCTATTATTCTATCTCTTCAACTCGATTTATTTCAAGCCTCAAAGGGTATAAAATTCCCTAAGCAGATGTTAATATATCATTATCGTCCTTTCGTATAATTTTTCATTAATGTCTATATATTCTTCCTGCAAAAAATACGTGTCAAAAGGCACTTTTTTTATTCTTATTTGCAACAAATCTTTAATAGTTTCTTTGAAAGCTGAATTTCCTTTCAATGCGAAATAGAAAGAGATAGGTGTCAACCCCAACAGATTGGGAGAAAGATAATCTGGTATATCGTTATATGCGGGAGAGTCACATAAAGGTATTGATAACAATATTTCATAGTTATCCGACGTCGTTTTCATAATTTGAAATATCGCTAAACACATCGGTAACCATACACTTTTATCTGTAGGCATGGAATTTATCTCGTCGATATGAATATCGTCGACTTGTGTTTCTTTACTTATCTTGTTTGAGGCCCAATTATTGAGTTCTGCAATAATGTCATTCAATCGTCCATCCATTTTCCTGTAAATAATTTCGTTCTTCTTGTGTAAGTTCTCGTTGACCATGTTTCCACGATCCGTCTTTATTTAAGGCTGCTCCATCATCAAAATGGACATGATCCTGTTCGCCCTTTATTTTTCCTTTGTCAAATCGCTTGATGTTTTTATTTCCTTTATTCTTATTCTTTAGTGATCTATTTAGTTGATTGATACTTTTTGTAGAAGATTTTGACGATTCTACCTTTTCTTTACCCCTATTATATCCTTGCGATACATTCTTAGCAGAATTTCCCATCAGGGTGACACCGAGCGTTTTTGCCCCTAATCCTACTAATGCCGTGGTTTTTCCTACTGCTGCGAGTGGGACTGTAACTTCTGCGGATGCACCGGCCGTCGCCATGGTTGTACTGGCAGCTAACGATCCTACGGCCGTTCCGGTAATCATCATTCCCTCTCCTGACTCTGACAACGTAACACCTGCAACGCCAGCAAAGAGATCTGTTGTTTGCAAAGCATTGTTGTAGTCTACAGCGTCGGTCGGAGTGTAGCTGTCTCGCAGTCCAGTTGTGCCCGGAATGATATTGGTAACAAAACCAACGGCATATCCTACGACAGCATCTTTGATTGATTGCCCTTTTTTGTCGCTGAACCGGATAGGATTCCCCGCACAGTAACAGTATTGTCCGATCGGATAGTATTTCTCCAGCAGCGGATCCTGCGTGAACCATCGACCCCAATCGGGATTGTACATGCGCGCCCCGAAATCGACATAGGGAAGACTCAGAAATGCCTGCTCCTCCTTTCCGGAGAACCGATGACGGTTGTCGGAAATCGGAGCCGCAACCGCAGCCCATTGTTTGCCGAACGGATAGTAATCGTTCTGTTCGATCACCGAACCGTCGGCGGCGACAACCTGCCGCACGCTGCCCAGATGATCCGTCAGAAAATAGCGCGTTTCCAGACCCTCCGACGAGACTACGAGCCGTCCCCCGCCGAAAGAGGCGCTTTCCAGGTCGAACGTTCCGTTTTGCGTGCGATATACCAAAGAACCCAGATAACACAACCCATTGCCGGCGGACTCCGTCGCCGTGAGTTTCCGTCCATCTGCAAGATACGAATATTTTGCCAGAATCGCACCGCCCTGTTCGACATTTTTTAGCAGGTTCGAACTGTTGTAGGTCATGTCGAGATTGTTCGCACCGTCACGAATCATGTTTCCGTTGGCATCGTAGGCAAACGAATGGCTTGCGCCCGTCGTACTGTCATGCAGTTGCGTCATGCGATTGCCCGCATAGGTATACCGGTAATTTTCCGTCTCGGAACCGGCGGCAGTACGGCTCAGCGTCTGGATATTGCCGTTGGAATCGTAGGTTATTCCCTTTTCGACGAAGCCGTCGGAGGTTACTCCGTCGATATATTGCTTCGTCTCGACCAGCCGGGCCGCCCGATCATAGGCAAAAGCGTATGCGTTTGTTTCGGCATCGGTGCCGTGCTGCCACTCCCATTCGGAGATATTGCCGGTATAGGTCGGTGTCGTACCTTCGAATCGCGGTTCGTAATAGTGCAACTTCGTTTCGAACAGTGTGTCGGCTCCGGCGCTGACGGTATGGTTCGTGCGCCATCCTTGCAAATTGTATTCGTAGGTCTCGACGAGCAGATCGGCTCCCATCCTCTTGCTGCGGAGTTCTCCCAACGGGTCGTATGCATAGGATACAGTTACCGGCTCGTTGTCGTCGAGGGTTGTTTTTTCGGTCAATAACCGCCCCCGGTGGTCGTAGGTGAACTCCGTGAGTTTCCGATGGCTACCGCTGCGATCGGCAGTGTTGGCCGGCGAAGCCGATTGCATGTCCGATGTATGCAGTTCATGGCTTTTCAAAATATTTCCGACAAAATCATATTCGGTACTGTAATAGCTGAGACCTCCCAGATGATTCGTCTCTACGATTTGGATGATTCGCCCCCGATAATCGTAATAGAAAGCCCGCTCGATGAATTTCCCGACGTCTGTATCGGCCCCCAATATTCCGATCTTTTCGTATGTTTTTAACCCCGCGGTACGCATATCCCGATCCTCCTCGGAGACGACGCCTGCGATCGGTCGGAACGAAAGGTACTCCGCGATCGGCTCTCTGACCGATACGGTAACCACGTTCGAGTATGCGGCTTCCTCGCCGGAGACGGCCTTGCGACGGAATTTGGTCGTAGTCGTCAATGCCGGCGGATCATAACTCAACCCCTTCGCATTCGGAACATCCGTCCAATTCCCCTGCTCGGTTTTAGCTTGCCACTGATAGGTGATGTCCGAACTGCCCCCGAAAGCCGCTGTTGAATTGGTGAAGGGCAACGGGATGCCGTCGGGAAAGATCGTCTGGTCTCCCGATACGGTCCCGCCGACCAACTGGGGGCTCACGCGAACGATTGCAGGCTCCGTATGCTCGATATCGGCGCCTTTGCTTCTCGCGACAACGCGAAATTCCGTCGTTTGGGACAGCGGTCTGGGAGAATAGGTGTAGCTGTTTGCTCCGGAAATATTTATCCAGTCACTGGTATAGACGTCCTTTTGCTGCCATTGGACGGATTGAATAGATGGGCGGTCATCCGATGAATAGGTCAGGATTTGAGGAGACTGTCGGTAGGCTATATCTTGTTCGGAAGGAGTGATCTCACCTATGCTCAATCCGGGCTGTACCGTCCAAAAGTCCACAGAACACCATCTGTCATATTCTAAATCAAAGGTAAACTCAATATGACTCCTCAGTCTCTCCCCGAAGTCCATGGCCGGAGCGATTTCAAGATGCAGCTTGTAGAGATGTCCCCCTTCTACGGATCCTACATACGTGCAACTCGTTGCCTTCATCACGATGTAATCGCCTTCGAGTACCGTCACTTTCGGGAGATTCAGGCTCTCTGTATAGCGAATCCCTCGAACGCCAATCAGAGCATCGAATTCTTGTCCGTTTTTATCGATATATTCAATGATATCCTGAATATATACACTCTGAGCCTTCGTTTCGAAACTCGACAGACAGAAAATTACAGACAGAGCCAACCAGGTCAATATTTTATTTTTCATGATTGTAATCGTTGTTAGGTTAATATGGGGTACGATCGGGATGTTTTCAACGCGGGCGGATTCTTACGACTCGTTCGAAGCCCCATTCTTGATCATTCCCCTCGGGAAGATCGTTCTTCGTCACGATATAGTCCTGATCGTCCTTGATGGTGAATGTATATTCGTCATCGGGTAACGACCAACCGCCGTCGCATAATAGGCCCAAAGATTCTGCTGTCGCATCGATCCTCGAATTACAGCTTACCCCCACGTTATCACCGTCATAATGAGTTATGACCATCCACTCTTTTCCATTAATGTCCATACTGTAAATTACGTCGACGGGTGATTCCGGCTGCATGTCCATACGTGTTATTCTGAATGTCCAGCCCCGGATATTCGTTCCGACGGGGACGCGGTTCATCGGAATGATTTCCATTTCGTCCTCGTAGACATAGGCATCGTATACTGTCACCGACAGCATGGCGGTTTCCGTAAAACCGGAGTTCAGCGGAGTGTACGAATTTTCCCAAGACTTGTCATAATCTTGTTGAAGCGTCGACGGTGCGACGGCCTCTGCACTCGCGAGTATACTCTGGCGGGTGGGACGATCCAACCGGTCGTATTCGGTGTAAACCCATTGATTTTGTTTGCGCATATTCCCGTCCTGGCTCATCACCAGTCTGTCATTGTTATCGTAGATCATATAGACCGGATCTGTGCCGGGCATACGTTTTTCGATACACCGCTTGCGCCCGTCGTATTTATAGACATAGGCCAGTTCAGCGATTGCCGTATCCGGCAACGTTCCGGGACTTCGCCCTTCGATCGTCTTGCTCAGTTCGGGCGGTAACACATAGCAGAGGTTGCCCCGATCGTCATAGACGTAATAGGTATCGTACGTCGTAGTACTGTCGGACATACCGACAGTACGTTCGAGGATGGTCTGCTCCATATAATCTTTGTATATCGCTACTGCGATACCATCCTCGTTCGTTTCCGTGGTCTTGAACAGCGTATGAGGAGGATGAAAGCCCGAAAACGACAGCCCTTGCGCCGTGACGGTGAAATACGCCACCTCGTTTTCTGCGTTTGTATCATAAGTGACCGTTTGTTTCCTGTCTTCTGTACGGAAAACCGTTCCGGCATTGTAAGAACCCACCTTCCGATTCAGCGGTGAGTTATCATACAGATGCTCCATATAGGAATGAGCACCCTCTCCATAGAGACTGTTGTAATATTGGGCCTGTTCCGAAAAGGCGTCCGAACGATAAAGCCCCGAAGAGCTGCTCGCAGCATACGGCAGGTATTTACGGCTTTCACGCATCTTGGCATCGTAGTAAAAGGGGGTGACGATACTTCGCCCGTCCGGCGCAGCGCCAACCTGTATGTTCTGATCCGGATGCCCCGTATCGTTATAGTAATCGACATCCGCGACATGGGACGCATTGTTTTTTGCCGTGTAGGTATAGGTTACGATGTAATTGGTGTCATTCGTTACTCCGATTGCGTTGTTTGCGGAGAGTGCCACCGTATTCGAGTATGCGATCCGATCCCCGGAAGTGGCTTTTCGACGATAATAAATGCCTCCGGACACAGGCCGCGACTCACAGGATTCCGAGGTTGCGTCGGGAACAGAAAACCACGTAAGAGCATCTGCACTCGATTCCCATGAGTATACGATTGGAGCAGAGCCTCCCGATGCAGCCTCGGTGCTATACAGAATAACCGAGGTCGTATCTTGGACGGTGAGCTGACGCGGCTCGATCCTACCGCCATTGAGCGCCGCCGTTTGTGCGAACGACATTCCACAGATGCACGAACAGATCGTGAACAAAACTATTATTCTCTTCATAACCGATCCCCCTAATTATTTTTCAGATGATATTCAAATTTTTGCAAAAGATTCCCTGTATCTTGATCATCCCGGATTTCGGATAGCCTGTTGGCCGAATCATACTTATAATACGTCGTTCGGCCTGAAGGGTCTGTTATACTGGTGCATCCGACCAACGGCTTATAGGTGTATACCGAAACTCGGGAATTCGGCAAGCGACTGCGAAGAAGGGCGCCATAGGCTTGAAAATCCGGCACGTCGGAACTTTTCCCGTCGTAATTCTCGATAGCATTAACTGCCGATCTACCCAATGCGTCATAAACCTGTTGATAGCTCGCATTCTTAATCTCCAAAACCGGATATTGCCTGTTATAAGACCACAGATACGTTGTCTGCACGCCATCGCTTCTCATCAATTGGTATACGTTCCCATACGGATGATTGTAATTCATGGTGATTTGCGTGTAATAATCTCCGGAACTCGTATTGAGTTTGTAATAAACTCGAGGCTGATAGGAGTAATTTACTTGAGTAAATTCTGTTTTAGAGCCAGATACGATATTGCCGTTTTTATATTCGGTAACTTCGACTGGAACTCCGATCATGTTCGCATCGACCAGATACTTCATCTGTCCGCCGAGATCCGTCGGATAGGTGAAGCGGGTGAGATAATGACCCTCGCTGTTTCCGCTTATCACACTCCGCGACACCTCCTTAGGCAGCCAATTCCCGTCATTGTAATCATATTCCGTCTTGATGGCTACCTTATCCGGAAAATATTGGTATTCAGTCTTTTCATACATTTCCCATCTCTCGGAATACAGGTCGTAGAATTTGATGTTCAGAGGGCTATTCGACCTGCAAAGCGAGTGACACATCACACCTTTGATACTGGTTTGCTCTACTTGATGGTGAGAGAATACGATTGCTTTGACCAGATTATTCTGATTGTCATAATATTTGATCTCTTTCGGCAAACCGTTGTCCAATGCCGGAATCGTCGGAAAATCAGGTATGATCAGATCCTCCAAACCGTTGTTGCCGTCTGCATGGTTTTCAAACCGATAGGTTACATATCCATTATCTACTCCGTTCGTGATATTTCTTTCGGTGACAACGGAGTATCCGACATGCATTCCGGCAGCCGATCCGGTGATCGGCCGATAGGAATGCGAAGTTCCGTATATATATGACCCCCAGACCGCACTCGCATCCGACGCATCGCCTGCCGTAACCTTGTAGTGATATTCCGGTACCGACATCAAAGTACCGGAAGATTTCCCGGTTTCATCCGTATATGCAAATGTTCTTACCGATATCGTATCGCCTTTATCCGACAGATCGCATATCGTTTTAATGCGCAGTCCGCCTCCGGATCGGATCAACGAGTCGGCCGAATCCTTGAAGCCGTTACTAAAATCATTCAACTCATACTCAAAATGCGTTTCTGCACCGGTCGGAAATTTTATCGAAGTCAGGACGCCGTATTGACTTCGGTCCGAGCACGAGTTCTTGTTGATGCCTTTCCATATTCCGGTTTGGATTTGTCCTTCGGAATTTCTATAAGTTCTGTAGTATGACGGTGCATAATGAAAGGTCTGGTCGGAAGTCGACTTGGAATTTACGTTGTAATATCCCCAATGATCGGTACTGCTTGAATTCTTTGGCGGCAGGGGGTTCCTGTTGTATGAAAACACATAATTCCGATCCAACTCTCCATTGTTCCGGAATATGGATATCTTGTCAAGCAGCAGCCGGCAATTCAGGGCCGTTTGCTCTCGTTCCCGATGGTCCGCATGTTCCGGATTGCCGACGACGGTCCCCAAATACGAATGCCCGAACCTCACATCGAGAACTCTGTCGCCGGAGATATTCTTCACTGTCAGCCGATCTATTTTTTTTGCTTTGGGTTCCCAGTCCGCAGCGGCAATATCCACTCGATCCGTATACGATATATCTATCTCTCCACGGTTGAAAGTGATTTTTTTCAGCAGCAGTTGATCGCGCTCCAAATAGGTTAAATTATAATGCTTGAACGAAGGCGGGGGTGTCGAAAAGAATGGCCTCGGACCGCTGTGTACTGCCATTATTTGGCCGACCGTCTCGTTCACTCCGACCGAACTGAATAGTTTCTCCGTTTCATACTCGAATCTGATCGTATCTTTCTTCGTCGTAATGATTTCATCCAGATACCATGCGGTTGTTGCATTTCCGTCATTGCCTTCTACCGGATCAAAGTCCTGTTGATCGTATCGATTCATGTGTTCTTCTCCCGGAAATTCTGTTAAATTACGAATATAAGGTCTCGTATGCTCCCGGGATTTGAACAGATAGGTATTGCCGTATGCGTCGAAAACCTCGAATCGGATAAAATATCCGCCCTCATAATATCTATGACAAACGATTTTCAACCACGTGTTTTTATTGGCGATAATCGCCTCGGCGCGATATTCCGGACCCGTCTCGCGGTCCTTATTCTGCTCGAAGAAAAATCGGCCGGACATATTGTTGAAGTTGTAGGTGAAAATGTCCGGTTCCGAATCGAACGTCTTGTTTAAGTAATTGGGATACCTTATATCTTCCGGGTTTGAGGCATCGTTGGATTCGGTGCATTCCGGGAGAGAGGGACCGGAATAATAGCCGCCGGATCCAAAATCATCCATATGCCTTATCTCCCGGGCAATACATCCTCCGGCAATCAAGGCCCATCCCAAGCCTGCGGAACTCGCTTCCTGGGCGACCTTAATCCCCGACGCATGATACGAAAGCGTGATCGGCAGGGTAAAATCGCGTGTCTCGATTTCATAGAGGGGAATCTTTATTTCCGGAATTCCGGTGTAATGACCGACCGGAATGTTTCCATAAATTCCCAATGACGAGGCATTGGGGGATGCCGGTACGATAGGGCTGGCGTTTCGCACGACATACTGATCATTATCATCTTCGGATGATTGTCCATAGCTCGCAGATGTCCAGAAAACATGGAGCAGGATGAAGAAGTTGAGAATTCGTTTCATGGTTCGTAATGTTTGGGTTTGGTAGTTTTAGGCATGCGGAGGATTTCCGGTTTGTCATCGCGGTATGTACTCGGGGCCGAGTATCATCTCTACAATGTTCATTTCATAAGCAATTGGATTCAGGTTAATAAAGAGGATTGGTATTCGTGTCTACTACCCCATGATCCCGCCGAGGGAGAACATGGGCATGTACATGGCAATCAGGATCACAGCGACGAGAATTCCGACGAGTAGGATAAGTGCGGGTTCGAGCATCGCACCCATGCGGCGGATTGCGTATTCGAGTTCTTCGGTGAGGGTTTCACCCTGCCTGCGGAGCATTTCGGGCAGACGGTTCGTCTGCTCTCCGACGCGGACGAGCGCCGTGAGTTTTCGGTCGTAGAGATCGGGGAATCGGGCCAGTGTTTCGGCGAAGGCATCGCCCCGTTCGAGCCGTCGCTCGATCTCGTCGAACGACTTGCGGTAGGGGTGGAATCCGATGACCTCGCGGAGCATTCCGACGTCGGCGAGCAGGGGCACGCCCGCGGCGCATAGCAGGTCGAGAAGTTTGCAGCACTGCGCCTGCATGTTCTTGCGGATGATCTCACCCGCGACGGGCAGGCGGAGCAGGATCGCCGCGCGCCAGCGCTGCACCTCCTCGCGCTGTCGGTTGGCGCGGTAGAGCAGATAAAGTCCCCCTCCCGCGCTGACCGCGACGGCGGCATAGACGGGAAACGCTTTCGAGAGTGCGATGATCCCCCTCGTGAGCGCGGGCAGCTCTCCTCCCATACGCGCATATACCTCCTCGAACATGGGTACGACGACCGAGAGCATGAATGCCACGACGGCCGCCGCCACGGCGAGGATGACGACGGGATAGTTCACGGCCGAGGCGACCATGCGCCGCTGCGCGGCCCGCTTGCGGTAGTAGTCGCGCAGGAAGTCGAGTGTCCGGGCCAGACGTCCCGTCTCGTCGCCGATGCGCACCACGCCGCACTCCAAGGGGCGGAATGCCCCGCTTCGGCGCATGGCCTCGGCGAGCGAGAGTCCGCGCACGACGGCGGCGTAGAGCTCTTCGAGCAGCGCCTTCGTCCGGCGGTCGCCCTCGCCCTCGATGAGCAGCCGGAAGGCCGCCGAGAAATCGAGACCGGCCGTCAACAGTGCATGCAGCTCGGCGTAGAACATCTCGCGTCGGGCGTCCGTCAGTTTATGGCTCTTCGTATCCATGATCCTTTTCGATTTCAGCGATTCTTCGTCCGTAGCTTTCCCGTGCGGGCCGCAGCACGGGGAGTTTCAGCATATGGCCCCCGACGTCGACTTCGAGGGTATCGGCCGCCGCATCGCAGCGTAGGAGCTGCATGTGCCCGACACGACGCAGGAGCGTATCGCGGAACTCCCCCGCGACGAATACTGCCGCGGAGTCGCGCGTCGTCAGTGTCGTCTCGCCTCCTGCACGATAGAGGTGCATACACTCGCCGGCGTCGGCTCCGCCCTCTGCGCTGCGGATGCTGTCGGCCGTTGTGAGCAGCTGCCCGAGGCGGAAGATTCCGTCGCGCTGCCGTCCCGCCTCGACGAGCACGGCCGCGCGTCGGGCCACGAGCCGCGAGACGAGCGTCAGGGCCTCCATGGCGGCCAGGAAGACGATTCCCGTCACGAGCATCACGACCAGCGTTTCGGCCAGCGTCGAGCCGCGCAGCGTATGTTTCACTCGGCGCATTCCACCAGCTGTCTGTGTACGATCCGTTTGCGGCTGCCGTCGATGCGGACTTCGATCGTTATGAGTTGCACGTCACGGTATTGCCGATACGGCTCCACGCGCACCGTCGCTTCGCCTCCGCCGTACCGCTCGACGTACGTGCCCGCGGGCCATACGCCTGATCCGTATTTGTCGAAGGCGCACATGGCCCGGTATTCGGCTTCGGCAACTGCGAGCGCATCGTCCCCGCGCAGCGTCAGACGGGGCAGCAGCTCCATTGCCGCTGTGAAAGCGATCAGCAGCAGCACCGCCGCTACGACGGCTTCGACGAGCGAGGCCGCGCGCAGCCTTCCGCCCGAGGCCCGTTTTACTCGACGCATACGGCCTCCTTTCTGCGCACGGCCTCGGCGCCGCCGTACCACAGCGGTTGCGCCGTGGCGGGATTTTCGAGCAGCGTAAGGTCGTAGAGCATATCCTTGTAGTATCCCTGCGGCGAGAAGTAGACGACCTGTCTGAGCTCCGCACACCCCGCGACGATCCCCTGCACCTGCGCCGCGCCATCCGCATGAAGAAGCCCCCGCACGCGTGCCGTGCGCGACTGGCGGTAGGAGGCGGCCATCTTCTTGTGCCGCACGGTGTCGCGGACGATGACGTAGCCGTCCGCCGTCGCACGGTCGCCCAGTTCGGCGTACCGGCCGGCGCAGATGCCCGACGGATATTCCAGCACGGCGCACGGCTCTACGACGACCGTGTCGCGGGCGAAGAGCTGCGCCGCGATGCGGGCTCCGCTGCCGACCGTGACCTTGCGTGCGCAGACCAATACGTTTCCCAGCCGGCAGGCGGAGTCGATGCGCAGCTCGTCGGCTGCGAGCACGATCCGCCCGCGCAGCGTACAGCCGCCGATCTCGGCCGTGCCGAGGCGTAGGACGACGGTCGGGTCGCGGAACGATACGCCGAGGCTGTCGGGCAGATCGCCGGCGGCCGGCAGCTGCTGCGCGAAAGCGAAGAGTGCGTCGATCCGTGCCGCGACGGCAGCCGAAGGTGCGGGAAGCCTCCTCGCCGAGCCCCGGATCGCCGTGCGGGGAACCTCCTCTCCCCGGTAAAACTCCGCTCCCACACGGCCGTAGGTCAGGCCGTTCTGCGGCAGGCGGAGCGTCCCGTGCAGACGCGTGTCGCCTGCGAGGGTGACGGCCGTGCGGTCGTCGGCGTAGAAGAGCGTCCGTGCGGGATCGGGTTCGGCACCGACGATGCGGCTGCTCGCGACGAGCGAGTCTGCCGTCGTGATGTGCAGCAGTTCGTAGAGGCCCCACGGCTCGCGGCGCACGAAGATGCGCGACTGCGGCAGGGAGTCGTAGAGCAGATAACCTCCGGCAGCGGTCAGAGCCCGTTCGTCGGGATGCAGGCGGTAGAGCAAGGCGGCCGATTCGACGTCGGCGCGCGCCTGCCGCAGCCGCTGCGTGCGCGTGAAGAGCAGCGTCTCCTGCTCCCACAGCGCCAGCAGCCCCAGCGTCGCCGTGAGCATCACCAGCGCTGCGACCACGACCGTCGGCAGCACGGCCCCTTCGAGGTATGTCGTATGCAGTTTCATCTATTCGTCGCAGCGTTTTACGCCGTAGACCGTTCCTTCGCGTTCGAGATAGAGCGAGTCGCGGTCGGCGCCCGTCAGGCGGAATCCCGCGGCCGTGTCGCGCAGGCTCAGTTCGTACTGTCTGCCGCCGATCGTCAGGATGTGGAGCGTCTGCCCGCCGGCCGAGACTGTCCCCAAGTGCGAGAGTTGTACCCGCTCGCGGCGTTTCGGTTCGGCTTTTCCGGCAGGCGGCAGGCGGCGCACGACGGACCGTGCGGCAGGTGTCGGAGCGGCCACGCCTTTCAGGAAGGGGTCGGGATAGTCCAGCCGCAAGGTCTCGGCGACGATCTGCGGTACCGCCGGAGTGTCGGTCGCGGGTCGGACATCCGGTGCGGCGGGTCGTGCCGGCGCGAGGATCCGCCACGCCACGACGCCCCAGACCGCCACGACGGCTGCGAGCAGCAGACAGGTCGTCCAGCGCGATTTCACGGTTCGGCGGATTCGGGATTGTCCGACTTCTCCGGCTCCTCGGGTACGGGTTCCTCGGCGACCGTGAGCCGCAACGCCGGAGAGGAGGTCTCGTAACCGGAGTTGAAGGCCGCGACCGTCCATTCGTAACGGCCCGCTTCGAGCCGTAACCGGCAGCCGTAGCTGCGTGCAAGGCCCAGCGTATCGGCCGCAAGGAGCGTGTCGGCGACGATCCGCCCCTCGGTAGCGACGCACAATTCGTAACCCGTCGCACGGTCGACGGCCCGCCAGCGGAAGAGCGTCTCGCCCGCAGGAACCTCCGCGTCGTCCGCCGGGGCGATCGTCGTCACCGCACGGCCGGAGATATCCTCCTCGATGATTTCGCAGGAGACCATCAGGAATAGAAGCGGGAAATAGATCAGGTATCTTCTCATTTCGATTCGGTTATTAAGGTCAGTTGTTGTATGTAGAGCGTCAGTGTGAGCTGCGTGCGGCGGGTGCGGGGCCGTGTCGCGGTCTGCCACTCGGCCGACCGCAGGCGGCAGGCGGGCAGACGCCGTTCGAGCGTCTCGACCGTGCGCAGCAGCTCGGCGAACGGCCCAGTGAGCGTCAGTTGCGCCGTATGAATTTCGATCCCGTCCTGCCGCAACGTCGTCACCGGCACATAGCCCGTCGCGCGCACGCCGGCGGGAGCGAAGCGCCGCACCGAGTCGAGCAGCCCGCCCGAGAGGATCAGTTCGGGGGCTTCGACGGCAGCCGGCACGGTCGCTCCGGTCGCCGGTGTCGTCGGGGCGAGCGCATCCAGCCGCCGTTCCAGCCGGCCGCACTCCCGCCACGCGCCGAAGGTATCGCTCAGGGCGAAATGCCACGCCGCCCACGGCAGGAGGAGGGCCAGCAGCCCCACGAGGCTGAGACCCCGGTATCTGTACGGCAGGTTCATAGTCCGATCTCGATGCGGAACACGAGCCGTTCGGCATCGCGTTCCCGTTCGACGTTCGTCAGTCGTACCGTGCGGCAGCACGCCGCCCCCGCGAGGCGCTCGACGAAGGTCGAGACGTCGCCCGCCGCCGGAGCCGTGCCCGCGACGACAGCCGTCCGCTCCTGCCGCTGCAAGGGCTTCCCCGCCTCGAAACGCTTCGTGAGCGGTTCGACAGCAAGCCGCGTCAGTACGACCTGCGCCGGCACGGCCTCCGCAATGCGGTCGCACACGACGGCGCGGGATACTGCGGGACGTGCGGAGAACTCCGCGAGCAGTGTCCGCTGCCGGTCGGTAGCATCGGCTGCGGTCGAAGCCGTGCGTTCGCGCGCCGAGAGCTCCTTTTGCAAAGTCTGGCGGCGGGTGTTCAGCGACGGGGCGACGGCGGCATTGGCTGCCAGCAGGCAAAGAAAAAGTCCCAGCACCGGCAGTGCCGCCCGCCGCACGACGGCCTGCGCCAGCGACGAACCCTCGGCCGTCGGGCGGAGCAGCTGCCGCCAGCCGAGTCCTGCGAGAAGCTCCCCAGCCGCAGTATCGGGCGGCGCGGAGACCTCGATCCGCTGCGGATGGATACCGGCCTCCGACAACTCGGCCAGCACTCCTTGCAGCCGCTCGCGCCGCACGAAGGCGATCCGGCCGTCGTGTTCGCGCCACAGGAAGGTCGCCCTGTCGTCGCGCACCCGCGCGGCGAGCTGCGAGTCGGCGGGCTTTACGATCGTGCCGTGGCCCGAGACCGTGACCACGGTGACCCCTTTGGCCACCGCCGCCGCGTCGTACACCGTCTGCTGCGGTTCGCCGCCCATCTTGCAGCGCCATGCCGCGATCGTATGGCCGTCGGATGTCAGCGTGACGTCCAACACCCAGACGGGGCCGAGGATATAAGGGAAAAGATTCATTTTTTATTTATTCTTTTATGTCCCTTTTGTTCCGGTAAAAAGGACGAAAAGATCGAGTACGGCGACATCCTTTCCACCTTTTCACACGAAAAGGTGGAGCCAAAAGTGTCCGCAAGGCACCTCCGCCGGAATCGAACGACGGTTCTTACTGAGCGGGCACGAAAGACTGCGCTGTTTCGCACACCCGCTCCGGGCGTTCGAACCGTCGTTCGATTTGCGTCCGTCTCCGGTGCAATGCGGATCATGGGATCGTATTGATTTTAATCTCATTCTACGACCGTGGGTTTGATGAAGATATTGAGCGTGCGTTCGACCTTGTTGCGCTTCTCCTTGCCGAAGAACCACTTGATGACGGGCACGCGCGCCAGAAACGGCACACCGCGCGAGGAGTTCTCCATCGTGTTGCGGTCCAGGCCGCCCAGGAGCACCATCTCCTCGTTCTGTACCTTGACGATCGACTTGAAGCTCCGCGTGGCCGTCCCCGGCGGAGCGTCCTCGACGTTGCGGTCGGTGAACTCCGTCTGCTCGAACTCGATTTCGAGGGTGATCTGCCGATCTTCCGACACGTAGGGCGTGACCTTGATCGAGAGGTTCGCATCGACCGACTTCCACTGGTAGGACTCCGACGAGATGGGGTTCTGCGTGCCGTAGTAGTTGTTCTGCACCTCCTTGTAGTACTGCGTCTCGCCGCTGGTGAGCGTCGCCTCGTGGCCGTTCAGGGTCGAGAGCTTCGGCGTGGAGAGCAGACGCACCACCCCGTCCTCCTCCAAGGCTTGCAGGCTCAGGTAGAAGTTCGGCGTCACGCGCCCCAGATTCACCGTGCCCCGGATGCGTCCGAGCAGATCGTTCACCGCATTCGCTCCGAAAGTCATGTCCACGCCCGGCGAAAGCGTTCCGGAGGTCTTCACCGCTTTATCGCCCACGCCGGCCCCCAGACCGATCTCGTGGATCCTGCTCTTCGTGACGTCGGCGATCAGGATCTCCATCGTCACCATCGGAACGGGTTTGTCCACCGAGCGCAGGAAGGTCTCCACACGCGCCACGTCGCGCCGGTCGCCTGACAGGATCAGGGCGTTCAGATCGGGGAAGGTCTTCACCGCGACGTTCTGTTTCAGCGCCTTGGGGATGATCTCCTCGACCTTCGACACGGCGCGGTAGACGAGCGGAAGGACCGTCGCCGACGAGAGACCGTCCGACGCGGCCGCTCCGAAGATCCAGATGCCCCGTTCGGTGTAATAGCTGTACGGCGAGCCTTTGAGCAGCACCGAGAGCAGCGTCTCGAAATCCGTCCCGTCCACCCAGACGCCCGCCGTGAGGTTCACCGGCGACTGGAAGTAGTAGTTCAGCTCCAACTCGTCGCACAGGTCGAGAATCACGTCCTGCACGTTGCCCCGCGCGATGCGGGCCGTGATGCGCCCCAGCGAGTCCACACACAGTTCGTTGGGCGTGAACTGCCGCCGGCGCATATAGGCGGGGCCTGCGGACGCCTTGCCGCCCTGCGCGGCCGGCTCCTCGCGCCACAGCGTCCACACGTCCTGCGCATCCCGTTCGGCAAGCAGACCGTTGACCGCGGCGAGCGTCCGCAGCGCGTCGTCGAAAGGCATACGACGCACGTAGCCCGAGACCTTGCAGTCGTACAAAGGTTCGGGGACGATGACGTTGCGCGCAGAGAGCCGTGCGATCTTCTTCGCCACGTCGATCAGACGTTCGCCGCGCAGGTCGTAGCTCAACGTCGTGTCGGCGGCCGCGTAGGCGACGTCGGGATCGGGTGCCGGAACCGTCGGCGCTGCCGCCGGAAAGATCGAGAGGATGTTGCCCGACGCGGCCACGTCCAACCGATACTCGCGGCAGAGAAAGCGTACCAGATCGTCCACACGGGCCCTGCGGAAGTTGCACGACACGGGGATGTTCTCCACGCTGCGCACCGACACGTTCACGCCGCTTGCGCGCGCGATATTGCGCAGCAGCTCCGACAGCGACAACCGGCCCGACGTGACGTCCACCTCCCGCCGGAACGTCGAGTCGCGCCCGACGAGTGCCGCCAATTCCGAGTCGATACGGGACAGACGCAAAGAGTCGGGGTCGGACGGCGGATTCGGTGCAACCGTCCGATGGAGCGAATCCGAAGACGGGTTCACACCAGCGGGTATTTCGGCCCGCTGTGCCGGACAGAGCACAGGTAGGGTGCAAAGAAGTAAAAACGCAAGCGTGTATCGTCGTTTCATAGGCTTGGATCAGTAGTTCAACAGGGGTATCACTTCGTCGAGAGAGGTCTGGCCGCGTCGGAAGAGGTCGACGACGGCATCGCGCAGCGACGGTATGCCGCGTTCGAAGAGCAGCGGTGCGACGTCGGTGCGGCCGGAGCGTACGGAAGCTGCCAGCTCGTCGTCCATCGGGATCACCTCATAGACCGCCCGCCGGCCCGCATAGCCCGTGTAGAAACAGCGTTCGCAACCCACGGGTTCGCAATAGCGGTCGATCGCTATGCCGGGCAGCAGGTGCCGCACTTCATCGGTCGCCTCCGCGTGGCGTTTGCAGTGGGGACAGAGCAGGCGCGCGAGACGCTGCGCGACGGTCATTACCAACGTATCGGCCACCAGGTACGGGTGTACGCCCATATCCGACAGACGGGCTACGGCGCCCCAGGCCGTATTGGTGTGGATTGTCGAGAAGAGCAGGTGTCCCGTCAGCGACGACCGCACGGCCATCTCGGCCGTCGCCCCGTCGCGGATCTCACCCAGCATGATGATGTCGGGGTCCTGCCGCAGGAAGGTACGCAGTGCGGCGGTGAACGTAAGGCCGATCTCCTCCTTGAGCTGCACTTGGTTGACCCCTTCGAGCGTGTACTCGATCGGATCCTCGATCGTGAGGATGTTGTCCGTCAGGGCGTTCAGCCGCCGCAGCGTGGCGTAGAGTGTCGTGCTCTTGCCCGAGCCCGTAGGGCCGCAGATCAGCACCATGCCGAAGGGCCGCGCGATGGCGCGGCAGTAGTCCTCGTACTGCCTTGCGGAGAAGCCGAGGTTGCGCAGTTCCAGCAGCTCGACGCGGCGGGTCAGCAATCGCAGCACGACCTTCTCGCCGTAGATCGTCGGCAGCGTCGAGACGCGCACGTCGAACTTCTCGCCGTCGCGGTCGTAGCCGATGCGCCCGTCCTGCGGCAGCCGTTTCTCGGAAATGTCGAGCGAGGCGAGGATCTTGATCTGGTTTACAAGCGGCATGTACTGCGCCCGCTCGACGACGTAACGCTCGGCGAGCTTGCCGTCGATGCGCATACGGATGCGGCAGCGCTGTTCGTAGGGTTCGAGGTGGATGTCGCTGGCGTTGTCGCGCAGCGCCTCGCCCACCAGCGCGAAGAGGAACTGCCGCCCCTGTCCGATCTCGGCCGTGCGGCCTGCGGCGGCGCTTGCCGTCTGTGCTCCGGGGCGGTAATGTTGCAGCAAAAGCCGTTGCAGGTCATCGGCGGCGATCGGCACGACTTCGACCTGCCAGCCGTAGAGCACCTCCAACTCCTCGGCAGCGGCTGTGTAGTCATGTCCCGTCTCGCCGTAGCAGCGTATCCTGCCCGCCTCGCGTGCGAACGGCACGAGGCGGTACTCGGCGGCCTCCTGCGCCGTGAGCAGGCGGAGGATCTCCGTGGGGATATGTGTCGGGGTTACAGCCATAAGCGGAGGAATTGAAGAGCGGCCCAGCCGATGAGCACAATGCCGGCTGCGCCGACGAAGGGGATCGTGCGACGACGACGGCCGCAGCAGACCCACCAGAGGAGGGCGACGACGCAGGCGGCGATCAGAAACCACAGAAACTCCGTCGGTGCGAACAGGGGTGCGACGGCAAGCAGGAAGAGTGTATCGCCGGAGCCGACGGAGTGTCTGACCGCGAGCCGCCGCAGGCGGAGGTAGCCGAAGAGAGCCGTTCCCGATAAAAGGAGCAGCGCGGCATTGCCTGCCGTTTGCAGCAACATCGTCCGCCAACCGAGCGTGTGCCAGCTCACCCCGACAGAGACCGTCCCCAGCACCGCCAGCCACGACGCGTCCACCCGTCGCGTGCGGAAATCGTCGCGGGCCAGTACAGCGGCAGGCACGAGCAGCAAAAGGTAGGGATAGGGAGCAGGGAACATCGGGGCTGAAGGTTTCGATCAATCCTTGACCGTCTCGCGCAGGTTCTTGTCTTGGTCGATCTCCCAGACATTATAAACTCCGTCGCCGTCGAAATCCACGACGGCCGTCGCCGTGGCGCGGAATCCGTGCTCCGAAGCCTCGACGATCTCGACGAGGTAGTTGGCCTGACCGCCGTCGGTCACCAGCCGCGACTGCTCGAAGCCCAGCTCCTCCAACGATGACGAATAGCGCGAATACGTGTAGAAATTCGACCGCTGCAACGTATGCAGGTAGGTAAGCTGCTGCTGCGCTTCGGTGGCCTTGGCTCGCGAGATCAACGGCATCAGATTCGGCAGCGCGATCAGCACCAGAATACCGATGATGACCAGCACGACCAACAACTCGGGCAGCGAAAAGCCGCGGAGACGGCAACACGGATAAAAAGACAATGTTTGCATAGACGGTGTTCGTTTGCAAACAAAGATAAGGTGGCTTTTGATTGATTTTTCGAAAAACAAACCTTACATTTAAAGATGCAAATACCTGTATATCAATATATTGATTAAAAATAATCTATACATACGCCTTTCACTTGTTTTTACCTTGTTCCACCCTGTGCATAATTCGGAAAAACCACCTCGGGAAATGATGACTGTTCGAGGAATAGCTACCATGAAAAAGGACCTCGGCATAGAGGTCCAAGACATAATGAAAGTATGGGATTATTGATGCGTTACGGCAAAGAAATTCTTAAAACCGATTGCCAGCATAGGTGCCATACACGTTATAATTCTGAGGATCGATTCCTATAACAAACCGAAAAAACGCGACGAAGGATCAGTAAAGTAAAATAGAATATGATGCATGAAGATTTATCGGTTGTTGACACCGGATAACCCCGATATGTCTTATTCGAAAATGATAAAATCTGACATATACCTCAGTCTCCGCCGACAGATTTAGTCACATTTACGATCTTTGCTTTTATCCGGTGATGTTTCACGTAGATCGACCCGACCTTTCCGACCCGGAAAATAACACATAATGCCCGATTCGAGAATCCCGCTTCCATCAGACATAGAAATTCCTTTTCTGCCGGTGTCAAGTTGCTCCGGCGATGTCTTCGACAGTCGGACAAACGTAACGAATCATTTACGATATGATAATTCGAAAGCCGCTTAACAGATGCAAGCTCCTTGCAACGTGTATGAAATGAAACAGGATCATTGTTATATAAGTACAACAAATCCAGCCACTCCTCGATATAACGCAATCTGTTTCGTGCCAAGAGTTCGGCTTGCCGTCGTTGCTGCCATAAACGGTAAAGAATACCTGCCTGCAACATAATTATGGCACACAATATGAAAATCATAGTGCATACAATTTGTCGTCTCGAAAAAGTATGCACGGACTCTTTGTTTGCCCCAACTCCGGTGACCAAACCATATAGCAGCAAGCGAAGAGCCGTGCATAGCACGATTCCCTCGCTGTCTACCGCTATTAATGAAATTGGTCTTTGAGTTGTGAGCAGACAGAGAAAACCCGATAATAATTATCGTCTATTTCAAAGATAGAAATTATTGTACAATCCGGCAAATTATTAGCTGGAATTTTTATTTTTTCCTGCCTTATACAATCATTTGCATAAGTCGCTATTGTGACATCTCATTATTCTTATGAAAATCGATCGAAGAGCTATTTCGATCGATTTTTATTTATTGTATTATACATTAAGCACTTATACGCTTTACTTATTGTTTAGCTCCTATTGTACTTATTATCAATAGATTGCGATTTTACTTCTGGAATGAAATTCCGTTGATAAGATTATATTTTTGATTTCTATTGATAATCAGAAATTTAACAAGCAACGTGTAATATATACATTATGCCGTTTGAACAAACGGAGTCGAAATATGTATTTTAATTTTGTTACATCGGCATATGCTCGGCATTCCGAGCGGTTCAGACCGCCACGATCATACTTTCAAAAACAATCATTGTCTAATACTAACCTTATTATGAAAAGATCTTCTCTTTTATTTCGAACTTGTATTGGGTGGCTTTTGTTCGGAGTTTTATTTTTACAATCCAGCTATGCACAAGATTCTAACAGTACAAACTCGATTGCCATGCACGCCGTACTCAGTGACGGTTATTTCAAGCCGCAATCTCCTGATGTATGGAGTATGATTAAATACGGTGATGCTAATATTGATTATTATAGTGGTAGACTGGGGTTAAATATTCCTATTTATACTTATGATGATCCGGCTTTTAAAATTCCTATTTCCATTGATTACGCTTCGAATGGTTTTCAACCAGGAGCAAGTATAGGAGTGGTCGGTATGGGTTGGTATCTCAATGTAGGAGGTGCAATTACACGTGAAGTGCGTGGTATTCGAGATGATGCGATAAAAGAAACATTCGATTGGCGTTGGGGAGCAAACGAAAATGAAACTCTCAAATGGGATCAAATAGTATATCCGGATGGAGTTCCCGGCTCTTGGGTTTATGCCAGATCTGTTCGTATTGATGGATATGCTCAGAACTATTTTAATTCGGTTCCCCAAGACTCTTTAAATTTTGTCTATACAGGTGCCGCAGGACAAGAGTATATGCCTTATTGGGTAAACTATAATAACGATCGTCAAGGCATTGAAACCGAGCCAGATATATTCCATTTTAAATTCATGGATTATTCTGGATCGTTTATTCTTCAACCTAATAGACAAATAAAAGTTTTCAATACGAACACACCAGCTGGAGAATTCGAAATAAAATTTGATATGGATAATTCACAGCCTTCTTTAAGTAAGTTTGTTATTATTACAGGAAATAAAACCAAATATTACTTCGAATACCCGATTACCTGTCAGACTCAAAGTGACATTTCCAGTTCTCTCGATACTGGATTCAATTTTACCTGGAAACTAACTCGCATCGAAGCTCCCAATGGAGAAACAGTACGCTTTGTATATAATAAACAACAAGCTGATTATACAACTATAACACCGGTAATAAATAGTAAGTATCCGTTTTACTACATATTTTTTAGAGGTATTCGAAAATATATGGGATA
>ERZ827101.1519-NODE-1519-length-26822-cov-16.802555_pt1 | contig 26822 bp, 27 predicted proteins | sample MGYA00519869_ERZ827101 | MGnify/ENA primary metagenome ERZ827101 (study PRJEB31778, sample SAMEA3449256) | human gut metagenome | biome: human gut; feature: human-associated habitat; material: faeces | place: United Kingdom | collected 2010/2012 ...
CTAACCTGCGGACGATCCTCTCTGATGAAAAATACTGCGGTGACGTCCTGCTCCAAAAGACCTTCATTCGGGACTGCATCAGCAAGCAGGTCATCCGAAATACCGGACAACTACCTATGTATTTGATTCAGAATCACCACGAGGCCATCATCCCGCGAGAACGGTTCGATGCGGTGCAGATAGAACTGGCGCGGCGTCGGGCCCAGACCGGCGGCACGAAAAAGAGCGCTCCCACAGGTATGAGCCGCTACAGCGGCAAGTACGTGCTCAGTGGTCTGCTGTTCTGCGGTGAGTGCGGAACGGCGTACCGCAGAGTGGTGTGGACACAGCACGGTGAGAAACGCGCCGTGTGGCGCTGCAGCAGCCGCTTGGATTATGGCAAGAAATACTGCAAAGAATCTCCGACGCTGGATGAATCACCGCTCCAGCAGGCGGTGCTGACAGCCATCAACGCATCCATGTCGGGGCGCAAGGTACTGGCGGATCAGCTCGTGGATGCAATGGAGCAGGAATTGGCTCCGGTCCCCGGTGAGAGCATGAGCCTCGGAGACATTGAGCGAGCAGTCACAGAGTTGGGCAAACAATTCGATACGCTTCTGGCGGAAGCGGCAAATGGTGACGCGGACGAATACGCCGAGCGCTTCCGTGCCATCTCCACCACGATGGAGGAACTGAAGCGCCGAAAGGCGGCTATTCTCAACATCCGGCAGGAGCAGGAGCAGATCAGCCGCCGTATCCATGCGGCAGCCTCGGCAATGACCGCGGTGACCATGGGAATTACAGAGTGGGATGATGGCGTAGTCTATCAGATGCTGGAAAAGGTCACCGTTCTGGCAGGCAACCGCATCAAGGCCACCTTCCGCAACGGCGTAGAAATTGAGCAGGTCGTGGATCAGCCAAAGCGGAGAAAATTCGAATGATCTATGCCAAGCATATCCCGTTGCGGGCGTGGGCCTTATAAGATAAGACCGCAAAGGAAAGAATGGCAGGCTTGCCGTTTTTTCCTTTGCAGCTTTGCAGAATGTTTTTAATTTTGACATAGACTTTTTTACAAAATACGCTATGATATTCGAGCATTCAATTTTTAGGCAATACTACAAATGCAATGAACTAATTTATGAGGTAAGGAAGGTTACAACCTATGTATAGACAAATACGAGCCACGGTGCTAATTCTATGCTTGCTCTCCGCTGCTGTTGTCTTGACTGCCTGCGGCAAGCAGGAAGAACCGACCACAGAGCAGCCTGCGCTGGAGGCGGTGGAATATTCCAACCTGACCGATGAGGATTCCAGAAAACAGCTTTCCGAGCTTCTCCCGGATTCAGGAATCGAAGAATCCCGCATTGCTGCTCTACTGAATCGAGTGGAACAGTTTAACGCCAGCGTCAAGAGCGAGTGGCTGACCGACGGTTTCGAGAGTGCCGCGCCGACCGACACCAAGTATGATCCCTATGACATGCAGGATGAATGGGCGGCGGCAAACGGCAGCTTTCCCGGTTATAACTGCCGCATTACAGCATTTGGCCTGTTCAGCGAATTCATCACAGCAGGGGCCGACCAGCCGGAAACGCAGGGCGAGGACTCGCTCTTTACCGATTTAGAGACAGTCGACGCCGATCCTGACGCGCTCTGCGGGGACAGCACCGCCAAATTCTGTGCGCTGTTCGCACCGGTGAATGCCGTGGACAGCACGGAGGTCGAAGCACAGGTCAAAGCGCTTCAGGAGGGCTGGGCAGCCCGTGGTATCACATTTACAGACAGCAAAGCAAGCATGATCTCGGTCATCTTCCACGATAAATTCTCGGACGAGGACAACACGCTGTTCGTTGGTCATGTCGGCGTGCTGCTGCCTGCGGAGGACGGTACACTGTATTTCATCGAAAAGGTTGCATTCCAAGAGCCATACCGTTTAGTGAAGCTCCAAAACCGCACGGAATTGAGCGACTACCTGATGGAGAAATACGATACTTCCTGGGGCCAGGATACGACACACCCCTTCATCATGGAGAACGATACTCTGATGGACGGATACCGACCGAACCCTCTGGAGGAAACAAACCCTTAAAATTGAAACAGCAGCGGGATGGCATTGCCATTCCGCTGCTTCTATTTTACAGAAAAGGCGTACAGCGCTGGAAAGGAGAAAGCCCATGAACATCCGCAAACCCGCAGACTATAGCACCCTGTTTTCCAAGCTGGACAAGCTCATGGCAGCACAGCTGCCGCAGATGGAATTGTACCGCGAGATTGGCCGAGTGGTCAGCGGCAGAGTCGAGAAAGGCGCGGCTGTCGCGGCGTCGGAATATCTGCAAGCGGCCTATCCTGCGGCCGATGGCTTTTCTCCCCGCAATCTGCGCCGGATGCGCACGTTTTACGCAGCCTACAAGGAATCCCCTGAAACCATGTGGCTGGCAATGAACCTCGGCTGGACGCGGAATGTGGCGATTTTAGAGAGGTGCGGCAACAGCGAAGAACGGGCGTGGTACATCCGAGCCGCACTGCACTTCGGTTGGAAGAAAGCGAAATTGCTGGAAGCCATAGAATCTCAGGCGTGGCTGTATTCTTCTCTCGACGAGCAAGCGGTTTCCTGCTATACTGGTGAAAAAGAAGTAACACGGGAGAGCGAATGCAATGAAAAAGATACTCTTTGTGTGTCATGGGAATATCTGCCGCAGCCCCATGGCCGAGTTCGTGATGAAGGACTTGGTGAAGAAAGCTGGGCTGGCGTCACAATTCCATATCGAGTCGGCGGCAACCAGCCGGGAGGAAATTGGCAATCCGGTCTATCCTCCGGCGCGGCGCAAGCTGGCGGAGCATGGGATCTCCTGCGACGGCCACGCGGCGCGGCAGCTCACCAATGCCGATTACGAGAAGTACGACCTGCTGATTGGCATGGACAGAGCGAACCTCAGGGGTATGTACCGTATCTGCGGCGGCGATTTCGCTGGCAAGTTACACCTCCTGATGGACTACACCAAGCAGCCCCGCAATGTAGCCGACCCGTGGTACACCGACGATTTCGAGGCAACTTGGCGGGATGTGCTGACAGGGTGTCGGGGATTGCTGGGAAAATTAACTATGAGGAGGTTCGACGAAAATGGATAAACTGGTCGTTCGCGGAACGGAAATCAACGTACAGTTGGATTTCAAGAGAGATGATTTTCTCAGCTTGACAGACATTGCAAAAATCAAAGATAGTGATAATCCACGGTACATCATTCAAAACTGGCTTCGCAACAGAAACACTATCGAGTTCCTCGGCGTGTGGGAAACGCTCTACAATCCGAATTTTAACCGTGTCGAATTCGATGCGTTTAGAAGTCAGGCAGGGCTGAACAGCTTTGTGATGACGCCACAGAAATGGGTGGATGCGACTGGTGCCATCGGCATTGTTTCCAAGGCTGGCCGCTATGGCGGAACCTACGCACATAAAGAAATCGCGTTTGAGTTTGCCTCGTGGATCTCTGTGGAGTTTAAGCTCTACTTAGTCAAGGAGTTTGAGCGCCTCAAGACCGAGGAGATGAAACAGCTCGGTTGGGACATCAAGCGCAACCTTGCCAAGATTAATTATCGGATTCATTCCGATGCTATCAAGGAAAATCTGATTCCGCCGGAGCTGTCTGCACGGCAGATCTCGTTGGTCTATGCCAACGAAGCCGATGTTCTGAATATGGCGCTGTTTGGCATGACTGCTAAAGAGTGGCGTGACGCCCATCCAGATCTCAAGGGTAACATTCGGGACTACGCGAATGTATCACAGCTCGTGTGTCTGTCCAATCTGGAAAACCTGAATGCAGTGTTCATCAACGAGGGGATCCCGCAGACGGAGCGTCTGGCGAAACTCAACGCCATTGCCATCAGCCAGATGAAAGTGCTGACGGAGGATCACAGAATGTTGCAGTTCGATGAGGCGAAAGAAACAAAATCATAAAAACAAAAAATCCCGTGCAATAAATCGTCCTTTCCGTGCATTACACGGATGACAGGAGAAAAAGCCCATGCTCAGTATGCTGATGACAACCGAATATGCGCCGGCAGAGGATCGACACGAGCTGCAGCAGTTGCTCCTCCACATTGCCGGTGGTGACCGTGACGCTTTGGCGGAGCTGTATCAGCGCACGCGCGCGGCGGTGTACGGCTTAGCGCTTTCCTACCTTAAAAACGCGCACGACGCGCAGGATCTCACACAGGATGTCTATGTGCAGGTGTGGGACTGCGCAGCGCAGTACCGTTCCACCGGCTCGCCGATGGGGTGGCTGCTGACCGTATGCCGCAACCTGTGTCTGATGCGCCTGCGGCGCGAGGAGCGCCATGCCGCGCTCAGCGAGGAGGAGTGGGACGCCATTCCCGCACAGGAATGCGGTTTGAACGCCGACGAGCGCGCACTGCTGCAAGGCGCGCTGGCAAGCCTCGCTGACGAGGAGCGGCGCATTGTGCTGCTTCACGCGGTCACGGGCATGAAGCACCGGGAGATCGCGGCACTGCTGGAACTGCCGCTTCCCACCGTCCTGTCGAAATATCACAGAGCATTGAAAAAGATGCGAATTTTTCTGGAAGGAGACGACGCCTGATGACCAACGAAAAAATGGAGCAACGTCTGGCCGCGGCGGTCGAAAAGACCGCGCCAAACGATGTGAACGGCGTTCTCTCTCGCTGCGAAGCGCGGAAAGGAACGGTAATCAACATGGAAACGAAGAAAACAACAAAGAGAAGATGGACATCACTCATCGCCGCCTGCCTTGCGGTAATGCTGCTCGGCGGCGGACTCTTCTACCAGCGGGCGAACGCGGTCGCGTCCGTGGTGTCACTGGATGTGAACCCGAGCATCGAGCTGAAGGTGAATCGAAGTGAAAAGGTCCTCGTCTGCACGCCGCTCAACGAGGACGCGAAAGCTATCCTTGCGGATATGGGCAACGGCGCGGATCTCAAGGGCGCGAAGCTCGATGTGGCGGTGAATGCTATCGTGGGCAGCCTTGTGCGAAACGGCTACCTCAATAGCATTTCCTCCGCCATCATGATCTCGGTGGAGGACAAGGATACCGCTCGCGCGGAAAAACTCCAGCGCGAGCTGACGAGCACCGTGGACGGTGTTTTGCAGACAAGCGAATCGAGGGCGTCCGTCCTGACGCAGACGCTTACGCAGGACGCGGGACTTACGCAGCAGGCGCGGGAAAACAGCATTTCGACCGGAAAGGCGGCGCTGGTGAACCGTGTGCTTGCACTCAACGCCACGCTGAAGTTTGACGCGCTGGCAAAGCTTTCGGTCGAAGAGCTCAAGGACCTCGCCGAAGCGGGCGCACCTGCCATGCCGATCGGTATGGATGCAGCCCGTACCGCTGCGGAGGAGTATGCCGGAACGACGGCGGTGGATTCCGTTACAGCGGAGGTCGATCCCGAACTCGACGAATCCCCTGCACACTACGAAGTAGAGCTGCAAACGGCATGGGGCGAGTTTGAGTATCTGGTGGACGCCTACACGGGGAAAGTGCTCAGCGGGCAAAAGGACTTGCTGGCCACAGCTCCCGTGGGGGATGCGACGGCAAAGCCCTCTGCGCCGTCCGGCGGCGCGGACATCGGCTATGCCAAGGCGAAGTCCATCGCCCTGAACCACGCGGGCGTGAGCGAAAATAAAGCGTATGACATGGAGATCGAACTGGACGACGAGGACGGCACGCTCGTCTACGAGGTCGAGTTCAAATCCGGCAATATGGAATATGACTACGAGATCGACGCGGCCTCCGGTGCGATCCTCAAGCACGAGGCGGAGTTGGAAGACTGATACGATTATCAAGGATTGATTTAGAAAAATATCCGAATTGAAGCCTCCTGACAGAAGTTAGGATTTCAAGCAGAAATGGTTGGAATCCTAACTTTTTATATTAAATTAGTCGCATTTTTGTGTTTTTCAAGTCCCGGTTTTCTCTGAAAATCGCCCGAAATCTCCGTTTAGGGGAAAGGGTCTGCATTTTTTGCTCTGTTTTCCCTTTGATCTTCCCTTTACAGCAAATCGATCAAGGCCTGTGCTGCTTGGCACAGGCCTTGTTTGTTTTCTTCAGAATACCGCCGTCAGCAGTATGTAATAGCCGCAGGCGATGAGGACGGTGAGCAGGAACAGCGGCAGGAGCTTTTTGACCGTGGCGAAGAATGTGACGCCGAAATAGTCCGAGATGATCGCCGTGCAGATGTGCGTGGGGCTCAGCTGACTCGAGGCGAAGCTGACGCTCATCAGCAGCGCCAGCAAAAACGCGCCGCCGTTCGGGATCATGGTGTAGGCCAGCGGGATAAAGGCCGCGGCCGCGGCGCTCGATCCCGCGACCAGCGTGCCGAACGCGTACAGGATCACGAGCACCAGAAACGCCGGAATGGGCAGATGCTCGAAATACGTCGGCAGCACGTCGATCACGCCGCCAAGGATCAAAAGGTCCTTGAAGACATACGTCATCGTAATACCGAGCAGCGACTTTAGGTCAAAGCCCTTGATGAGCGCATCGCGCACCTCCTGCGCAGAGAATTTTTCGACCAGCGCGTTGACGGCTGCGACAACGGCCACGACGGCCCACGTCGGCAGCGAAAACACGATAATCACCGCGATTGCCAGCAGCAGCGACCACAGGCTCCGCAAAAGCAGACACACGCACTCTTTCTTACTGCGTCCCGTCTCACCGACTGTGCGCGGCACGCGGCGCAGATAGACAAGATAAATCGCCAGAAGCGTCAGCAGCGCCATCGGGAGCATCCATACGAAAAACGATGAAATGGAAATGCCGCTGATGCTGCACGCCACGATAACGCCCGTGAACGTCGGCACCATAGCCTCGGGAATGTGGCGGAGGTACGTGGCGACCGCCGCCTTTTCATCGTTTTTGAGGTGGTTGCCCGCCATCGTGTCCACCATGCCGCCGCAGATCGTCACGGTGGCGGGGCCCTGCATCAGGCCGATGAACATGCAGGCAAGCGACGTGTTGAGCCTCGGGTCGCGCATTAGTCCATTCATCGCCCGCTGTGCATCCTCGAACCGATGGCGCAGGTCAAGCTCGTAGACGAGCACCGAGATCACGTACATCGCAAGGTTCACTGACCAGACGTCCCAGCCCGTGATCGTGTGCAGCGCCGTCTGCCCCGCCGTGGCGAGCGGCAGACGGAACATCATGATCATCAGGAGTGAACCAAAAATCATCGCAAGATAAAGGGGCAGGCGTTTGTTGAGCAGGGCGAGGATCACCACAAAGATGATCAGAACTTTGATAAGTGCCATGGTGCTGACTTCCTCTCTCCATTTCTCGCGCAAAGCAAGAAAAAGGCCGGGCGGCCACTTTTAGGGTACCGTCCGGCCAAAATGCTATTGCGTAGTGCCTTAGTGCTTCTCTCAGACCTTCTGCTCTCTCGGCAGCAGGTGGATAGCGTGCTTCGGGCAGTTGGGCGCGCAGATGGTGCAGCCCCAGCACTTGTCCACATCGTAGTGCACCTTGCGGTTGTCGTCCTTGTAGAACGCACCGAAGTTGCAAATCTTCGTGCACTTGCCGCAGTTGACGCACTCGTCCTCGTGCCAGTCAATCTTCCAGTTGGATTCGGGATAGATCAGGCGGGAGCCGGCCTTATAGGCCATCTGCATCGGGAAGCAGCAAAGACCGTCGCAGTTGCAGATGAAGCCGTCCTCGCCGTTCTGCATGAGTCCGCTGGCGTTGAACTCGCGCACCTTCTTTTTCATGTCCTCAGGGCTGATGGGCTCGCCCATGCCGCGGTCGACCGCGCTGTTCGGCCCGTCGTTCATGTTGACGCACACATTGAGCTTGCGGTCGTGGAAATACTTCTGGCTCTTGCAGTTGCAGGGCACAAGATGGATGCTGCCGTGATGCCCGTCGATGATCTTATCGAACTCCTCGAGCGTCAGATACGTCTGGTTGTGGACATAGACGCCCTCACCGGCGACCTTGGCCTTCACTTGCGGCAGATAGATCGACTGATAAATCTCTGTCTGCCAGTCGTAGAGCGCCTCGATGAGCTCTCTCGGCAGACAGCCGAACTCATAGTACTCAAACTGCGCATAGTAGGAATAGCGGCTGTAGAAGTCGCTGATCTTCCAGGTCGGCTCGTCCGCATCCGTGACCTTGTTGAGTACGTTGCGGGAGTACATGCGGTTGATGAGCACGTAGGGCGACGCGGCCAGGCGGTTCTTCTCCATGAGCTTACGCAGCTCTTTTTCCGCCATGGGCTCCTTGCCCATCAGAAGAATGACCTGCCATTCCTCCTCGTGCACCATCAGGTCGGCCACTTCGTCGAACTGCTCGGGCACCCCAAAAAGCTCGTGCGCTTTCTTGCGATCTTCGTCGCTCAGCTTGCTGGTCAGTAAAGACATATTGCTATCTCCTCTTTTTATTGCTTGCCTGATTTCTTATTATATCTGCATTGCCTTTTCGGGGGCGCTATCCTCCGCCCTCCACAGCAATGATACAACGATGCTATGAAGCATTCTTATTTTATCATAATGCTCCGCCGACGAATTATCGTTGAATCCGCAGCGCATCGCCGCCCGCTTCGCCATGCGGGCCGCCCAACGGATTCAACGCTTTTTTCAACGGTAGCTTAGTATAATCTTTTCATGCCAAACGGTCAATCGTTTCTGCGTTATGCACAAAAGTGGCATGAACCGGCAAGCGGCTGTTTCTTTCGCAAAAAAGCGGTTTTTCAGTTTCCGCTTGCCGAAAAAATGTGTAAACTCTTCCGTTTTTGCCACAAAACGCGCTAAAAGCGGCTTGTCATTCCCCCAGCGTTGGCGTATGATGAAAAGGTAGGCTGATCCCCCCGCGGAATCTGTCTTTCTCGTATTTGCTTTTTTTACTCTCCCATTCCGTTTCAAGGAGGTTCCCGCACAGTGGACGTTTTAATCACCCAAAAGGAGATGACCGACTCCGAGGCCTTTGTCAAGGCCCGCGGCGGCGGCAACCTGATTGGCAAGGCCATGTACGGCGGCGGCAAGATCACGATGAAGCAGCTCTATTTGCAGAGCTTTGAAGTCGTGTTCGACGCCTATTTCAAGCCCGGCCTTGTGGAGCGCTTTTTCACCCGCAAGGGCCAGATGGGCGGCAACTCGCAGAAGATCTGCATGATCGTCGAGGGCACGCGCTGCACCGCGAGCTACCACGAGCAGCCGCTCCCGCTTTACGAAGCCGACCTCGATCCTGACATGTGCCAGGATTCCACCTTCGACAAAGAAAAGATCATCGCCCAGGCCAAGCGCGTCGCCATGCGCATCATGCGCCGCCATTCGGGCCACATCATCACCTCGATGGAGGTCGCATCCTACCGCCCCTTCTACCGCCCGTACTACGTCGCGTTCTACGGTGAGATGGAGATGGGCAAAAAGGTGCGCTACATCGCCATCGAGGCCGACGGCTACAAGACCGACAGCTCCCTGTAAGAGAGCGAGCCCCACATTTCAAGAGGTACGATCCGATATGAACACTGTTACGCTTGGCGGCACCGCCACCATCAACGACCTTGTCAGCGTCGCGCGCTTTGGCGCGAAGGTCGCGTTTTCCAAAGAATATGAAGAGCGCGTCAACCACTGCCGCGCCCATGTCGACCGCTTCAGCCACGAGGGCAAGGCCATCTATGGTCTGACCACGGGCCTTGGCGACAACTGGAAGAAGTTCATCCCCGAAAAGGACCGCGAAACGATCCAGCGCAACAACATCTACGCCCACACCTGCGCCGTCGGCGAGCCCATCGCCGAGGAGTGCACGCGCGCGATGATGTTCGTCATGCTCTGCCACTTCGGCTCCGGCCATACGGGCATCCGTCTTGAAACGCTCGCGCTGATCCGCGACATGCTCAACGCGGGCATCAGCCCCATCGTCCCCGGTCATGGCTCCGTCGGCTATCTGACGCTCGAGGGCCACATCGGCATGGTGATGATCGGCGAGGGCAGGGCCACCTATCAGGGTGAAACGCTTGACGGCGCAGAGGCGCTCAAGCGCGCGGGACTCAAGCCCATCGTGCTTTCTTCCAAGGAGGGCCTTATCCTGCTCTCCGGCACCACGTCCGTCACCGCGTTCGCGTCGCTTGCGATCTATGACGCGCAGACGCTCAGCTTGACGGCAGACATTGCGGGCTCTTTCACGCTCGAGGTGCTCAAGGGTACGCTGATGGCTATGGACGAGCGCCTGATGGCCGTGCGCCCGCACCCCGACCAGATCAACACCGCGGCCAACATCCGTGCCATCTTGAAGGACAGTCCCTTGCTTGATCGCTATCGCGGCCACCGCGTGCAGGACGCGCTGTCCATCCGCTGCATGCCGCAGCTCCACGGCCCGGTCAAAAAGGCCGTCAAGGACGCGCAAGCGACGCTCGCCATCGAGCTCAACTCGTCCGTCGACAACCCGCTCATCTTCGATGAGGAGGACGGCGGTGCGGTCGCGCTGATGGGCTGCAATGCCGACGGCACCTATGCTGGTATGGCGTCCGACAATCTCTGCATCGCGATCACGGATCTGTGCAAAATGAGCAACAGCCGCATCGACCGCCTGCTCAACAGCTTGGTGAGCGAGCTGCCGGCGTTCCTCAACAAGAACGCCGACTTCAACAATGGCCTTATGATGATCCAGTACGCCTCCGCGGGCCTTCAGGGCGAGCTGCGCATCCTTGCGCACCCCGCCGTGGTCGACAACCTGACCACCTGCGCCAACCAGGAGGACTATGTCAACATGGGCTACAACGCCGCCAAGAAGGCCTATGACTCGATGCACCTCGCCAAGTATATCCTCGCCGCCGAGCTCATCTGCGACGGTCAGGCGCTCGACTGCTACGAGGACAAGCGCTGCGCCAAAGGCACGCAGGCCATCTACGATCTGCTCCGCACCAAGGTCCCCGAGATGGACAACGACATGCCCCTCACGCCGTATCTCGAGGCCGTCGCCCAGCAGATCATCGACCGCGCGTATATCCGCACCGTGGAAGCAAGCGTCGGCGAGTTGAAGTTCTAAAGGAGAATGCCATGAGCGAGCACGAGCACGTCCATGAGCACGGCCACGAGCACCCCCATGTGCACGGGCATGTCCATGACCCCGAGCAGACGAAAAAGATCAGCAACCGCCTTGCGCGTGCCATCGGGCATCTCGAATCCATCAAAAAGATGGTGGAGGACGACCGCGACTGCTCCGAGGTGCTGATCCAGCTCGCCGCGGTGGAGTCCGCCATCCGCTCGACCAGCCGCCAGATTTTGCGCAACCACATGGATACCTGCGTCACCGCCGCCATCCAGCAAAATGACGAGGAGACGCTCTCCGAACTTTACCGCGCGATCGACGAGCTTCTAAAATGACAAGTGAAAAAACGTCCGGCTGAATATCAGCCGGACGTTTTTTATTGGAATGTTCTTCCTTTTGCATAGCGGGCAAAAATGCGCGCAAACTAAGCGCGGCAAACGCCAAAACAACTTTTTCAGGAGGACAAATCCATGACCGATCATACCAATAACGGCTGCTCCTGCACGCCCAACACCTCTATTCGCTGCGCCGTGACCAACTGCGCCAACCACTGCAAGGACGCCCAGTACTGCGGTCTGAACGCCATCCAGGTCGGCACGCACGAGGCCAACCCCACCATGGACCAGTGCACCGACTGCCAGAGCTTCAAGAAGCAGTAATTTTTGCAGCCGCCCCTTAAGGCGGCCGCTACATAGCATCGAAAAAGGCGGTGACGGCATGACGGAAAAGAGCAAATATCGCGTCTGCGGCGCGCTCGCGGGCACGGTGAACGGCTTATTCGGCGGGGGCGGCGGCATCCCGCTCGCGTTTTTGCTGCGCTCGTGGGCAAAGCTCTCCGACAAGACGGCGCTTGCGACCTGTGTGGCCGTCATCTTCCCGTTCTGCCTTGTGTCGGTGCTCGTGTATGCGTTCCGCGGCGCGCTGCCGCTCGGAGAGGCGCTCCCCTACCTTGTCGGCGGGCTTGCAGGCGGATGGATCGGCGGCAGGCTCTTCAAGGACGTGCCGAACACATGGCTCAAGCGCATTTTCGCGCTGTTTCTGCTCTATGGCGCGGTGAGGTACCTTCTGTGACGGACTGGCTCTTTCCCGCGCTCTGCGGGCTTTTGACGGGAATCCTCTCGTCCTGGGGCGTCGGCGGCGGGACACTGCTTCTTTTATGCATGACGCTCTTTTTCGGCGTGGAGCAGCGCACAGCGCAGGCCATCAACCTGCTCTATTTTCTGCCAACCGCGGGCATCTCGCTCTTCGCGCATCGCAAAAACGGATATCTCGACAAAGCCGTCCTGCGTGCGGCCATCCCGACCGGCACGCTCTGTGCGCTCGCCGCCGCGTTTTTGACGACAATGGTCGACAGCAGCGTCTTCCGCAAGCCGTTCGGGCTGTTCCTGCTCTACGCGGGGCTGTCGATCCTCTTTGAAAAGAAGAAAAACAGCAAAAAAGAAACGCCGTGACTTTCGTCATGGCGTTTTCGATTCTATTCAGACGCGCAGCGCTGTTTCCAGCGCGATATAGAGCTTGCCGAGGTCGTGGTTCGCGCCGCGAAGATTGGCGACATCATAGCCTCTCTCCTCCAGCACGTCGCCTGCCTCGAGGAAGTTATAAAGCGCCAAGCCGTAAAAACTGCACACCGCCTGCACGCCGGCGAGCTCCATCTCCACGGCGAGACAGCCCTCGCTTCTTCGCTGCGCGACGAGGCCCGCGGTCTCGCGGATCATGGCGTCAGTCGTCCAAACCCGCCCCGTCACGTGCGGGACGCCCAGCTCGGTAAAGATGTCCGAGAGCTTCCGCGCGTTCTCGACCGTGATGTAGTCGGACGGCGCAGCGAAATAGTACGAGCAGCCCTCGCCGCGGTAACTCTCCGTCGGGACGATGAATTTGCCCCTCGTCGCCTCCCGATTCAGGCTCCCGCAGGAACCGAACATCACGAACTTCGACGCACCGACGATCCAGCTCGCCTCATAGCACTCCGACGCGGCAATCGCCGAGCCGATGCCCGAGAGGTAAAACGCGATGTCCTTTCCCTTGTAATTCATGCGGTAAATGGGGATGTTCCCGTTGTACGCGCCGATGAGGCCGATCTTTTCGCAGGGAAAGGCTTCCAGCAAATGCTGATAGATCTTTTGCGAAAACAGGATCAGGCACGTTTCGACAAGGTGCTTCTGCTCGCCATAAAAGTCCCGCAGGCTGATGACGGGTTCAGTCTTATCGTCAAAGCAGTCGGTGATCATATGCTTCAGCGCTGGTCCGTCAGTTTTTCGAGCGCGTCTTTTGCGGCCATCTGCTCGGCTTCCTTCTTGCTGCGGCCCGCGCCCTTGCCCACAGCGCCGCCGTTGAGCAGCACTTCAAAATAGAACGTCTTGTCATGGTCGGGGCCGCTCTCACCAAACAGGCGGTAGGAAAGCGTCTGGTTCGGCGTGCGCTGCACGAATTCCTGCAAAATGGTCTTATAGTCGCGGCGCTTTTCCTCGGCGACCTCCTCGCGTTCGGTGTCGAGCAGCACGCGGTGGATGAGCGCGCTGGCCGCGCTGATGCCGCCGTCAAGATACACCGCGGCAAACACCGCCTCGGTCGCGTCGGCCAGGATAGACGGACGCGTGCGGCCGCCGCAGCTCTCCTCGCCGTTGCCGAGCTTTAAGTATTTTCCAAGCTCCAGGCGCTGCGCGACCTCGTGCAGGCTGTCCTCGCACACGAGCAGCGCGCGGATGCGCGTCAGCTCCCCCTCCGGCGCGGTAGGATGCTTGGCAAACAGATACTCCGCCGTCACAAAGCCGAGCACGCTGTCACCCAGGAATTCCAGGCGCTCGTTGCTGAAAAAGTTTGCGCCGCGGTGCTCGTTGGCATACGAGCTGTGGCGCAGCGCCTCTTCGAGCAGCGCCGGATTTTTGAAATGATATTGCAGCTTTTCTTCCAAGGCCTGCATGGTGTTTCCTCCTGATAAAAGGACGCCCCGCGCAAAGCGGGGCGGCTTTTTTCTTCTTAACCGAGCTTCGTGCTCAGGTAGCGCACGCAGTCGCCCACCGTCTTGAGCGAGGTGAGCTCCTCCTCGGGGATCTCATCGAGCTCAAACTCTTCCTCCATGGCCATCACCAGTTCGACAAGATCCACGGAGTCGGCGCCAAGATCTTCCTCAAAAGAGCTGTCCATCGTGACCTCATCGGGGTCGAGCGCGAACTGCTCGACGATCAGCTTCTGCATCGTTTTGAAAATTTCTTCGGGGCTCATAAGTCTTATACTTCCTCTCACGGTTTTGGTTCTTCCAAATGATACGGCAAAGGCACTGTACTGTCAATACCCATTTTGCCGCTTTTTGGCATTCGCGTTATTCTGCCTTCTGTTCAATACGCATCTTGTCGATATTTTGCGCGATGTCGTCGATGATACCGCTGCGCGCAACCTCCATCGCCTGACGGACCGCATTGCAGATGCCGACCTCACTTGCGCTGCCGTGCGCCTTGACAACCGGCTTCGAGATGCCGAGCAGCGCCGTACCGCCGACCTCGTTCGCGTCGAGCATTTTCTTGAAATTGCCGAGCTGTCCCTTGAGCAGCAGCGCCGCCAGCTTCGTGCCGGTGCTGTGCATCAGCATTTCCTTCAATTTGATGGAAAGAAGCTTGCCCGTGCCCTCGATGCTCTTGAGCATGATGTTGCCGCTGTAGCCGTCGGCGACGATAACGTCGCACTCACCGAGCATCGCTTCCTTGGCCTCAATGTTGCCGGTAAAGTTGAGATGCCCCGCCTCGCCCGCTTCCTTGAGCTTCTGATACGTTTCGCGGCGCAGCGTGTCGCCCTTGCTCTCCTCCGCGCCGATGTTCAAAAGACCGATGCGCGGATTTTCGACGCCGAGCACTTTCTGCGCATAGTAGCTGCCAAGATACGCAAATTGCAGCAGGTATTCGACCGTGCACTCGGCGTTCGCGCCGCAGTCGATGAGTACCGCCTTGCCCTTGGCCGTCGGGATCGTCGGCGCGAGCGCCGCGCGGCGCAGACCGCGGACGCGCTTGACGAGAAGCGTCGCGCCCGCGAGGAGCGCGCCCGTGCTGCCCGCGCTGACAAAGCCGTCCGCGTCGCCCGCGTGCAGCATATTGAGCCCCACGGTGAGGGACGAATCCTTCTTGTGCTTAAAGGCCGTGGCCGGATCGTCGCAGATCTCGACCACCTCGGTCGCGTTGGCGATCTCCATGCCCTTGGGGAGCTCCTTGCAGCCGCACTGCTGCAGGGTCTTCAAGATCTCTTCCGTTTTTCCGGTCAGGACGATGTCCACACCGTACTTCTCCTGCGCCATCAGCGCGCCCTTGACGGGCGCGAGCGGGGCGAAATCGCCGCCCATGGCGTCGACGATGATCTTCATGGGGTCACTCTCCTTTCCTGTCACTCAGCACGTCCTCGCGCATCGCGTCGATCTTTTCAAGCGAGCGCGCGGCGAGCTGCGCATTTTTCACGCGCTTGCCGCCCTTGATGCGGTAGCCCAGCGGCGGCATGATACCAAAGTTCACGTTCATCGGCTGAAAGTCCGAGACCGTCGTATCGCTGATGTAAAGCCCCAGCGCCCCGATGGCCGTCTCGCGCGGGAAATCGACGGGCGGTTTGCCTTCGAGTCTTCTTGCCATCTCGATGCCCGCCAGAAAGCCCGAAGCCGCGGACTCGATATAGCCCTCCACGCCGGTCATCTGCCCGGCAAAGGCGATGCGGTCATCCGCGATCAGGCGATAGTAGCGGTCCAGCATCCCCGGCGAGCGGAGATAGGTGTTGCGGTGCATCACGCCGTAGCGCACAAACTCCGCATCATGCAGCGCGGGGATCATCGAAAACACGCGCTTCTGCTCGGGAAAGCGCAGATGCGTCTGGAAGCCGACAAGGTTATAGACGCTGCCCTGCGCGTTGTCGCGCCGCAGCTGGACGACGGCATAGGGTTCTTTCCCCGTCTTCGGGTCTCGCAGACCGCGCGGCTTGAGGGGGCCGTAGCAGAGCGTATCGTGTCCGCGGCGCGCCATGACCTCGACGGGCATGCAGCCCTCGAAGACGTTTTTATCCTCAAAGCCGTGTACGCTCGCTTCCTCGGCGGTCGTGAGCACCTGCCAGAAGGCATCGTACTCCTCCTCCGTCATCGGGCAGTTGATGTAGTCCGCCGTGCCCTTGTCGTAGCGCGAGGCGAAAAACGCCGAATCCATGTCGACGCTCTCAAACGTCACGAGCGGCGCGGCGGCATCGAAAAAGTTCAGCGTGTGCCCGTCGCCGATCTTTTCGGCGATGGCGGCGGCGAGCGCGTCGCTCGTCAAGGGGCCCGAGGCGATGATGACGTTCCCCTCGGGGATGGCCGTCACCTCGCCGGGGACAACCGTGATATTGGGATGCGAACGGATCTTCTCTGTCACGAGCTTTGAAAAGCCGTAGCGGTCGACCGCCAGCGCACCGCCCGCCTCCACGCGCGTCGCGTCCGCGCAGGCAAGGATCAGCGAATCGAGGCGGCGCAGCTCCTCTTTGAGAAGGCCGACCGCGTTTTCGATCTGGTCCGAGCGCAGCGAATTCGAGCAACAAAGCTCGGCAAAATCCGCCGTGTGGTGCGCGGGGGTGGTCTTTTCGGGTTTCATTTCATGCAGCGTCACGGCGATGCCGCGCTGCGCGAGCTGCCAGGCAGCCTCGCAGCCGGCAAGACCGGCGCCGATCACAGTTACTTGCATCAGTTCTCTTCTTTCTCCGCGGTCTTTTTGGCCGCGGACTTGGCGGTCGTCTTCTTAGCGGCCGCCTTTTTCGTGGTCGCGGTCTTCTTTGCCGCCGTCTTTTTTGCGGGCTTTTCTGCACCATCCTCGGCTACGGCCTTCTTTGTCGTTTTCTTCGCTGCGACGGTCTTCGTCGCGGTCTTCTTAGTGCTCGCCGCTTTTGTGCTCGTTTTCTTTGCGGTGGTGCTCTTCTTAGCCGTCGTCTTCCTGGCGGCGGTCTTCTTTGCCGCGGTCTCCGCCGCATCGGCGGCTTCGGCGCTCTCCGCGCCCTCTTCCGCGGTCTCGGTGGTCTTCTTTTTCACATAGCCGCGCTGGTCTTCCGGCACAAAGCGCGAACACGCGGGGTTGATGCAGTACGGGCGCTTAAAGCCCTTGCCCGCCTTTTTGAACATCGTCTGGCCGCACTCGGGGCAGTCGTCCTTCGTCGGCACATCCCAAGTCATGAAGTCGCACTTCTTCTCGGGATCGCTGCTGGTGGAGAATTCGCAGGCGTAGTACGTGTACTGCTTGTTCGTCTTCTTGCTCACGCCGGTGCGCTTCATCATGCGCCCGCCGCACTTGGGACAGCGGCCCGGCATTTCGATGACAAGGGGCTTGGTGAACGTGCACTCAGGGTAGCCCGGGCAGGCCAGGAAGCGGCCAAAGCGCCCGCTCTTGATGACCATGTTGCGGCCGCAGACGTCGCACTTCTCCTCGCTGACCTCATCGGGGACCTTGAGTCTCACGCCCTCAAGCGCCTTCTCGGCGTTTTCAAGGTCGCGCTCAAAGCCGCCGTAAAAGTCGCGGATGACGTCCTTCCACGCGGTCTTGCCCTCTTCGACGGTATCGAGCTTTTCCTCCATGCGGGCGGTGAACTTCATGTCCACAATGTCGGGGAAGCGCTCTTCCATCAGGCCCGTCACCACCTCGCCGAGCGGCGTGGGGCGCAGGTATTTTCCGTCCTTGATGACGTATTCGCGGTCTAAGATCGTCGAAACCGTCGGCGCGTAGGTCGACGGGCGGCCGATGCCGTTCTGCTCCATCGCGCGGATGAGCGTCGCGTCCGTGTAGCGCGCGGGCGGTTGAGTGAAGTGCTGGAGCGGCGTATATGCCTCGAGCGTCAAGCACTGCCCCTCGACAAGCGGCGGCAGCGTGCCCTCCTTTTCCTCCTTGCTGTCGTCATCGCGAGACTCCTCGTAAACGGCGGTGTAGCCGGAGAATTTCAAGTTGCTCGCGCTCGCGTGGAACTCGTGCTCGCCTGCCATGATCTGTGCGCTCACACTGTCGTACACGGCGTTCGCCATCTGGGAGGCCAAAAAGCGGCTCCAGATCAGGCGGTACAGACGATATTGCTCGCCCGTCAGATCGCCCTTGATCTGCTCGGGCGTCAGGTTGACGTTCGAGGGGCGGATGGCCTCGTGCGCGTCCTGCGCGCCGGCCTTGGCCTTGTAGTGGCGGGCGGTTTTGGGATAGTAGCTCTGCCCGTAGCGTCCCAAAATAAACGTCTTCGCCGCAGCGATGGCCTCTTCGGAGATGCGCAGCGAGTCGGTACGCATGTAGGTGATGAGACCCACCGTGCCCTCGCCCGTGATGTCCACGCCCTCATAGAGCTGCTGGGCGATGGCCATGGTGCGGCGCGGCGTCATGTTGAGCTTGCGCGAGGCCTCCTGCTGTAAGGTGGAAGTGGTGAACGGCAGCGACGGGGAGCGCTGCTTGTCCGTGCGCTTGATGTTCGTCACGGTAAAGGGCTTGTCGCCGATGTCGGCAATGATGCCGTCCACCTGCTCGCCGGAGGCCGGCTCGACCTTTTTACCGTCCTTGCCGTAATAGTGTGCTTCAAAGGTCTTGTGCGTCGCCTCGTCGGTCAGATCGGCGTCGAGCGTCCAGTATTCCTGCGCCTCGAAGGCCTGGATCTCCTTTTCGCGGTCGTCGACCATGCGCACGGCGACGGACTGCACGCGGCCCGCGGAGAGGCCGCGGCGGACCTTCTTCCACAGAAGCGGGCTCAGCTCATAGCCCACGATGCGGTCGAGCACGCGGCGCGCCTGCTGCGCGTCGACCAAATCCTGGTCGATGGCGCGCGGCTCCTTGATGCTCTCGGAGACGACCTTTTTCGTGATCTCGTTGAAAGTCACGCGCTTGGCCTTTTCATCGTCCAGATTCAAAAGCGCTTTTAGATGCCACGAGATGGCTTCGCCCTCGCGGTCCGGGTCCGTTGCAAGATAGACGGTGTCGCTGCTCTTGGCGGCCTTTTTGAGCTCGCTGATGAGCTCCTCTTTTCCGCGAATGGGCTGATAGACGGGCTCGAAGTCGTGCTCGATATCGACGCCCAGCTTGCTCTTGGGCAGGTCGCGCAAATGGCCCATGCTGGCCTTGACCTCGTACTCCCTGCCCAGATATTTTCCGATGGTTTTCGCCTTGGCCGGAGACTCGACGATCACCAGATGCTTTTTTGCCATGAATATTATTCCTCCAGTAGTGTGACAGTCAAAGAAAAATGCTTGCCGCTGCCCTGCTCGACGTAGCCCTCGAGCTCCATCATCGTGAGCGCGGAAAGAACACGGCGCGTGGGGATCTGCGTCTTTTCGATCAGGTCATCCACCTGCAGCGCGCCGTCTTTGAGCGTGCGCAGAATGGCGATCTGATCGTCGGTCAGCCCCGCGTCGTTGGTTTTCAAATTCAGTGTCGGCAGCGACAGTATTTCCTCCGCCGCGGCCTGCTTGGCGCGCGCTTGCTCCTCGCGCGCCTGATAGCCGAGCGTACGTGGAAGCTCCACGCGCTCGCCGAGTATTTTATGCGGATAGATGGCCTCGTACTCGCGCAGCACATCCCAGCTGTCGGTGATGAGGCCCGCCGCGCCGTCCGCGATCAAACGGTTGCAGCCGCGGCTGAGTGGCGCGTCGATCGGACCGGGAACGGCGAAAACATCGCGTCCCTGCTCAAGCGCGGTATTCGCCGTGATGAGCGCGCCGCTCTTTTCCGGCGCTTCGACCACGATGGTCGCGAGGCTCAAGCCGCTGATGATGCGGTTTCGCACGGGAAAATGCCACGCCTCAGCCGCCGTCCCAGGCGGATACTCGCTGATGAGCGCGCCCGAGGCCGCGATATCGCGGTACAGCCACGCATTCTCCGCCGGATAGACGACGTCGAGCCCGTTGCCGAGCACGGCGATGGTCTTTCCGCCCGCGCGCAGCGCGCCGCGGTGAGATGCGCTGTCCACGCCCGCCGCCGCGCCGGAGATCACGACCGCGCCCTGCTTGCACAGGCCGTAGGCGATCTTCTCCGCCGCTTCGATGCCGTAGGGCGAGGCCTTGCGCGTGCCGACCATGGCGACAGCGACCTCCTCGTCGATAACGGGGAGCTGGCCTTTGACATAAAGCAGGCACGGCGGCTCGAAGATATTGCGCAGGCGCATCGGATAGTCCGCGTCCTGCATCGTGAGAAGCCGCAGCCCCAGCCGCGAACACGCGCCGAGGATACGGTCGGCGTTTTCCAACGATTTTTCCGCGAGCAGTGCGATCTGCCGCGGCTCGATGCCCTCGACGAGGCGGTACTCGTCCTCGTCGGCATAGTAGACGTTCTCCGGCGTGCCGAAATAGTCGAGCAGCAGAAGCTTTGAGCGGTTTGTCAGTCCCTTGACCTCCGAGAGCCACACCCAGTATTTAAGGCCCGCCATGAAGAGCACCTCCTTGTTTGTTTCAGCGATACATCTCCCACAGAACAACCGTCGCCGCGATGGCCGCGTTGAGCGACTCGCAGCGCGGGCTCATGGGAATTTTGAGCGTCTTGGCGCACTCATCCAGCATTCGCTGCGACAGTCCGCGCCCCTCGCTGCCGATGGCGACAGCGGCTTTGGACAGGTTCGCGTCAGACAGCGGCACGGTGTCCTCGCGCAGCGCCGTGCCGTAGAGCGGGACGCCGCTTTTACTGAGCAGCGCGAAAAGCTCCTCCGGCGTGACGCTGTACGCCTCGCGGCGGAAGATCGCGCCCATCGTGGCGCGCGCCGTTTTGGGATTGAAGAGATCGGCGCAGGCGTTGACTAAGAACACGCCGTCGCACTCAAACGCGTCCGCCGTGCGCAGGATGGTCCCCACGTTCCCGGGGTCCTGCACGCCGTCCAGCACGAGATAGTGCTTACCCGCAAGCGTTTCGGGCAGCTTCGTCTCGGGAAGCGCGACCGTAAACAGTGCGCCCTGCGGCGTCTCCATCGGGCTCACCGAGCGCATCAGGTCTTCGCTCACGCACACGGCGCGCACGGTATCGGGAAGCGCCGGAATGTCCACGCCGTCAGAAAACACCGCCGTTTGGACCGGTGCGCCCCACTTGAGCGCTTCGTCCAAGAGCTTTGTTCCGTCGCAGAGATATTCGCCGCTCTTTTTGCGGTAAGACCGGGAGGAAGCGAGCTTGCGCAGGTGCGTCATCAGCGGATTCTGCCGGCTCGTGATGGTTTCCACGTTCATTTTTCCTCTTCCCTCCCAGTTTCTTATTTAATATGTATCACACTATATTATCAACTGCCGCCCTTTGTCAAGCAAAAGAATCTTTTGCACCGTTTCACTTTTGCGCGGATCGGTGCTCCGCCGCTTTACAGTTCGCCCCCTTTTGTGGTACACTGAGCGTGAAATATCACGCAGCATGACTGCAAGGAGGTACCCCAAAATGGAATCTGCCAAATCGCGTTTTCTGCGCTATGTGACCTATTACACCACCTCGGATGAATTCACCGGCACCTCGCCCTCTACGGAGCGGCAGAAGGACCTCGGCCGCGCGCTGATGCAGGAGCTTGAAGCGCTGAAGCTCGAGGACGTCCACATGGACGACTGCGGCAACGTGCTCGCAACGCTCCCCGCGAGCGAGGGCGTGGACGCGCCCGTCATTGCGCTCATCGCGCACATGGACACCGCTCCCGACGCTTCGGGCGAAAACGTCAAGCCCCGCCTCGTGCGCTACGAGGGCGGCGAGCTGAAGCTCAACAACACTGTCTCCCTCACCGAGGCGCTCTGCCCTGGCCTTGAAAACCATGTGGGCGAAGAGCTCATCGTCACCGACGGCACGACGCTCCTCGGTGCGGACGACAAGGCCGGCGTCGCCGAGATCATGGCCGCGGTCGAAACGATGATCGAGAAAAACGTCAAGCACGGCGAGGTGCGCGTCATCTTCACGACCGACGAGGAGATCGGCAACGGCGTGGACGGGCTCGACGTGCAGGAACTCGGCTGTGACTACGGCTACACCGTGGACGGCGGCCCGCTCGGTGAGATCGAATTTGAAAACTTCAACGCCGCCTCCGCCATTCTGACGGTGCACGGCGTCGGCGTCCACCCCGGCAGCGCCAAAAATGTCATGATCAACGCCGCGACCGCAGCGATGACCTTCCACGCGATGCTGCCTGAGGACGAAGTGCCGGAGAAGACCGACGGCTACGAGGGCTTTTTCCACCTGACCGAGATGAGCGGCAGCGTGACCGAGGCGACGCTCCGCTATATCATCCGCGATCACGACCGCGAGCGCTTTGAGGAGAAAAAGGCGCTCTTCGCCGACTGCGCCGCGCGCCTTGACGAAATTTACGGCGGCGGCACGGCCGAGGCCCAGATCAATGACAGCTACTACAACATGAAGGAGAAGATCCTCCCCCACTTCCACCTCATCGAGCGCGCGGAAAACGCCTTCTGCGCCAACGGTGTCGAGCCGCAGTGCGTACCCATCCGCGGCGGCACGGACGGCGCGCGCCTGTCCTGGGATGGTCTTCCCTGCCCCAACCTCTCCACCGGCGGCTACAACTACCACGGTGTGCGCGAGTGGATCCCCGCGGACAGCCTCGAGGCCATGATGAACGTGCTCGTCACGCTGACGGAGAGCTTTGCCGAATAAGGCAGTCGTTATCGTAACAAAGAATTGGAGTGATTTTGTGATGAATCCTGTCGAAAAGCTCGCGCTTTTGCGCGCGGAGATGGCCAAGCGCCACATTGACGCCTATGTCGTCGTGACCGACGACTTTCACACCTCGGAATATGTCGGCGCGCATTTTAAGGCGCGCGAATTCCTCTCCGGCTTCACCGGCTCTGCCGGTACGCTCGTCGTGCTGCCGGACACCGCCACGCTGTGGACGGATGGCCGCTACTTTTTGCAGGCCTCGCAGCAGTTAGAAGGCAGCGGTATTGAGCTCATGCGCATGGGCCAGCCCGGCGTGCCCGAAATTCCCGCGTTCCTGCGCGACTATGTTCCCGAGAACGGCTGGATCGGCTTCGACTCGCGCACGATCAGCAACGACTTCGCCCGTTCGATTGGCGAGAAAACGCGCGAGAAGCACATCCGCTTTGCGGGCGACGAGGACCTTGTCGACCTTGTGTGGGCGGACCGCCCCGCACTCTCGTGCGAGCCGGTGTGGGAGCTGGACGTAAAGTATGCAGGCCTGACGCGCAGGGAAAAGCTCGAAATGGTGCGCGGCAAGATGAAGGAGATGGGCGCAAGCGTGTTCGTCATCCCGTCCCTCGACGAAGTCGCGTGGCTTTTGAACCTGCGCGGAAACGATGTGCTCTTCACGCCCGTGTTTCTCTCGTATCTGCTGCTTGAGCAGGACAAGGCCACGCTCTGCGTGCAGAGAGAGGCCGTGAGCGCAGAGATCGAGGCGCATCTCAAGGCCGACGGCGTGGAGCTCGCACCCTATGACGACATCTACCGCCTCGTCGCGGCGCTGCCCACGGGCACCCGCGTCCTGCTCGACGGCGAGCGCGCCAACTACCGCATTCTGCAAAGCGTGCCTGAGAGTGCCGAAGTGCTCGACCGCACGAGCCCCATTCAGCTGATGAAGGCGATGAAAACGCCCGCCGAGCAGGAGAACGAGCGCCTCGCCCACATCAAGGACGGCGTGGCCGTCACGCGCTTCATCTACTGGCTCAAGCACACGATCGGCAAAGAGCCGATCACCGAGCTCAGCGCGTCGAAAAAGCTCGAATCTCTTCGCGCCGAGGGTGAGCACTATCTTGAGCAGAGCTTCGACCCCATCCTCGCCTACGGCGCGCACGGCGCGATCGTCCACTACGAGCCGACCGAGGAGACTGACATTCCCATGGAGCCGCGCGGCCTCTGCCTCGCCGACACGGGCGCGCAGTATTTGGAGGGCACGACCGACATCACCCGCACCATCACGCTGGGAGCGCTCACGGACGAGGAAAAGCGCATCTACACGCTTGTCCTGCGCGGACACATACAGCTGGGCGCGGCCAAGTTCCTGCACGGCTGCATGGGCGAAAACCTTGACATGCTGGCCCGCACGCCGCTGTGGGAAGCGGGCCTCGACTTCAACCACGGCACGGGCCACGGCGTGGGCTTCGTCCTCGGCGTGCATGAGGGCCCTGAGCGCGTACACTGGGACGTGAAGCGCCAGAAGCGCCACTGCGTCATCGAAGAGGGCATGATCTTCTCGAACGAGCCGGGCATTTACCTTGCCGGCAAGTTCGGCGTGCGCATTGAGAACCTCGTCGTTGTACGCGAGGCTGAGGTCAACGAGTACGGCCGCTTCCTTGCGCTCGAACCGCTGACGCTTGTGCCGTATGACCGCGATGCGATCGATCTGTCGCTGCTCTCGTCGCGCGATGTGGAGCTTTTGAATGCTTATCACGCTAAGGTCTTTGCGGCGATCTCGCCGTATCTGAGCGGGGATGAGCTGGAGTGGCTCAAGGAGGTTACTAAGCCGGTTTTGTTCGGCTAAACCGAAGGGAAAAAGGCAGCGCCGATGGCGCTGCACGAAAAAAGGGGGCCATTCTCTCACGAGAGAGAATGGCCCCCTTTTGATCCCCCAAGAGAACGCAAGGGGCACTGCCCCTTGACTCCGACATTGGCAGATTGCAGCTTGAAGAGCTGCACGCGCTGCGCAATCGGGTGCAGTGTACATGGCTTCGCCATGAACCCCTGCGATTCGGTTCATCCAGCAACCGCGCCTTACTCTGTGAGGCGCGTGTGACGGTAGTCTGGCGGCAGACTGCCTGCGGGGCGGCATCGCTGCGCTCGCCGCATTACAAGAAAAACGACCGCGTGAGCGGTCGTTTTTATCGTTTGTCGGTGCGGCCGAGGAGGTAGTCGACGGAGGTTCCGTAGAGGTCGGCCAGTTTAATTAAAATTTGTGTTGGCACGTCGTTTTCGCCAGTCTCGTATTTGGAATAGCCGGTCTGCGACATGCCCAGTAGCTTCGCAAGTGCAGCTTGCGTCATATCGTTGTCTTCCCGCAGGTCTCTCAATCTCGGATACATCATCTTCACCCCAGGAAAACTATAAAGCAAGCAACTTCTTAACTTGCATTTTAATCTGTTTCAGGTTATTACAATCCCAAGGAGGGATGAAAATGCCTGATTATGAAAAGATGTATCACCTGCTATTCAACGCGATCACCGACGCACTGACTCAACTGGAAGCACAGAATTACGGCGATGTTAAAGACGCCCTCATCTCCGCCCAACAAAAAGCCGAAGAAATTTATATTACAGCAGAGGACTAAAAAAAGCAAACCTGAACGCGGCGAACGCAGCAATGCCGCCCCCGCAAGCAGTCTGCCGCCGTGCTGCCGTCACTCGCGCCTCACGATAGTAAGGACATCTTCAAAGGTCGCCACGCCGTTTGCATCGGTTACGGCATACTCGTCCACGGCAATGCCGGAGAGTGAAGTTCCGTAAAGGTGGAAGGTCACACCCTCGTTGAGATTGTCCTCAGAAGACTTCACGATCTGCAAATCTCCACGCTTGAGCTTGTTGTTGAAGTTTACGGTAGAAACCTGACCGGAAACCACCGTCACACGGCGAGACTCCTGCGGCTCATACTTGTCGTAATCCATCTCGGTCACGGTGTAAACGCCGGGCATCAGGTTGTCGATCTGAATTTCGCCCCTGGAGTTGGTCTTGACTGTCTGATTGATGCCGTTACCGGTGACGGTAACGGTGAGGTTATCCGCAGCAGCGAATGTGCTGCTGTTTGCAAGCGCGTACTACTGCCTGATGGTTTAAGAAAATGTATTCATAACCCTATTCTGTCGGCAACTTATTTGCACGCAAGTCCAACAGACGTATACATCCGAGCAACACAAGTAAGCGTCAAACCTCCCCGCGTATAAAAAGGCCGCCATCTCAAGGAGAGCTGCTGCTCAGCGAGATGGCGGTCTTTTATTTATGAGGCATATAGCATCTTTCGGGGCTCTCGCGGGAAGCAGCTTTTCAGGCCATGTTTCATCAGTTTCGCTCAGTTGCGGCGCGTTTTGCAGAACCCACAGCAGATAACGGTACGGATCAAGGCCATTCTCCTTCGCCGTTTCAATCAAACTGTAGATCATGGCGCTGGCCTGCGCGCCACCGGGCGTATTGGCAAAGAGCCAGTTCTTCCTGCCCATCACAAAGGGCTTCATGCTGCGCTCGGCACGGTTGTTGCTCAGCTCCAGACGGCCATCCTCCAGATACCTTGTCAGGTATGGCCACTGCTCCAGCAGATAGTGAATGGCCCTGCCCAACGCGGATTTCGGCGCGGTTTTCGCCTGCGTCTCATTTGCCCATGACAACAACGCGTCTAAAACAGGTTTCTCCTGCTCCAGCCGCTTTTCATATCGTTCCTCCGGCGTCAGCTCTGCAAACGCCTGCTCCAGCTTGAAAAGCCGGGAGCAATAGCATTCGCCAATCGCTGCCGGCGAGTCCTTTTGCATCTCCTTGGGCAGCGTTTGCAGAGCCTCGTCAAATTTTCGCCGCGCGTGGGCCCAGCACCCAACCACCCGGATATTCTCAGGCAGCTTGTGGTAGCCCTGGTACCCATCCGCGTGCAGCCATCCGTTGAATCCTCGCAGGAAAGTCTCTGCATGCTCTGCTTTTCTCGTGGGCTGGTACTCATACAGCACAATGGCCTGCTTTGTGCAGCCGCTGGTACGGTACAGCCACATATAGGACTTGCTGGTGGCCATGCGTCCCGATTCTTTCAGCACCTGCAGGGTGGTCTCATCCGCGTGCAGCACAAGTTCCCTGCAAAGCTGCTCTCGCAGCACATCGTAGACCGGCCGCAGCCACTTCTCCGAAGTGTTCAGCAGCCAGTTGGCCATCGTCTGCCGGGATAGCCTCAAGCCCTGGCGGTTAAACTCCTGCTCCAGACGGTACAGCGGCGAGTACATGAC
>ERZ827101.1525-NODE-1525-length-26771-cov-5.568947_pt1 | contig 26771 bp, 20 predicted proteins | sample MGYA00519869_ERZ827101 | MGnify/ENA primary metagenome ERZ827101 (study PRJEB31778, sample SAMEA3449256) | human gut metagenome | biome: human gut; feature: human-associated habitat; material: faeces | place: United Kingdom | collected 2010/2012 ...
CTGCATTCGGCAAAGTCAAGCGAGCTTGCTTTTGCCCTCATTTGCACTATCTTTGCGTATATTGTGAAAGCAGGCCGGGCTCGGTGTAACAAATGGAATTTGGTTCTGCTCCCTTTGCTTGCATGGACTCTACAATTTTACGGAACGATGAAAACGATACGAGAGATATATCGCATAGGGTATGGCCCTTCGAGTAGTCATACAATGGGGCCGAGAAAGGCTTCCGAAATATTTTTGAACCGCCACCCTGAGGCTGTGGCGTTCGAGGTCATTCTGTACGGTAGTCTTGCTGCTACGGGAAAAGGGCACTTGACCGATGTAGCGATTCTCGATACCCTTCAACCTCATGCCACGGTCGAGATTGTGTGGAAACCGTCGGTATTTCTGCCGTTTCACCCGAACGGCATGACTTTTCGCTCGAAAAATAGTTTGGGCGAAGTGACCGACGAATGGACCGTGTTCAGCGTAGGAGGAGGGGCTTTGGCCGAGGAAGGGAAGCCTTTCGACGAGACACCGGAATTGTACGAAATGAATAGTATGACTCAGATTCTCTCTTGGTGTGAACGGACGGGCCGTAGTTATTGGGAATATGTGCAGGAATGCGAAGACCACGATATTTGGGACTATTTGGCCGAGGTGTGGTCGACTATGCGCGAGGCTATTGAACGAGGTCTCGATCAGGAGGGTGTATTGCCCGGTCCGTTGAATTTACGGCGGAAAGCCTCTTCCTATTATATAAAGGCGAAGGGTTATAAAGACAGTTTGAAAAGCCGGGGATTGGTATTTGCCTATGCGTTGGCCGTGAGTGAAGAAAATGCATCGGGCGGGCGTATTGTAACCGCACCCACTTGCGGATCCTGTGGAGTCGTGCCGGCGGTATTGTACCATTTGCAAAAGAGTAGGGAATTCAGCGATACTCGCATTTTAAGAGCGTTGGCGACCGCCGGTTTGGTGGGGAATATCGTGAAGCAAAATGCTTCTATATCGGGAGCCGAAGTGGGGTGTCAAGGCGAAGTGGGAGTGGCATGTGCTATGGCTTCGGCGGCAGCCAGCCAGTTGTTCGGCGGTAGTCCCGCACAAATCGAGTATGCCGCCGAAATGGGGCTGGAACATCATTTGGGTATGACTTGCGATCCGGTGTGCGGATTGGTACAGATACCTTGTATCGAACGGAATGCCTATGCTGCGGCGAGGGCTTTGGATGCTAATATCTATTCGGCTTTTACCGATGGAAATCATCGTGTATCGTTCGACAAGGTGGTGGCTGTAATGAAACAAACTGGGCACGATTTGCCGTCTTTGTACAAGGAGACCGGGGAGGGTGGCCTTGCCAAAGATTACGAACAGATGTAAAAAACAGATTTGTAAATCACTCTGGAAATTTCGACCGGGACAAGCCTCGATCAGTCGATTCCCGGTCGCCTGCTTGTGCCTATGTTCTTGTCTCCCCCTTAGCTGTTTTTTGCTCAGTAGGAAATCAGTAGGGATTGCCCTTTTATATTTCCGACCCCTCTCCTTAGAAATTACCATTTCTTCGGTTTCACTACTATATTGCTCTACAACAAAGGGGTGAAAGGGGTACACACACACACCAAGTGACGGAAGGATTAATAGATAAGTATGCCAGGAGGTTAAATACATTCCCTTTTCTCGGAGAGTGAGCAAAAAGGGAGGTGAATTTGTTTTTATGGTGAAGTTACTTTATATTTGTAGTTGTTTAAGCAATGATTAATATATGAACTTTTCTGAATTGAATATAGAAATGGTGTTCGCTTTGATGAGCGGTAAATTGTCAGCTGCGATTAATCGGAAATTATATCGTAGTTTTCGAAAATTGTCTATCGATATAACTCCCGAACAATGGACTGTATTGTATTATTTATGGTCGCGGGACGGAGTGACTCAGCAGGAATTGTGTAATGTTACATTTAAAGACAAACCGAGCATGACCCGGCTAATAGATAATTTGGAAAAGCAACAGCTTGTCGTTCGTTCTCCGGGCGTGAAAGACCGGCGTATCAATTTGATTCATCTTACCGATAAAGGTCGGGAGTTGGAGGTGGCTACGAAACCTTTGGTGACGGCTATTATGAGAACGGCGTTGGACGGCTTTTCGGATAGAGAAGTCGAGATGGCCGGGAGAATGTTGACCAAAGTTTTCGGTAATTTGAAAAATTCGTTGGAGGATTAAGAAAATCTGTCATGATTAAATATATGAGGCATATATTCATTTTTATAGTTGTATGGCTTGCGGCAGGGACGATTTGTTCTTTCGCGCAATACAAGCCCGATCGTTTGGGAGAGGGTTTTGAAGCAAAAACTATCGCCATGCCGGACGATTACAGCGGAAGGGTAGTGACGACTCTTGTTCGGAGTTTATCGTCGTGCGACACGCATAAAGCGGTGCTTTACGTGCACGGATATAACGATTATTTCTTTCAGGAAACGCTGGCTCGGACGTTTAACGATTCCTGCTTTAATTTCTATGCCGTGGATTTGAGAAAATACGGACGCTCGTTATTGCCGGAACAAACGCCGTTCGAGGTTCGAGATTTGCAAGAATATTTTGCCGATATAGATACGGCTCTGACTCTTATTCGAGAGGAGGGAAATACCGATATTGTGTTGATGGCTCATTCGACGGGAGGATTGATAACATCGCTTTATTGTGAGGCTTATCGCAACGATTTGCCGGTACAGGGACTCATTTTGAACAGCCCGTTTCTCGACATGAATATGAATTGGTTCTATGAGAAGATTCTGGTTCCTATCGTGTCGGCTTGGGGGCGTTGGTTTAAAGGAACGAAGATAAGTCAGGGAAACTCTACCGCTTATGCCGAGAGTTTGCTAAAAGATCATCATGGGGAATGGAATTATGATACCGACTTGAAATTTAAGGTATCTCCGCCTGTTTCTTCGGCATGGATACGGGCGATACATCGCGGTCACAATCAAATTCATAAAGGGTTGCATATTCCCTGTCCCGTTTTGTTGATGTATTCGAGTCAATCGGTAGACGGGAATAAATGGACGCCTCAACATCAATCGGGAGATGCTGTACTCGATGTAAAGGATATTGCCCGCTATGGTCGCATGTTGGGACCAAAAGTCACAGAGTTTGAGGTTCAGGAAGGAATGCACGATCTCGTACTTTCGAAACTTTCGGCTCGTCAAGCTGCTTATTCCGAGATGTTTCGTTGGCTTCGGAGCAACGGATTGAACGAGTGATACCCCCAAAGTTCGTTTATTCTCCGAGGGGCATCGAAAACACGATGTGGGGCATATCGATGCCTCGGTAGTGTTTTACGATGGTATCGTCGGGAGTCATACCGATTCGTTTTGCGACTCCTTGCGAAGGAAGGTTATTGTCGCGGATAATGGAGTAAATGCGTTTTATACCCAAAATGTGGGAGGCATAGTCGGCACATGATCGTGCGGCTTCGGTAGCATACCCTTTGTGCCAGAAATTTTTGCGAAGGAGATAGCCTATTTCGGGAACGGTTTGTTCTCTGTATGGTTGCATAGTGATGCCGCATTGTCCGATGAGCTCTCCGTTTTCTTTAAGAACGGCTCCCCATAAACCGACTTTGTCTTCGGCATATCTCTTTATTTGTCGGTCTAACCATTCCCGGACTTCTGTGCCGTTGAATGCGCCTTCGTAGGCGTACATCACCTCGTTGTCTTGTAAGAGTTTACAAACTTCATGAAAGTCGTTCGGGCATAACTCTCTAAGAATTAATCTCTGGGTTTCTAATATCGTTCTCATTTCACAGGTCACCGGTTAAAGACGTTGTTATTCGGCATTCTGTTCGGATTGCTGTTTTTCCAACTGTAAGACTTGTTTGTCTGCGAGTTCGAGCGTGCGTACGTTCAGTTGATATTCTCGTTTGAGGTCATCGACATTTTTCATGAGGTTGGCGAGCTCACGGGTCGCTTTAACGGCTTCGCGAGTGACGGGGTCGAGCGATAGAGTGTATCGGTTTCCACCCAAGTAAGTGAGGGTTATTTTTTTACTCGTATTATTCGCTATGAGAGCTGCGACAGCAGAACATTGACCGTCTTTGTATGTCACGATTTCGGTATATTTGCCGTCGTTGGTGAACCGGTAATTATTGGCTCCGTCGTACCCGATAACGAGAGTTTCGGCTTTACTTTTGTCCGGGAGCGTCGCCCGTATGGAACTGTGTTTTATCGGTGTGCTTCCGTAATATACGCTTGCCAACTGCATTTGTCCGTTTTCTGTGACCAAAACTTTCAATTGGCTACGATTTATCGCAGCTTGTTTGGGAAGTTTCTTATATATATAATTCCCTTCCGTTTGGTATTTGGCATCTTTTTCGAACCGGAAGTTTTTCTTGGCTGCTTCGAGTTCGGTTTGTCTCACTTTGAGTACACTGTCTATATAAAGCAGATTTTGCTCGCTCTCTTTTTGTTTTACGCGGCACATGAGCAACATACCCGCTTTTATCTGTTTGAAGGCTTTGGGGTATAATAATTCGATACTGTCGATAGCATTTTTAGCATTGGCGTATTGACCGTTTTCGAATAACTTCCGAGCTTTTTCATATTGAGCGTTAGCTTCATTACTATTGTCTCCGCAGGAGAATAATACTATCGCACAGGAGCATATCCAAAAGTAAAGATATTTAGCCATAATTGATCGGTGTATTGTATTTGATGTTAATTCTATCTAATAGACCCTCTCTGTACATCTTTGACCCCCTTAACGGTTTTGAGCTTTTTCATCAGACTGTTGAGGGAGGAGATGTCATCGACCGTGACGGTGATATGTCCTTGAAAAAGGCCATCGTTCGAGTCGATCGAGATGCCTCTCATATATATGTTTTTTTCTTTTGAAATAATCGATGTAATGTTCGTTACGATACCGATATCGTCGTTTCCGATAACTCGCAGGACGGTGACGTATTTAGAACCCATTTTTCCCGACCAGCGGGCATTGACTACTCTGTAACGGTAACGACTGTATATGTGTCGCGCGTTCGGACAATCTTTACGGTGTATCTTGATAGTTCCTTCCGTGGAGACGAATCCAAAGATTTCGTCGCCGTAAATGGGGTTGCAGCATTTGGCCAATTTATAGTCGATACCTTTGACATCGCCGCCTATGACGAGCTCGTCTTCTTTCGATTCGTCGGGTTCTTTTTGTAAAGTAAATTCTTCTGCCGTACGAGTTTCGTATTGCTCTTCGTTTTCTTTTTTATCGATTTCGAGATAAAGGTCGATTACGCGATTGACGTCGATATGTTCATCGGCCAATTCGTTGTAAAAATCGGTGACGGTCTTATAGCCCATTTTTTTTATAAGGCGCATCATTACACCGTCTTCCATCTCTATTTTGCGGTTTTTGAATCGTCTTTGCAAAAGCTCTTTCCCATATTCCGCCGCTTTATTCTGCTGTTCGTTCAGGGCTTGCTTTATCTTTACCCGCCCTTTCGATGTCGCGGCTATGTTGAGCCAGTCTTGCTTCGGGGTCTGGTTGGGAGAGGTGAGTACTTCGATCGTATCGCCGCTTTTCAGTTTGTATTTTATGGTTTCGATCTTTCCGTTTACCTTGCCGCCGACACATTTGCCGCCTAACCCGGTGTGAATGAGGAATGCGAAGTCCAGTAACGTGGCTCCCAAAGGCAATTTGTATAGGTCTCCTTTCGGAGTGAATACGAATACCTCTTTGTCGTAGAGATCCATTTTGAAATCGCGCATGAGTTCCAAAGCTCCACCGTTTCCGGCCGCTTCGAGTACTTCGCGCACATTGTTCATCCAATCGTCCAGCCCGTTCTCGCTTTTAATTCCTTTGTATTTCCAGTGGGCTGCAAGTCCTCGTTCGGCTATTTCGTCCATTCGCCGGGTACGTATTTGTACCTCTACCCAGCGTTGTTTCGGTCCCAGCACAGTGATGTGTAACGATTCGTATCCGTTCGATTTGGGAATGGACAGCCAGTCCTTCATTCGCTTGGGGTTGGGCTGGTACATATCGGTAACGATCGAATATACCTTCCAACAGTCTGCCTTTTCCTGTTCGAGGGGAGTTTCCAGTATGACACGAATGGCAAACAGGTCGTAAATGTCTTCCAAATCGGCTTTTTGTTTCTTCATCTTATTCCAGATGGAAAAGATGGATTTCGTGCGGCCCTTGATTTCGAAATGTAGACCTTCGGCTTCGAGTTTTTGTTTTACCGGTTGGATAAATTCCATGATGTATTTATCCCTGTTCCTCTTGGTTTCGTTGAGCTTGTGGGCTATCTGGTCGTAGATTTCCCGATTGGTGTATTTCAGGGAGAGGTCTTCCAGTTCCGATTTTATGGAGTATAGTCCCAATCGGTGCGCCAGCGGAGCATAAAGATAGGAGGCTTCACAGGCGATGTCATAACGGTATTTTTCGTTGGGGTGGTGGTTTATCATTTTCATGACGCAAAGCCGGTCGGCGATCATGATGATGATAACTCGTATATCTTCGGCGAACGATAGTAACAGTTTGCGGAAATTCTCACTTTCGACGGCAGCCTGTTTGGCATACAAGCTGTTCGATTTAATGAGACCCCGAATGAGCTGGGCTATGTCGTCCCCGAATTCTTTTTTTACGGTTTCGATAGTGAGGAATTCGCTGACGACCAAGTTGAAAAGTAGAACCGAAATAAGCATACTGCGTTCTAATCCCACCCTGTCGCATAAGATGAGCGCAGTATTCAGATTACGGACAACAGGATTTATTCCTTGTTTGTTTCGCTGATAGTGCCCTGTTTCGACGGCTTCGGAAATGAGGCGACGCATGCGGTTGAAGTCTTCGACTCTTAAAACCGGGCGACTATTGCGTAACAGTTGCCGATAGACCGATAGGACATTTTCTTTTTCGTCGAGTGTAAAATAGCTTTTTTCGGGCATAAGGTGCGACTGTTTTCAAAAATTCTGTCTCAAATATATATTTTTGTGGGTAAAAATGTGCTTTTTTTTAGAGCTTTTTGTAGTTTTGGGAACGGAATTAAAATTCATTATTCATTACAAGCTATGTTTACACCGGAAGATTTAGATTTGTTTGCCGAAAAAGGTATTGACGTACATACGGTTGAGGAGCAGTTGGCCTCGTTTAAAAGCGGATTTCCTTTTTTAAGGATATTATCTTCTGCTTCTGTCGGGAACGGTATCTTATCGCTTGATGAACAGCAAACGCAATATTATCTCGATTTGTGGGAAGGTTACTTGAAAGATAATCATAAGGTCGTGAAGTTTGTTCCGGCATCGGGAGCTGCGAGTCGTATGTTCAAAGATTTGTTCGCATTCCTTTCTGCCGATTACAGTGAACCACAAACTGATTTCGAAAAGAAATTTTTCAATTCGATCGAACATTTTGCTTTTTACTCCGATCTTGACGAAGCCTGTTTGAAGAATGAAGGAAAGAGCATAACCGATTTGATAGAATCGGGCAATTACAAAGCGGTGGTGTCCAATCTGCTCGAAGCGAAGGGCTTGAATTATGGTTCTTTGCCGAAAGGGTTATTGAAATTTCATCGTTATGCGACGAATAACCGTACGGCTATGGAGGAACATTTGACGGAGGGAGCTCTTTATGCCGCCAGTTCCGACGGGGAGGTCAATATTCATTTTACGGTATCTCATGAGCACCTTGCCGATTTTAAAGCATTGGTTGCCAAGAAGAAAGCGGATTATGAGCGACGTTATGGCGTACGTTATCATATTAGTTTTTCTGAGCAAAAGCCTTCTACCGATACTATTGCGGTCGATGCGAATAACGAGCCGTTCCGAGAGAATGGTAGGCCGTTGTTCCGTCCGGGGGGACACGGGGCTTTAATCGAGAATCTGAACGACATAGATGCCGAAATCATATTCGTAAAAAATATAGATAATGTAGTGCCCGACAGATTGAAAGAGCCGACCGTGCGCTTTAAGAAAATCATCGGAGGGGTGCTGGTATCGTTACAAACAGAGATAAACCGTTATATTACCATGTTGAAAAGCGGGAAATACACAATCGACGATTTACGGGAAATGATACAGTTTTTGCATAAAAAGCTTTTCGTCAGAAATGAGGAAACCAAACATTTGGAGGATGCGGAGCTGGCTTTGTATTTGTTGCGGAAGTTGAATCGCCCGATTCGTGTATGCGGAATGGTTCGCAATTCCGGCGAACCCGGCGGGGGGCCCTTTATTGCTTATAATCAGGACGGAACCACATCTTTGCAGATTTTGGAGAGTTCCCAAATAGATATGTCGAATCCAGATGCTAAGGAGCAGTTCGAGTCGGGTACTCATTTTAATCCGGTAGATTTGGTTTGTGCCGTGAGGGATAATAAGGGCGAGAAATATGATTTGCCGAAATACGTAGATAAAAATACCGGTTTTATTTCGCTTAAATCGAAGAATGGCAGAGAGCTGAAAGCTCTTGAATTACCGGGACTTTGGAACGGGGCCATGAGCGATTGGAGTACTGTTTTCGTGGAGGTTCCCGCAGAGACGTTCAATCCGGTCAAGACAGTTAACGATTTACTCCGTCCGCAGCATCAGTAAAGTGTGGGAATCGGCATGGAATAGAGGGCGATATGCAGTGGTATATCGCCTTTTTTTGTAACTTTGCACTTGCGAGGATAAGCATCGCCGTGGTATGGACCCAATAGACTTTTGTTTATACCTCTGGCCTGTATTACCATTGCATATGATTGATGAGAATAGTGGGGCATGAAATCTAACCGATTTTTATTCTTCGGCTATTCGTTAAGTAAAAAAGAAAAACAAGAATAGAAAATATGACATTTGAAGAGTTCGGATTGTCCGAAAATGTTATGCGAGGGCTGGATGCCATGAATTTTAAGGAGGCGACTCCTGTTCAGGAACAAACCATTCCTGTGATATTGCAAAAAAGAGATTTAATAGCTTGTGCTCAAACCGGTACGGGAAAGACGGCCGCCTATATACTGCCATTGCTGAATCTGCTTACAGAAAAGCAGGGCGACGGAGATAGAGTGCGTGCTGTGATTGTCGCTCCTACGAGGGAGTTGGCGCAACAGATTGACATGCAGTTCGAGGGATTTTCCTATTTTCTTCCTATTTCTACTGTTGTGGTTTCGGGTGGGGGAGACGGCGCTTCATGGGATCAGCAAAAGCGGGGGTTAACGATGGGTGCGGACATTATTATCGCCACACCGGGACGGCTTATCTCTCATTTGAATATCTCGAATATCGATTTTTCGGGAGTGGAGTGTTTTATTCTCGATGAGGCCGACCGGATGCTCGACATGGGTTTTTATGACGATATTATGAAAATAGGTAAAAAATTGCCCGAGAATCGTCAAACGGTCATGTTTTCGGCGACTATGCCTCCCAAGATTCGGCAGTTAGCCAAGAATATCATGAACGAACCGGTAGAAGTCAATGTGGCTATCTCGAAACCGAACGAGGCCATAGACCAGTCGGCTTATGTCTGTTATGAGAGTCAGAAGATGGGAATCGTCGATTGGCTTTTCAAGGAACCGACTGGAACGAAAACGATCGTTTTCTCTTCTTCGAAACAGAAAGTAAAGGAGTTGGCATTTTCCTTGAAACGAAAAAAATATAAGGTAGAGGCGATGCACTCAGACTTGGAGCAATCGGAGCGCGAATCGGTCATGCTTGATTTTAAAAATAATAAAATCGATATTTTGGTGGCAACCGATGTTATTTCCAGAGGTATCGATATCGATCAAATAGGATTGGTCATTAATTATGACGTACCGCATGACCCGGAGGATTACATTCATCGCATCGGTCGCACGGCCCGAGCCAATGCCGACGGTACAGCTATTACATTCGTGTCGGAAAAAGAACAAGGCAAATTCCATCGAATCGAATTGTTTTTGGGGTATGATATTCCTAAACGGGAATTGCCCGAGGGGTTGGGCGATGCTCCGGTTTATTCTCCCAAACAAGGTCGGGGAGGTCAACGAAATCGAGGCGGTAAGAGAGGCAGAACCGGTGCTAAAAATTACGGAAAGGGAGGTAAGAGGAAGCCTAAAAAGAACAATCGAGGTTCACAGAGTACCGAAATTTCAAGAAAACCCGAAAGGCATCATGGTCGTTCCAAGTCGTCCGGGAAACAATCGGGTGGTGTGGAACAATAGTTGTAAGGGGTTAATTATAAGTTTTTGACTATTATTAGAACGAGTGAGGTTCTTTTGTAGTATTTGACTTTTTCTTGTGGAAATATTGAATAACTAACTTCTAAATTCATATTTATGGAATGTAGTAAGGCTCAAAGTATAGATGAACAGAGCTTGCAAAAAGCGCAATTTCTATTTGAATCCGGAGATATCGACAAAATAGAGGTGGGAACAATAAAAGGTCTGTGTCAAATCCATAGGTCTCTTTTTGAAGGATTGTACGATTTTGCTGGTAAGATACGGAATTTGAATATTGCAAAAGGTGGGTTTCGTTTTGCGAATAGTCTGTACTTAGAAGTTATTCTTCCTGTAATAGAAAAGATGCCAGAAAGTACTTTTGAGGAAATTATAGCTAAATATGTAGAAATGAATATTGCCCATCCGTTCATGGAAGGTAACGGGCGTGCTACTCGCATCTGGCTGGATTTGATTCTAAAAAAGAATCTTGGTAAAGTCGTTGATTGGCAAACGATAGATAAAGACCTTTATCTCCAAGCTATGGAACGCAGCCCTATTAACGATTTAGAATTACGAGTATTGTTACAACCTGCTTTGACTGATAAGGTAGATGATCGAACCGTTATCTTCAAAGGAATTGAACAGTCTTATTATTATGAGGGATATAGCAGAAAATAATATTCAAATTTATCTACAAAGATGGAAACATTTTGACTTCTTCTGTTATAGTGACAATGATAATTTGAAATAGTAAATACGTTGTTTGCTCCTTTCAATTCGGAAACTGTATGTCATATTTGATTGTTTCCTATTATTAAGATAGATTGGAATGGATACTTTGGAGAAAAAAACGAAAGTAAAAGAGTTGTGGCAACTTTGTTTCCATGATGACGAACGATTTGTGAATCTCCTGTTCGACAATTTATACCGGGACGAGAATACCATCTGTTTTGAAAAGGGGGGAAAGGTGACTACTGCGTTACAGATGTTACCTTATCGCATAAGTTTCGGCGAGACTTCACTCGATGTAAGTTATATTTCAGGAGCTGCCACGAGACCGGAGTATCGCAATAGGGGATTGATGGGACGTTTATTGAAAGAGTCGTTCGAGATTATGAGGTCTCGTAATATCCCGCTTTCGGCATTGATTCCGGCTGAATCGTGGCTTTATGATTATTATGCTTCGAAGGGTTATGCTTCTGTATTTTTCCGTCAGGAACTCAATTTTTCATCGGCGCATCGATTTTATGGAGACGGATATCATCGGGTAGCTATGTCGATGGACGAACTTTATCGGTTTTTCGATGAGCAAATGAGGCGACGTTCGTGTTGCATACAACATGGACGGGAGGATTTCAATGTGATTTGCGGCGATATTTATTTGGACGGCGGAGATGTGGTCGCATTAGCCGATTCGCAGAATCGGCTTTCGGCATTGGCATTTGTCGTTCCCGGAGATGATGCGGTTTTTGTGAAGGAGTTGTTGGCGATAAATACCGAGGCAAAAGAGGCTATGCTGCATGAGGTTCAGTCGGCGTTTCCCGGATATTCTCTTCGAGTCTTTACGGAGCCGACGTCGGAGAATGGGTCGGCGGTTCTTATGGGAATGATTCGCATTGTGGACGTTCGGAGGATACTCGAAGCGGTCGCAAAGAATAATCGTTCATTGAGACGAGTATTTAGAGTGCACGATTCTTTATTGCCGGTTAATAACGGTGTTTTTCTTGTGGAGGAAGGTGAGTGTTACGAGGGCGTGACGAATCCGTGTGATTTTGATATCGATATAATGGAGTTGGCAGAAATTGTATTCGGCGGTTCGAAACTATCGTCATTGTTGGATTTTCCTTCGGTACGTCCGTATATGAGTTTGATGCTCGATTGATAAAAAGAGTTATTTTTTTCTTCTCTTGATTTTTTGTGCTTATTTTTGCTTGCTGAAAAGGTATGAAAAGGTTCGGTTATGCAATAGTATCGATATTTCTTGCAGTGGTGGTTCTCCTCACCAGTGGAGGAATTTCTATTGTCCGCTGTTGCCAGACACATTGTTTTTGTTTGCAAAAATCCGGTACGCAAGAAGTAGTTCTCCTTTCCGATCGTTATTCTTCGGAGAGTCGTAATGATTGTTGTAAAACCGGCTGTATAGCAGACAAGTACGCTACGAAAGGACATTCTCCTTTTTGTAAACATGTGAAAGTAGAAAAACTGAATTTACCGATCGTAGACATTCCTACCGGGGCAGATTGGGGGATACATGGGACAATCGATTTGACCTATTCGTTTTGGTCGGTCATATTCGCTCCTGTCACTTCTGTTGTAAAGTATATAACTACTTCCTATATTCCGCCACCGCGGGATTATCTAAAACAAATCACTATACTTTTGATTTAAAATCCGATATATATAATTGGAGGGGAGGAAATGTGCCCTTTCGTGAAATTTTTGTCTTATGTGATATAGGACTGTTTTATTATATAATCGGATTAAAAAGATGATAAGATATTTAATATTTCCGCTTTTTTTATTAGGTAGTTTGTCTTCGGCTTTTTCCCAAGTACGAGGGATTGTAAAAGATATAGCCGGAGAACCAATTATCGGGGCGAATGTCTTTTGGCTGGGAACTACGACAGGAACTACGGCAGGGGAGTCGGGTAAGTTCAGCTTACCTGAAACGGGGACGAGTGATAAGCTGGTTGTCCGTTTTGTAGGATATCGCAGTGATACGATACATATCGACAGGGTCGATACCGTTTGGGAGATTGTTTTACAGGACGGTGCGGTGATGGACGAGGTTCAAGTTTCGGCTCGACGTATGGGCACTATGAAGATACGGGCTGGGATATTGAATCAGGATATGATTTCCACGGCCGAGCTTTCTCGGGCCGCTTGTTGTAATCTGGGAGAGAGTTTTACAACGAATCCTTCGGTTGATGTCAGTTATTCTGATGCGGCGACCGGTGCTAAGCAGATTAAGTTGTTGGGGCTTTCGGGGACTTATGTACAAATGCTTGCAGAGAATATTCCTAATTATAGGGGTGTTGCTTCTCCTTATGCATTGGGCTACATTCCCGGTCCGTGGATGCAGAGTATTCAAGTCTCGAAGGGTGCTTCGTCGGTTAAAAACGGCTATGAATCGATTACCGGCCAAATCAATGTGGAATTTAAAAAGCCACAGACAACCGAGTCGGTTTCGGCCAATTTGTTTGCCAATTCGTTAGCTAAGATAGAGGCTAATTTCGATGGCAATATTCATTTGAATCAGAGGGTGAGCACGGCGTTATTAGCTCATTATGAAAACAATCTCATGGCGCACGATTCCAACGACGACGGTTTTATGGATTTTCCCCGGGTAGAACAATATAATTTTCAAAACAGATGGGCTTATATGGGAGACCGTTATGTGTTTCAGGCCGGGATAAAGGCTCTCATGGAAGATCGTACGGGAGGACAAATGCGTTCTTATCGAGCGACGGACGGAATGCCTCGGTACGATATAGATATTCGAACGGAACGATATGAGGCTTTTACCAAAAATGCCTATATTTTTGATAAGGAGAAAAATACCAATGTCGCTTTGATTTTATCGGGCTCTTTACATCGTCAAGATGCCGGTTACGGGTATAAATTATATGATGTGGACCAATGGAACGGGTATGCGTCGCTGATGTTTGAAACAGAGTTCGATAAACGGAATAGTCTTTCGACCGGTTTAAGTCTTAATTATGACGATTATGACCAGAGTTATAAATTGTCACATATGGGCGATACTTTGGGTGCAAGGGATAAAGAGATCGTACCGGGGGCGTATGTGCAATATACTTATAACTGGAATGACAAACTCATGATTATGGCCGGATTACGTGCAGATTACAGCAGTGTATATGGGACTTTCGTAACACCACGTGCCCATGTCAAATGGGCTCCTAACGAGATTTTCAATCTTAGGGCTTCTGCCGGGAAAGGATACCGGGCCACTCATGCCTTAGCCGAGAATAATTATTTGCTGGCCAGTAGCAGACGAGTCGTGATAGATCCCGATTTGGATATGGAAGAGGCTTGGAATTATGGTGTCAGCGCGGCTCTTTACATTCCGCTGTTCCATAAGACTCTAAACCTGAATTTGGAGTATTATTATACCGATTTTCTTCGTCAAATGGTCGTGGATATGGATAGTGACCCTCATGAGGTACATTTTACCCAATTAAAGGGGAAGTCTTATTCTCATACGTTTCAGGCGGAGGCGAGTTATCCGTTTTTCAAAGGTTTTACTTTGACGGCTGCTTATCGTTTGACCGATATCAAGACTACTTATGGAGGTGTGTTGAGGGAACGTCCGTTCGTCGGTCGATATAAAGGATTGCTGACAGCTTCGTATCAAACTCCTTTGGGTATTTGGCAATTCGATGTAACTTTGCAGTTGAACGGGGGAGGCAGACTACCGCAATCCTACATGTTGGAACAGGGGATTCCTGCGTGGAATAACCGGTATAAGGCGTATGAACAGTTGAATGTCCAAGTGACTCGTTATTTCAGGCATTGGTCGATATATGTCGGCGGTGAAAATCTTACCGGGTTCAAACAAAAAAATCCGATTATAGATGCTTCTAATCCGTGGGGAAGTAATTTTGATTCCACACTTACTTGGGGACCTATGCATGGGGCTGTTTATTATGTAGGGGTTCGGTTTAACTGGGAGAGATTATAGATTTAAGTATATGAATTATAAAACTGTATGTGAAAAATGAAACAGGTAAAAATTTTATGGTTAGTAGCCGCGTTGTTCTGTGTAACGACGGCTTTCGGGAAAGATATTAAAACAGTAGTTTTCAAGACAATTCCCGAAATGCATTGTAATAATTGCGAGACGAAGATCAAGAACAATCTCCGCTTTGAGAAAGGGGTGAAGGAAATTGTGACTGACCTCGGCGATAAAACGGTTACCGTGAAATACGATGCCGATAAGACGACTGTCGAAGTTCTTATTAAAGGGTTTGCCAAAATCAAGTATTCGGCAGTCCCTGTGACCGAGAAAAAAGAGGGCGAAAAAAGTATTTGTCCAGAAAAGACTACTTGCCCAGAGGAAACGGAAGAGTGCTGTACTCCTTCCAAGTAAGGTTCCGAAAATTATTCGATCGATGATAAAAGGTGTTTGTCCTGTGTGGCGAACACCTTTTGTCTACTTAAAGGTAGGTGCGATAACCGACAGCGAGGCTTGTATTACGCCCTTGAAAACCTTTAACGACTTCTCTGATGGTTTTGGTAAGGCCCAGTGTATAACGGGCGTCTACGAATACTCCGAAGTTAAATTCGTAACCTAGTCCGAAAGCAAGGCTGAAATCGACAGCCGAATCCCGGTATATGGAGTAGTCGTCGTTATTTATTCCTTTCCATTTGTCCGAGAGGGAAAGTCCTATACCTAATTGAGGGCCGAATTGCACGTTTAGTCCGTTATAGGGAAAGAACTTTACCAATACAGGAATATCTAGATAGTGGGTTCTGCATGTGTAGGTATTGCTGATGACAGCTCCGCTTTCATCGGTAAGGTAAAATTCATCGTCCGTATATCCTTGGGCAGAGTAGAATAGTTCGGCTTGCATGTCGAAGTAGTTGTTGAATTGGTAAGTTGCGATAATTCCACCTTGAAAACCGGATAAATAGTCTGCGTGGTCTCCCAATTTGCTCCATGGATAATTGATTGTCGACCAGTTGATTCCGGCTTTTCCACCCAAACTCCATTGGGCTTGAATGGAAACGGGTATGAATGCAATACATATTATCAGGAAATATTTTTTCATAGTTTTTCCTTATTTATATTGTTCGATACGGGAATCGTCGATAGCTGTTTCTTTTCTTCCCATTTTTGAGAGTTGCAAGATGCTAGAAAAAGGAATGAGATACAGACAATAAAATATATGTGTTTCATGTTTACATGTTTAGATACCTACAAATATACGTGATATATTTAATATTCGCTTTTATTATATTTGCACAAATGTAAAAAGATGTGTTTGATTGAACGGCGGGTATGTTTGTTTTATCTCTTGCTCATGGCTGTATAAAGTTATAATGGGCGGAAGTCTTTTGTGTGTTTTAGATGATTGAGTATGGAAGGGAATGAGGTGGAAGAAAAGATTGTTGGAGATTTGGACTGGGACGGGTTGCATCGTCCTCGTATTTATTATGCCGTAGCCACTACTTTTTGTGGATTGTTTCTTTCGGTACTCGACGGTTCGATATGTAATGTGGCGTTGCCTAGTATTGCCCGGGAGCTTGATGTTTCATCGTCGGATTCTATTTGGATAGTCAATGCGTTCCAGTTGGTTATTATGATGACTATCCTTCATTTTGCGTCGATGGGTGAGCGCTGGGGGTATAAGCAAGTTTATCTGAGGGGTGTTATCGTGTTTACAATCGGTTCGTTGTTTTGTGCGCTATCCCATAATTTGTCATTGCTCGTGATTTCTCGTGTATTTCAAGGCTTTGGAGCGGCTATGATTATGAGTGTGAACACTTCATTAATTAAGCTGATCTATCCCAAGCGGAGGTTGGGTGAAGGGGTAGGGCTCAATGCTACCGTAGTGGCCATAGCATCGGTAGCGGGACCTACTTTGGCCGCCGGTATATTGTCTGTCGCTTCTTGGCCCTGGTTGTTCGCCATCAATGTTCCTGTTGGTGTAGTTACCTTTTTTATGGGGCGTAGATATTTGCCCGATAATGCAGTTCGAGTTTTGGGGCATCGGTTTAATTGGAAAGAGGCTTTGTTGAATGCTGCGACATTCGGGTTGTTCATCGGGTGTGTAGAGGCCTATTCCCATGATGTTCCTGTTACTTGGGTTTTGGGAGGTATTGTTTCGTTTGTCATTATAGGTACATTTTATGTGCGTATGCAACTTAGGGAGAGATATCCAATGTTACCGTTCGATTTGCTTAAAATCCCTATTTTTTCGATGTCGGTTGTGACGAGTATTCTTTCATTTACGGCTCAAATGTTGAGTCTGGTAGCCATGCCTTTTTTATTGGCAACCACTTTCCATTATGATGCTGTTGGCACGGGGTTGTTAATGACCTCGTGGCCGTTGGTAATTGTGTTTGTCGCACCGCTTGCGGGATTGATGATCGGGAAGGTTCACCCCGGTATTTTGGGCGGGGTTGGGTTAACTATTATGAGTGTCGGTTGTTTTTGTCTTTCATTTATTCCTACCGAAACAGGGCACTTCGGGCTTGTGTGGCGGTTGATGTTGTGCGGAATGGGGTTCGGATTGTTCCAGTCTCCGAACAATCATATGTTGCTTAGTTCTGCTCCACCTCAACGTACAGGTAGTGCTAGCGGAATGTTGGCGACAGCTCGGTTGATAGGTCAGACCGTAGGTGCAGCTTTGGTTGCGTTGCTATTTCATTTGTATGGTGATTCCGCTCCTCATGATGCCATGTTGTTGGCCGGAATCTTGACTTTGTGCGGTGCGTTTTCTTCTTGTTGTCGATTGAAGGTGAGTATGCCGAAGTAATAAAAATAGAATCTAAATGTATCGAGTTTGTGATCGGTTTGAAAAGCCGGTGTATTATTGTATCGTTTAAAGGCTCTGTCATTGTGGAAGACTTTGTCCTATCTTTGTTTTCTACTTGATAAAAGAGGGTAATTTTTAATCTTTTTGTGAGGACGATAGTGTAATCGGGAAATGTGCCAGTTTCATCAGATAATGATTATAGACATTATCTCACAAAGAAGCTGGATATGAAAGTTTCACAAGAACTACTTGCAATCTCCAAAATGATTACACATTGGGTTATGGCAATAAAAAAAACGATAGTTGACTATCGTTTTTTTTATTGAGTGTGACATTATGAGCTTATTGTGAGCGTATTATCGTTTCAGTATCTTTTTGGTGACCGTGTATCCTTCTTCTGATTTTACTTTTACCAAGTAGATACCGGCGGGTAATTGCGGTACGTTTGTCGTTTGTAGGTTCTCGCCTTGATTTCTTTGAATGAGGCAACCATTGGACGAGAAGATTTCTATTTCGTTGATAGGTTCGGCTGAGAATACAGATAGTTCGCAGCTGCTGAGTTGGAGTCTTATTTCCAAGTTATTTTTTGTTGTTTGCTGTATCGCACTCATGCCGGGAATTTTGATGTCGACATATACGGGGTAGTGGTCCGAGATATCTTTAAGGTCTACTGTTTGCCCATCGATGGTGATTGTTCTGACAATGTGTGATTCTATATTTTGAATGCCCGAATTTTTGTAATCGTGGAAAAGAATGTAATCTATGCAAGCTGTATTTTCTTCCCGTCCCGGTATCGTGTTGCCTTCGGTGTCGCTGAAAATCTGGAAGTCTTCCAAGAAAACGCTGAATGCTAGGTTTTTCCATCTGTGGGAATCGTTCATGTCGCCGCACAAGGCAACCGCTCGTTGGCTCACAAAAACGACCGATATCTCCAAAACATAGCCTATTGCCGATTAAAAAATCTGACCGTAGGCTATACCCTACCCACAGAATGGACCTCGAAAATTAAACTCGACCGGTTAAGAGTATATTTCAGTGGAGACAACCTATTCACTTGGACAAAACTGAAATCAGACTATATCGACCCCGAGCAAATCACAGTAAACAGCGACGCCCGAACTTATCCTTTTTCCAAAGTATTTTCATTCGGACTTGATATAACTTTTTAACCCCTATCATCATGAAAAAGAACATTATATTATATAGTTTCATTGCCCTTTTATCGGGCACTGCCGGTTGTTCCGATATGTTAGATGAATACCCTCTCGATGCCATATCCCCGGAAACCTACTACAACAACGCCGATGAATTACGCAGTGCGACCAACCAATTCTACGGAATGTTTCCCGGTGCGGCTTCGGGATATACCGAATCAGCCGATGTCGTTTGCATATTCAATCTACCGGCCGAAGTACAGGGTATACGCACCGTGCCCACATCTGGCGGAGGCTGGAACTGGGAATACCTCAGAGCGGTCAATTTCTATCTAAGCCACTCGGTGCGCTGCGACGATGTCGATGCAAGAGAACATTTCGACGGTATAGCCCGCTTTTTCAGAGCATATTTCTATTTCGAAAAAGTGAAACGTTTCGGCGAAGTGCCCTGGTTCGACAGAGAGCTTTCTTCCACCGATCCCGAATTGTTCAGGCCACGAGACAGCCGCGACTTTATCATGGATAAAATCCTTGATGATCTCACTTATGCCATCAATAACATTTCCGATAAAAAAGACCTATACAACGTAACCCATTGGACCGCCTTAGCCCTCAAATCGAGAATATGCCTGTTCGAAGGAACATTCCGTAAATATCATGGAATTCCCGGTTATGAAAAATTCTTGAACGAATGTGCTACGGCTTCCAAACTGTTTATCGACAATGCCCCCTACGCCATCTACCAAACAGGAGCTCAACCCTATCGCGATCTTTTCTCCTCGATGAATGCCATCGAAGAAGAAGTCATATTGGCTCGTGACTACGACCGGTCTCAAAATGTTATGCACGAGGCAAACGCAAACACATTGTCCCCCACCTACGGACGTCCCGGCATGAACAAGAAAATCGTAAACAGCTACCTCATGACCAACGGTGACCGCTTCACCGACCAACCCGGCTATGAAACCATGCAATACTACGACGAAATGCAGAACCGCGACCCCCGCCTCACCCAAACCGTCGTAGGCCCGGGCTACATGCGTATCAACAGTGACGCCGTATCGTCTCCCAACTTCGGAGCTTCGACCACTGGATACCAAATCACCAAATGGGTAACCGATGCATCGGGCGATGGATACTTAGGGTCTTCCAACGACTACATTCTGTTCCGCGCTGCCGAAGTCTACTTGAACTATGCCGAAGCGAAAGCCGAGTTAGGAACCTTGACACAGGAGGATCTCAAAATCTCCATCAAGAAAATCCGCGACCGCGTGGGCATGCCCAACATCGATATGGACGCTGCCAACGCAAATCCCGACCCCTATTTGTGCGCTTTGGAAAGTGGATATCAAAACGTTACAGGCCCGAACAAAGGCGTGATCCTCGAAATACGTCGCGAACGCACCATCGAACTACTTCTCGAAGGATTCCGTTACTACGACATTATCCGATGGAAAGAAGGAAAAGTATTCGAACAACCGTACAAAGGAATGTATTTCCCCGGTTTGACGCAAGGATCGGGCGACAACCGCTACGATGTGTTCGACATGAACGATGGAACCGTCGGTGACAAAGAAAAAGTGGACATCTGCATCTACACTGGCAAAAAGCCCTCGGTGAAGAACATTCGCAAATTCTACAAACTGGGAGACGAGTTCGTCTTGACCGATGGAGACAAAGGCAACATCATCTGCCACGACATCGAAAAAGAACCTCGCCAGTGGAGAGAGGATAGGGACTATCTATATCCTATCCCCACCCAAGAACGACTACTCAGCAACGGAACACTCTCTCAAAATCCAAACTGGGACGATGGACTTGATTTCTAACAAACCGGCAATGACATTTCCGACCCTTAGTAGGAAAAAAGACCAATGACAGGCAATAACGATAGTTGGACAACATTTATGTTACATTTCCATAAATACGTCCAATTATCGTTATCTAGATTCTTAAATCCCACAAGTAAATAACATCTTTATATAATTACTTTTTATTTATAAATTATGAAAATTACAAAGAAAAGCATCACATTATTATTAGCCGGATTACTTTGTGCGTCAAACTCTTTCTCTCAAACCTATCCCAAGCAAGACGGAGTAATCCGATTACTCACCTACAACACCCACTACTGCAAAGGCGGCACAGATCCGGGAAGCCTCAATGATTTGAATACCAAACGGTTCGCAAACATACTTAAAGCGCTCGATGCCGATGTCGTCGCCCTGCAAGAATTGGACAGCGCAGCCAACGGTCGTTGGAAAAGGGTGCTCTTAGACGACATCGCCAAATGGAGCGAGCTCGACTATGTACAAGTATACGGCATAGCTGCCGATTACGATGGAGGCAGTGTAGGCAACGGAACACTGGTGAAACGCTGGTTGCCTATCAAAAAAATAAAAAAGATGAAATTGAGTAGCGATGTAGGACGTATATTGATAAGAACCGACTTCGAGGATTTCTCGTTCATGAGCACCCATTTGGACTTAGACGACAAACATCGCATGAACGAAGCAGCAGCCATCTGCACCGAATTGGACTACATACGCAAACCGGTATTCTTGGCCGGCGTATCCTCTGATTTTGGGGAGATAGGCATCCGGATTTTCTTCGGACCAGACGTTGTCCAAGAAATTGGCGGGCACGAAAGAGGAATAGGGTCGTGCAAAACCTCCCCAGAACATCATGTTGTTTCCATCGGGATAGCGGTGTTGCCGACCGACTCCTTGAAAGAAGGCCGAGATGTCTATGCCGTTCCAGCTGAGTCCGATGTTGGCGTTGTAGAGATATCGGGGTTCTTTGTTACCGATGATGACCATGTCACCACGATTGTCGGCTGTTTTTTCACCGTCGTCGATGCGGCCGCTTCCGTCGATGTCTACATATCTGGGGTCACCGGCTTGTAGTCCTTTGTAGTCGCCTACCGCCGTAACGAATATGTTTTCGCAGACATAACTATTGTCTACGGTTTTGGCATAGGCGGCTGCTTCTTCGTCAGTCTGGAAAAGTCCATCGATTTTGTAACCCCAGATTTCGCCGATGGTCATACCTTCGTAGTAGCTCGATTTTGCGAATTCTTTCATGGGATTGTCGAATTTTGTAATCACCGATTTGCTGTCGGATAGCCCGAAAGACAGGTTGTAGCTGAACGGTTTATTTCCAAGATTGAATTGATCGTACCAGCTTACTGCCAACTCAAATCCTTTTGTGCGCAGGTTGGCGGCGTTTTCTTTCGGAGGAGTCGCACCGTATACGCCGGGGAGCATTTTCCCGGGAACCAACATGTCTTTGGTATCGCGGATAAACAGGTCGGCACTGAGGTTGAGCCTATTGTCGAAGAATCCGAGGTCGAGTCCCAAATTGTGGTGGATAACGGTTTCCCAAGTGAGTTTCCCCGAGGGAGGGGCCGAGACGGCAGCATAGGTGACGGGTTCGCCATTCATGAGATATCCGCCCAAGCCTTGCATATTCAGCTTTTGTATGTATGGATAACAGTCGGATATGGCTTGATTGCCCAGAGATCCGGTGCTGAGTCGTATCTTAAAGTTAGAGAATACTTTGCGTATGGGGTCGAAGAAAGATTCTTCGCTCATTCGGTAGCCTACGGCAAAAGAGGGGAAGAGTCCGGCGCGGTGGTCTTTGGGAAACCGAGAAGAGGCATCCCATCGTATGTTGAACTCGGCCAGATATTTTCCGGCATAGTCGTATCCGATTCTTCCGAAGTAACCCAATAAGGCCCATTTGCTTTGTCCTCCCTGTACTGTCACGTCTTTTCCTTTTTCACCGAGGTTGAAGTCGTTCAATTCATCGGATTGGATATTCAGTTTTGTGGCATAATGGTGTTTGTAGTGGTTTTGCTCATAGTTGAATCCGGCCACAGCGTATACGTGATGCGAGTTGAACGTGTTGTCGTAGTTTAGATAGGCATCTACACTGTGATAGAAACTTTTTTCATACTCTTGGATCAGTTTGTTTGAGAACCAAGAGGCTTGTGCCACTTCTTCGACACCGGGGTATTGGGAGTATTTTGCCTGAGTGGAGCGCTCCATGTAATCGGTGGTACTGTGTTTGAAGTTATAGTTTGCAGTGAAAGTCAGCCCTTTCATGATTTTGAATATGGTGCTCCAAGAGTAGGTCATGTATCGGTTTTCCTCTATCGACTTGGTGGTTCCGTCTCCAATCAGAATATGTATACCATCGCTGGGACCGGATGCTTGAATGGGATTTTGGTAAACCCAAGTTCCGTCGGGGTTATAAGGCATCAGATAGGGCATCGCATGGAACGTGAGGCTAGGAATGTTGTATCCGTGCCCTACACCGGGAGCCGTATATTTGGAGTCGTATAGGCGAGCCATAAATTTGACGGTTAACCATTTGTAGGCATCCGCACTGACTTTTGCCATTAAATTGGCTGTTCGGAGTTTGTCGGTGTTTTGTCGATAGATACCGTCTTGTGTCCCATAATTCCCGCTTAACAGGTAGTTTATTTTTTGATTCCCGCCGGAGATGCTGAGGTTGTGGTCCCAAGTGGGGCGTGACTGGTCGAACAAATAGTTGTACCAGTCGAAATTGGCATAGTACATATAGGATTCTACACCACCTCTGTTCTGTACGACGGTCCAGGGTCTTTCGGGATTCTCTGTTTTGTCAAATCTTCTTGCCTCCAATTCTTTGTAGTCATCGGAAGTGAAACGGGTGTAGGTGACACCGTTGTATGATCGCATGAATTCGTCAACGAGCATGGCGGCATCGTATCCTGTGGTTAAGAAGTCGGTTCTTGTAGTGGGTTTTGAAAAGCTGAATCTTCCGTTGTAGTTCACTTGGGTTTTACCCGACTCACCTTTCTTTGTCGTGATCAGTACCACTCCAAAAGGAGCCCGGGCTCCATAGATGGCAGCCGAAGAAGCGTCTTTAAGAACCGAAATAGACTCGACATCACGAGGGTTGATTTTATCGATGTTTCCTTCCATACCATCGATTAGGATCAGAGGTTTGGATTCTTGGTTGATGGATGCGAATCCCCGGACGTTCATGCGGGTTTTTTCTCCGGGTTTTCCAGAGCCGAATGAGATATTCAAGTTGGGTATCGCACCTTGCAGGGCTTGTCCTAAATTATTGACAGGGCGTTTTTCTAACTGTTTGTGGTCGGTGTATCCGACAGCTCCGATCAAATTGGCTTTCTTTTGCGTACCGTATCCTACGACTACAACTTCGTCCATAATATTGGCTTTCTCGGACAGCTCGATGTTCATTGTGGTGCCCGGTGTGACGGCAATTTCTTGTGTGTTGTGTCCCACGTATGAAACGACCAATCGGGATTTCGGGGTGGCTTTGATGTGAAACCGTCCGTCGATGTCGGTCGATACGGCATTGTTTGTCCCTTTAACCAATACGGATGCGCCGATGAGCGGTTCGCCATTCGGATTTTTTACGAATCCCACGATACTTTCAGCCTTTTGTCTGTTTTTTTCGTTGGTTATGACTACGTGTTTCCCTTGTATCGCATATTTGTATTTTAAGGGGCTTAGAATCATCGATAATGCCTCGGTGAGTTTTTTGTTTTTGATGTTCACCGATATTTTTTGATGAATATTGATTTGCGTTTCGTCAAAATCGACGGAGATGTCGGCTTGTTTTTCTATCGATTTGAATATTTCGGATAGAGGCTTATCTGTTATATTCAAATCGATTGTTTGATTTTGGGCAAAAACGAATTGAACGGAGATAAGAAAACATAATAAAAAAGCAATTTTAAGCGAATTCTTTTTAGATGATTCGCCGGTTTTAATTTTTAAATTCATATTTTTGTGCATTAGATTTTAGATAAATACTGTAATTGAAGTCACAATGTAAGGTGTTTTTCTGATTTCAAACCGGAGAGAATGTTTTGGGTGGTTTTCTCCGGTTCTTTTTTTTCATTGGTGTCGATTTTTAGTTGATGAATATTATGTCGTTATTTTTTTTGTATTTCATGTTTTGCAGTATCCCTTCCAGAATGGGCAATATTTCGTCTATCGTTTCGTCGTGGTCGAATTTTACAGTGAGCTTGTTGTTTTTGTATTTTTCTTGGTCGTAAAGAATCGTTACGTTGTATTTTCTTTCGATCGTTTTTACCAGTTTCCCGAAGGGCGCATTTTTGAAATATAGTTGTCCTTCTTTCCAATTTGAGAGTCTTTGGGCATCGACTATGTTTATTTCGCGTGAATGTGTGTTGTTGTCGTATATGAATTGTTCGTTGGGAGACAGTATGGTTTCATGCGGTATGGAGTCTTTGGTCGAGACTTTTATTTTTCCTTCTTCGAGTGTCGCTATCGTTTGTGGAGAGTTGCTATATGACTCTACATTGAATGTAGTCCCCAATGCTTCGATGTCGAGAGCCGCAGTTTTTACGATGAAGGGTCTTTTTTTGTTGCGGGATACTTTGAAGTTGGCTTCGCCATTGAGAAACAGGGTTCTAGTGTCGCCTTTGAATGTGTTGGGGTAAATCAGTATGGATTCGGCGTTGACCCACACCTCGCTTCCGTCTGGAAGGAATATTCGTTTTGCTTTTTCTCCTTTGGGGACGAAGCATTCGATGAGTTGTTCGGTATCTTGGGGTGTGTCGAGTATCAACCAAGTGAAAAGGGCTCCCAAAATGGGAAGTAGTATGGTGGCAACGGCTTTGTAGATGGTGCTGCGGAAGTTGGCCCTTTTTCCCGGCAAAAAGTTATTCTGATGGAATGTTTCTAGCTCGGATAATGTAAATGCATCGGGTGTCTCGTTTTGGCAAGAGTCCCATATCTCTGAAATCGCTTGATCTTTTTCTTCTCGGTTTTTGGGGGAGAGCAGCCACTTTTTGAAAAGTATATCGTCGGTTGAGGGTTGGCTGTTGTTAAAAAATTTATGTATTATGTTTTGTATAATGTTATTCATGGTTCCGTCTTTTATCAGGAGACGGATATCTATTGAAACACTTCCTGCTCGTTAACTTTATTTAAGGAATGAGAAAGAGCAAGGCGGTTAGCATGTTTTTTTTGAGTTGTGTCAATACGGAACTGATGGTCTTTTCGATGGTGTTCTTTTTAAGGTTCAGCCGAAGGGCTATTTCATCGTTGGATAGGCCTTCTTTTCGGCTCATATTGAATATGGTTCTCTTTTGCGGCGGCAGACTTGCGATGGTCGTGTCCATGAGGCTAAGCAGCTCTTTGGCGTATATTTCGTGTTCGACCGAGGTAGACTGTGGGGCTGTTTCTTCCAAGTGGGATAGATAGTTTTGTTCGGCTATTTGTCTGTCGAATGAGTCGTATACAGCGTTACGGCACATTTTGAAAAGATAGGATTTCAGTGATTGTATATGCCCGAGCCGGTCGTGCGATATCCATAGTTTACAGAAAATATCTTGGGCTATATCTTGTGCTTGTTCTTTGTCTTTGATGAAGCCAACAAGGAATCGGAGCACAATAGGGTGGTAGTGTATAAAAATAGCATCGAATGATGTGGTATCTCCCTCGATAAGTCTTTTTAGATGGTATGTCTCTAATTCAAGATTCATGGTATAGCAGGAAGGCTCCGTGTTGTTTTTTGACAAAAGTATACTTTATTTTGGATAAAGAAAAAGAATGTGATGAATTTTATTTGCGAATACCCGAATGTTATGAGACGTATTTTTAAGGTTCAGTAGAAAATTCGTGGGGATAGACCTGAATTTCTTGTCGATAACCTCATTCCAAATCTCTTCGGAGAGAAGTTGAAAGGATTACATAATTTTTGATTGTAAGGTTTAACCCTTCTTTGGTTCAGTAGAAAATTCATGGGGATAGACTTTAATGTTAATGAATGAGGGTGGTTGGAAAGATTTCATAAGTTTTTTGTGGTAAAAAGGTTACCCCTTTATGAGTATACTTTCCCTCTATTTTCTTGCATCTTAACCACCAAATAAAGGCGATGTATTTGGGGGAGTTTTTGTTTGTATTAACCCCCTCGCCCTGCGGGCACTCCCCCTATATTTTGCT
>ERZ827101.1535-NODE-1535-length-26548-cov-2.923829_pt1 | contig 26548 bp, 19 predicted proteins | sample MGYA00519869_ERZ827101 | MGnify/ENA primary metagenome ERZ827101 (study PRJEB31778, sample SAMEA3449256) | human gut metagenome | biome: human gut; feature: human-associated habitat; material: faeces | place: United Kingdom | collected 2010/2012 ...
ATGACAGGAGAGAGACCCCATTAAAATGGAGTAATGAACGTTACAAACTGATTTCATATGAGTGAAAATATAATCAAAATAGAAAATCTCCGCCGGGATTTCATTGTGGGATCGGAAACGGTCCATGCTCTTCGGGATATTTCTTTTTCTATCCGAGAGGGGGAGTTCGTAACGATCATGGGGACGAGTGGTTCAGGAAAGTCCACGTTGTTGAACATTTTGGGATGCCTTGATACTCCGACTTCCGGCGAGTATTTTTTGGATGGAACTTCAGTTCGCAAAATGGGAAAAAATGAGCGGGCAACATTTCGTAATCTGAAGATCGGTTTTATATTCCAGTCTTATAATTTGCTCCCAAAGACTACTGCGTTGGAAAACGTGGAATTGCCTTTGCTATATAATCCTACTTTTTCGAGGCGAGAGAGGCGGGAGCGGGCTATACGGGCTTTACAAGCGGTGGGATTGGAGAACCGCATGAATCACCGCTCGAACCAGATGTCTGGAGGGCAACAACAGCGGGTGGCAATAGCCCGTGCAATGGTGAATGATCCGATCATTTTATTAGCGGATGAGGCTACTGGAAATCTTGATACTCGAACCTCATACGAGATATTGACTTTATTTCAACGTCTGCATCGTGAAGGACGAACAATCATTTTTGTCACACATAATCCGGAAATAGCCGAGTTTAGTAGTCGTAATATTCTGTTGCGGGATGGGGTGGTTATTGAGGATCGACAGAATCCGAATGTAGTGTCTGCAAGCGAGGTACTGGCGAAGCTACCTGTGATAGAAGAGGTGAATACGAATTAATTTGTGATTTACGAATGATGATTTATGAAAATGTAGAATTTAAAATTAGAAAATGTGAATTACGGGAATCTGATTTTTATAGCTCTAAGGGCATTAAATAACAATAAATTGCGTAGTTTCTTGACGATGCTCGGAATTATTATTGGCGTGGCATCCGTGATTTCGATGTTGGCCATTGGGGAAGGATCTAAGCTGGCGATAGAGGAACAGATCAAGGAACTCGGTTCCAACATGATCGTGGTTACCCCCACGAATGCATTGGTTGGAGGAATTCGACAAAATGGGGTCCTGGTGCAAACTTTAAAATACGATGATTATCAATCAATCGTGGCAGAAGTTCCCCACGTGGATAAATGTTCTCCCTATGTACAGAAGTCGGGACAGGCGATTTATGGACCCAATAATTCGCCAACCACGATATATGGTATTAACGAGGAGTATATGGACATTCGCCGTTTACGTGTAGCTCGGGGAGAAATGTTTACCGATCAGGATATGAAAAGTTCAGCCAAGGTATGTGTGGTAGGACAAACGATCGTGGATAACCTGTTTAAAAATGGGGAAGATCCGTTAGGACAGATCATTCGTTTTGACAATATCCCTTTTCGAATTGTAGGGGTACTGGCAGCTAAGGGGTATAATGCCATGGGACGAGATCAAGATGATATTATCGTGGCTCCTTTTACCACGATACAGAAAAGATTGTTGGCTATTGATTATTTGCAAGGAATTTATGTTTCGGCAGTAGATGAAAAGCATACGGAAAAGATTATTTGGGAAATTACGGGTGTTTTACGACAAACACATAAAATTTCTAGTGTGCAGGAGGATGATTTTAACGTGCGTTCCTTGGAGGAAATGAGTGCCGTACTGACTATGGCGACGGCTTTACTGACCGTGTTGCTAGCAACCATTGGTGGGATTTCTTTGCTTGTCGGTGGCATCGGGATCATGAATATCATGTATGTTTCCGTAACGGAGCGAACCCGGGAAATCGGGTTGAGAATGTCTATCGGGGCTAAAGGAAGGCATATCCTGTTTCAATTTTTAATTGAAGCTATCATGATTAGTGTTACGGGTGGAATTATTGGAGTTTGTCTAGGTATCGGGGCGGCGGTTGCTATCCGAACCACTTTGGAATGGCCCGTGTATGTTCAGCTTTATTCGGTAGTGATTTCATTTTTGGTGTGTTCGGCAACGGGAATCTTTTTTGGATGGTATCCGGCTAAGAAGGCAGCGAAACTGAATCCGATAGATGCAATTCGGTATGAATAATCTACATTACCTGTAGGCAAGTAATGTTTATTTCAATTAAAGGATAAACTTTTTTAATGACAGGTAATTTCGTGGAAAATTAAAAAGGCACAAATGATGTATGTAAATATAATTATTGCGTTATGATTAAAAGTGTTATGATATAATTTCAACGAAATTCGGTTGAAGAATTTCGTAAAGAGGCGGAGGTTGGAATGTTAAATGCCGGGAGATGGGATAAATAATTTTGTTCTTTTGTGGTTTATATTAAAGAAATCTCTACCTTTGTCTTGTCAATTCGAAAAATAATAAAGAAAGTGTATAGCACATGAAGGAATAAGCCTCCGGAAGTGTGTATACACTTTTTTTTATTAAATTCGAGTTGACATTCCATTTAATGATCCGGAGGCTTTTTTGGAAAACGTTTTTTGAAAGATATAGTTACATGTAAATGTAATATTTTGAATTCTAATTTGTCGACGAGGGTGAAAGTACCGTGATGGGAAATCATCCTTTTTTTGTATTTCTTCACTTTAAGAAAAATTTAAAACGTTTGAGTTTTGCAACCATGAAGATTCGTCTTATATTTGTTAACGAAAAATAGTGCGTGATCTTTCAATGATCTTTTATTATTCACATGATTAAAACAATTACACATGAGAAAAACAGTATTGGTTATTTTTAGTTGCTTTCTCTCCCTGTTGTTTGTTCCGAAGACTTACGGGCAAGGACAGGATAAGTTGCTGGGACTTCTGAAAGAAGAGTTGGCACAACAGATGAAAGAACTAAAGGGTGAAGAATTTCCCCCGTATCACATGAATTACAGGGTGATTGATGTGACCTCTTCCGTGGTATCGGCTTCTTTCGGGGCGCTGATGAACAGTCAGCAATATCGTTCCCGGACGTTAGTTCCGCAGATTCGGTTAGGGGATGAGAAACTCGATAATTTTAGATTTAATCAAATGGGATCGGCCATGTCCCGTTTCCAAGGACCTTCCGTGGCTCGTTTACCATTGGATGAAAAAAATAATGAAGATGCCGTTCGTCAGGCTATCTGGGACGAGGTAAACAATCGTTACAAGTTTGCCGTGGATATGTACCAGAAAACGAAGGCTGAAAGCTCTGTAAACGTGGAAGAGGAAGATAAGGCTCCTTATTTTTCGGAAGCGAAGGTGGAAAAATATTACGAGGCTCCGCTTCCTGCTGAAAAAATGACGATTGATATGGATCAGTGGGCAGCCCGGATGAAAGAGATTTCAGCCGTGTTCAAAAACCAACCGGGAATTATGAAAGGGGATGCGATCATGATCTACACGGTGGAGAGACGTTATTTCGTGAATAACGAGGGGACGGAAGTCGTGCAGAATCTACCGTACGCCCGCATCATGGTGTTCGGGGAAACAAAAGCCGATGATGGGATGGAATTGCCGTTGAACTTGTCTTATTTTGCTTATGATCCGGCAGATCTTCCCGCCAATGATAAGATTATTGCTGATGCCAAGGAAATGGTGAAAACATTGGAGGCTTTGCGTGTGGCTCCGGTGGTTGATCCCTACACGGGACCGGCCTTGTTATCCGGTCCTGCCAGTGGTGTCTTCTTTCACGAGATTTTCGGTCACCGGATCGAGGGACAACGTATGAAGAGTGAGAATGACGGGCAGACGTTCAAGAAAATGATCGGCCAATTCGTGTTGCCGGAGGGGATGCACGTGTATGATGATCCGACACTTCGGCAATATGCGGGAGAGGATTTGAACGGATTTTATAAATATGATGATCAGGGTGTGAAAGCTGAACGGGTGGATGTCGTGGTGAACGGTAAGTTGAATGACTTCCTGATGACTCGTACCCCGATCGACGGCCATCCTCGCACGAACGGACACGCCCGTGCCAGCGATGGGTTTGACCCTGTTTCGCGCCAGTCTAACTTGGTGATCGAGACTTCTAACCCGAAAACTCCCGAAGAATTACGCCAGTTATTGATTGAAGAGGTAAAGAAACAAGGTAAAGAATACGGTTATTTCTTCAAGGAGGTGACGAGTGGATTTACCTTCACCGGTAAAGGTGGTACCAATTCCTTCAACGTGACCCCGCTGGAGGTGTACAAAGTATTTGCTGACGGTCGTCCGGACCAGTTGGTTCGTGGCGTGGATTTGATTGGAACCCCGCTTTCCATGTTCTCTAATATTATATATGCCGGAAATGATGCCCGCGTGTTCACGGGAATGTGTGGTGCTGAATCGGGTTCAATTCCTGTAACGGCTATTTCCCCGACTATCTTGGTGAATAAGGTAGAGACACAAAGAAAAGCGAAATCTCAAGATATTTTACCGATTTTACCGGCTCCGGGAACGAAATAAAGATGTGGAAATTATAAAATTAGAAAGATGAGATATATATTATCACTATTAATATTTTTCCTGCTGGTAGGGCCAGTGGTGGCACAGAATGAGCAAGATCAAGTGATCTTCAAGGCGATGCAGGATGAATTACAAAGAAATAAAGCTGAATTGGCATTGCCGGGAATGGATAAACCGTTTTATTTGTCGTATTCTTTAGGTCGGTTCCGTCAGTTTGAAGTTGTCGGGGAGCTAGGAGCGATCACGAATTCACTGGAATTGCCGTGGAGAGGGGTAGGCTCGTCTCAGTTGTTGTTGGGTGATTATAATAACACGAACGATACTCGTTTCGTGGGACAATTCATGAAGGTAGGGATGCCGGCCGAGGCGGATTATGATATGATTCGTCGTAATTTTTGGCTAGTATCTGATGCTGCTTACAAGATGGCGTTGCGTGAAGCTGCTGCCAAAGAAGCGGCCTTGAAGTCAAACCCGCAAACTCAGGAGGAGGCTCAATTGCCGGACTTGGTGAAGGCAGAACCGATCACGAAGATCGTGGAAAGCAAGGTTCCCTATGAAATTGATATAAAGAAATGGGAAAACACGATTCGAGAACTTTCCGCGATATTCAAGAATTACAAGGAAATTTACAACTCATCCGTGGGTATTAGCGGTTTGGATATGGAAGTTTACAAACAGACGAGCGAGGACGTGACCATGAAACAACCGGTTACCTACGCAAATCTGTTTGCACAGGGATATGTAACCACGGAAGACGGGGTACGGATCGGGGATGCGCTTTCTATTTTGGTTGCTCGCCCGCAGGATATGCCTTCTTTGGAAGATTTGAAAAAGAAAGTAACTGCTTTTGCTGAAAATCTGATGAAGTTGAGAAATGCCCCGGTGGTTGAAGAATTCTATTCCGGGCCGGTTCTTTTTGAAGACGGGGCTTCTTCCAGTATCTTCGTGAACAACCTGTTGAATCAAGGGGGATTATTTGCTTATCGTAAGCCGATTGGTCAGGCGGGAGGTAGAACGTTGGAAGGTCGTATCGGGAGAAAGATTATAGACAACCGTTTGACCGTGAAAAATTACACTAGCTTGGAGAAATACGATGGGACCCCGTTGTTAGGTGCTTACGAGATTGACGCGGAAGGTGTTATTCCAGAAAAGGAGATGACGCTGGTTGACAAGGGGATCTTGCGCCAAATGTTGAATGGTCGGGTACCTTCTTTGAAAACTCAGCACTCCACGGGTAGCTCTCGTTTCGTGATGACCGGAAGTGATATAGTTTATGCCACGGCTCCGGGAACTATTCATATCCAAGTGGATAAGGGAACAAAACAGGACAAGATGAAAAAAGCATTAATCAAGGCAGCCAAGGATGAAGGGTTGGATTATGCTTACATCGTGCGCAGTATTGCCGGACCGGCATCCCGTATTTACAAGGTTGACGTGAAAGATGGTAGTGAAACACAGGTTCGTTTCGGTGATGTTTCTGCCATTAATCTGGCGAAGATCAAACGGGTACTGGACATTTCAAGTAAAGAAAACGTGTCTAACTACATCCTGAATCGTCAAGTGCTTTCTTCTTTGATTTATCCGGCCTCGGTTTTGATCGAGGACGTGGAAATCAACAAGTCTGAAACGAAGAAAGAGAAAGAACCGGTGTTGAAATTCCCGTTGCAGAGATAAGATAGCCGAGGAGCTGACTTTATAAACTTTACAAACTAGGGGTATGTCGAGAAAGACATACCCCTTTTTATTGTAATGTTCACTGGGAATGAATACCTTTGTTCAATAGGTTGGTTGTTACTTTTTAAGATAATAGGTATGACATTTGAAAATATACGTTTGGTGGCCCGTTACGAGCGAAACCTGATCATAAGAAATAAGTTGTTTTGGATATTCGCTTGTTGTGTAGTTGCGGGAATTTCTCTATCGCACTGGCTATGGCAAAGCGACTCATTAGGTGGGCTTAGGTGGTTAAACAGGGCTTTGCCTTCGTTTATTCCTTTTTGGAATGCTTGGTTTTATAATTTGGAGCAAGGGATTATCGTGATTTTTATCGGTATCGATTTCGTGTGGCGGGATCGACGTTTGGAGACAAATGCCGTGTTCTCTGCCCGTCCGGTGACTAATTTGGCTTATCAAACGGGAAAGGTGTTGGGGATCGTGGAGGTTTGCCTCGTGCTGAACTTGATAACGATGGGATTAGGGATGATTTTCCATATCTTGTTCGGGGAACCGGGAACTTTTCAGTTGAAGATTTATTTTGTTTACCTGTTCGTGATGACCTTGCCCACGCTATTTTTCGTGTTGGGAGTAGCTTTAATCGTGGCTAATCGGGTAAAGAATCATGCTTTGGCAGTATTGGTATTATTGGCTGTATTTGCTGCCTTTTATTTCGGGACCACGGATTTATTGTGGGGTATCGTTGACCCGTGGGGGCGTGCATCGCCACTTTTGTTCTCGGATGTGACAGGAATGACCCGTCCGGAGTGGGTTGTTTTACAACGGGGAATGTTTGTTTTTCTGGGGTTGGGATTTGTTGTGCTGGCTATGGGGATGATGCCGCGTTTGTCGGAACGGGCAGGTGTTACGTGGAAAGTGAGGGCCGGGGGATGGACATTCCTGCTGATCGGTATCTTGTTCGGAGGGGCTTATTACAGTATATTTCACGAGCTAAATAATCGAAGAGACTTGTACCGGGAGGTATTCGAAAAGTACGCCGAAGTGAAAGAGGAACACGTTAAGGCACATAATATCTATTTTCGTCAGGAAGGGGATAGAATAATGGGGGTGAGTGATCTGGTGGTGGCAAACGTGGGAGGACGACCCTTAGTTCGCCCGGTGCTTTACTTGAATCCGGGATTAGAGGTAACGGCCTTGACAGGCGGGCAAGGGGAGAACTTGCCTTATACCCGGGAATCCCAAGCCATCCTTTTGGAGAGAGTGTTACAACCCGGTGAAGAAATCCTTTTACACGTGGTTTACGAGGGAAAGATTGATGAGGCGATTTGTTTCCCGGATTTCACGGACGAGGAGTTTCATGATACCCGCTTGATGAGCTTTTTCCGGACGTATCATTCGATGTTCCGTCATGGGAGGTGTTTTGCTCGTGTCGGGGATGATTACACGTTGCTTTTCCCGGAATGTTTGTGGTATCCGGTTGCCGTTCCCCCGGTAAACGTGAACGCCCCGTTGGCTCGTCAGTATGATTTTACCCGTTATCGATTAAAAGTCGGGGATGTCGGGAAACGAGTGGCTATCTCGCAAGGAGAGATGGAGATGAGCGGGGATACTACGGTCTTTAGAAACCGGGAGCCATTGCCTTCTCTAAGTCTGACTATCGGGGAGTACGAACGGAGGAGTATCGTGTTGGATTCCTTGACGTTCGAGTTGTATCATTTTCCCGGACATGACTTTTTCATGCGGGATTACACGAGTCTGAAAGATTCTGCCGACTTCCTTGTGGAAGAGCCGATAAGTACAATACTAGCGATAAAAGGGGGTGATTATCCGTTTGACAAATTGACCGTGGTAGAGGCTCCGGTGAATTTCGTTCCTCGTCTATATAAAGGATTTGCGGGAAGTCAATTTGTACAGCCGGAACTCTTGTTTTATCCGGAGCGGATGTATTTGGGGTATTATGCGCACGTGGGATTCTGGCCGGGAGATGATGATGAAAGGACACGTTTTGAGTTAGAGGTGGATGCATTTCGTAATATGTTGGAGGTAAACCTGCTCACGGGTATTTTTGATTGTTCGGCTTTGTTCGGTGATTTCGGTGGGGTTCTGCAATCGGATGAATACCCGGGTTTTGGTGGTATCGTGAACGATTTGGCCAAGGTTGACTTTTCTAACGGGCCGATGATTTACTTGGGGGATGAGCTGGGCTATTCCGAAATCGTTACTTATTGGAATGGAAAATCCATGCGAGAAGCTTTCGTGGACAAGGAGACGAAAGGCAATCAGTTGCAGGAGTTACTAAAGAGAAAATATACCTTGATAGAGAAACATTTGCAGGCACTGGTCGGGGAAAGGGAATTATTCCAATTTATGAAACAATTCAAGCAACGTTATTTGTTTATGGCTCCTGATTTCGAGGTGCTTGAGCGGGAGTTTAACGCTCGTTTTCACGTGAATCTTCGGGAGATACTGGATTATTATTACGAGGGGAAAGAGTTGCCGGCATTGTTTGTTCAAGATTTGAAAGTGGAGTTGTATGAAGAGGACGAGGAAGCTAGGCATATCGGTAGCTGTAAAATATATAATCCTACTTCCGCGCCGGCAGTCGTGACGTTGAGCGTGGCGACGTATTCCATGGGAGATAACGAGATGGGATCCGGGCGACGTAGCTATTTAATCCCGGGACATAGTTGTAAGGAGATTCGGGCCGATCTCGGTACGCTTGAGGCTTTTTCATTGGAGATGAGCCTAAGCCAGAATCTTCCCGGTGAGCGTTTATTGGAATGGACTTCATCAAAAGACTTGACACGAACGAAAGATGGGAAAACGGGTATTTGGGATGTGGATAGCGCCATTTTTACCCGGAAGGTTCCGGGAATGATCGTGAATGCCGAGGACCCCGGTTTTGTGATTCATGAGAAAAAGCGGAAAGGGAAATTGGCCGCTTATTTCTCAACAGGTGAGAGCGGGAAAAAGTATAGTTACGTGTATGACCACGAGCATTGGACTTTGACCACGGATAGCCATTGTTACGGGGATATCGTGAAGAGTGCTTATTATAAAATTACCGGAACAGGGAAATCTAAGGTGGAGTGGAAAGTGAACGTGGAAAATCCCGGGAAGTACGAGGTTTTGGTTTATGTTCCGGACGTGGAGGTGACTTCAGCCCGTAAGGTTTTTATCGGGGGAGCGAGACTTTTTTATCAGGTGACATCCGCGGGGGACGTCACGGACGTGGAAGTGTTGTTGGATAACGAGGAACCGGGATGGATCTCTTTGGGGAAATATTATTTTGAGCGTGGTGAGTATAGCGTGTTTTTGAGTGACCGGGGTGGTGATTCTTTGACGTGGGAGAATGATGGCACTTACGCGTGGGAACGTGACGCCGTGCAGTTGATTTTTGCCAATGCCGTGAAATGGATTCCCGTTAATGAATAGAAATGTGATGTTCTTTAATAGATAGCAAGAGGGAAATGGTGCTTGTCAACTTTTTGGCATCCACGGGTTTCATGATATAGGCATTACACCCGCACGAGTAAGCTGTTTGTTTGTCTTGTTCGAAAGCGTATGCGCTGACGACAATAATCGGAATGTCCTGATCTATTTCCCGAATAGCTTGCATGGCTGTAAGTCCATCCATGTGGGGCATTTTTATATCCATTAATATGGCATCGGGAGGAAAATTCTTGAATAGTTGGATGGCTTCAATTCCATCATGTGCATGAATGATCTGGTAATCTCGCTTTAATAAAGCGAATAAAAGCAAGTAGTTACTTTCATCATCTTCTGCAATAAGAATTATAGGGCGTTTCTCTGGTTCCATAAGGTGTTTAACGCTATTCGTGTTGTAATTTTGTACTCGCAATAAATGAACGTTTATTGAATGTACAAATATAAGTATTTTTTACTTCATATTAGCTACGTTACTTATTTTTTAAATTTCTCATGATCAAATGAAAAGCAAGATAAAAATTAACAATCCGCATTTTATTGGTAGCTCAATAAATGAGACATAATAAACGTTCGTTTAATGATATGATTTCCATGTCAGAAATTGCATCTATTTTACTCCAATTTTCCGGTGATTCATTATTTTTGTATGGAAGTAAAATTGTGTAGATATGAAGGTCAAGATAAATAAGACGAATGCTGTTCGTTTGCTAGATAAAGCGAAGATTGACTACGAGTTAATTCCTTATGAGGTGGATGAAAATGATCTGGCTGCGGCTCACGTGGCGGCACAGTTGGGGGAGAATATCGAACAGGTGTTCAAAACGTTAGTACTGCATGGGGATCGGGGCGGTTACTTTGTTTGTGTTATTCCGGGTGATCATGAACTGGATTTAAAAGTGGCGGCTAAAGCGTCCGGGAACAAGAAAGCGGATTTGATCCCGATGAAGGAATTATTGCCTATTACCGGGTACATCCGGGGAGGTTGCTCGCCTATCGGGATGAAAAAAGAGTTCCCCACGTTTATTCACGAAAGTTGTTTAAAGTTCGAATACATTTATATCAGTGCGGGTGTTCGGGGATTACAAATCCGGCTGAACCCGAAAGATTTAATCACTTATACCCGGGCGACGTTGATAAGTTAAAAGTTAAAAACTAAAAGCTAAAAGTTGAAGGAGAGCCAACTTTTAGCTTTTAACTTTTACTTTTTAGTTCTTTTATCGGACTGGAAATGCGATGGTGAATTTACTTCCTTTGCCGATCTCGCTTTCAACCCAGATTTTTCCATCATGAGCTTCCACGAAATCTTTAGAAATGGCTAGTCCTAGCCCGCTACCTTGTACTTTGGTCCCCGGAACCCGGAAATAGCGGTCGAATATACTTTGGTGGTATCTGGGGTCGATTCCTTTGCCGAAATCCTGCACGAATATTTGTATGGTCTGGTCCACTTCCTTGGCTCCCACGATGATCCGGGAGTTCTCTTTCGAATAATGGATGGCATTGGAGAGGAGATTCGTGATCACCCAAGCTATTTTTTCGCTATCTACAAATAGTTTATGAATCTTTTCGGGATATTCTACTTCAATATTGCATCCGAAACGTTCGGCCAGTACCCGGGTGGCTGCCACGGCATAGTTGATCAATTCGATCGGTTTCGTGATCTTCGGGCTTAAAATCAGCTTTCCGGTTTCCACTTGGGTCAATTTGAGTAGTTCCCCCGTGATATTTAACAGTCGGTCGCTATTTTCTTTTATGCTACTCGCGAGAGATTGTTGCTCGTCGTTCAAGCTGCCAATCCGTTGATCTTCCAGTAATTTCAAGCTCATCATGATAGCTGAAATCGGGGTTTTAAGCTCGTGCGAGATCGTGGAGATAAAAGTTGTTTTGGCCGAATCTAGTTCTTTGAATTCCGTGATATTCTTTAACAAGATCACGTTGCCAACCTGTTTTTCTCCCTCGGTTTCGGTCTCCGTTAATTTAATCGGTACGTAAACGGCTTGGAAAAAACTCTCCTTGTCATCGGCGTATATCTTTAGCGGCTCGTGCTTTTCGTTTGGATGTACCAGTTCGCGAATAAGGCGGCGTAACAAGTCGTTCTTCAACGATAACTCGTCGGCAGATTGGTGAATCATCTGTTCCCGTTTGAGGTTTAACACGGTCAAAGCCTCGTTGTTCACGAAAAGAATTTGTCGGTCATGATTCAAACCGATAATCGGTTCATGAATACTGTTGACGATAGCCTCCAAGTATTTTTTGCTGGATAACAGGGTCGCCAGTGAACTTTGCTGGTACTCTTCTAGACGTTCGGCCATATCGTTGAAAGAAGTTGCCACTTCATTAAATTCCCGTGTAGAGTAGAAATGCAGGCGTTTACTGTAATTGCGGTGGGCAATTTCCACGATCCCGCGTGTCAACTCGCTGATCGGGCGGGTAATTTGCGAGGGGAACAACAGGAGCAAGGCGAGGGCAATCCCGACACTGCATATCCCGATAATAGAAATCCATAACGTGGCCTGCCGGGCCGTGTCCTCGGCAATCACGCTATTGCGTTGAATCGAGGCCATGTTCAGGCTCATAATCTGGTTCAGATCCAGCCGGAGTTGCCGGATGTTCTGTTCGCTAGGATTCTCGTCCAGCAATTTGAAATGGCGGGCCAAGCGGTCGGTGGCTTCCGACTCGTTGATTTCCGTGATATTCAGTCTCTGTTTTTCGAGGTTCTCCATGAATATATTCAACGCTTCCCGGTCCGTTTCAAGATTATCGAGGGCATAAAGCATACCTTTCGCGTAATCAAGCGAATTATAGTTATCGGACAGGATATTTTTCGTGTCGTCGGCCAGTTTATCAATGTAACTGATCGCCAGAACTCCGAGTAGCACGATGATCATGAAAAGGAGACCGATTCCCGATGTTAATTTCGTTTTTATTTTCATACCCCTAAACTTAATTCGATTTAATGATATTTTCAAGAATTCTTCCGTGTTTATGAACCGAGAATGATTAAATCTACATTTAATATAGCCAGATTATTCAATAACCTCTTGTATCGAAGGGCAGAACGCACGTACGAGAGCAACTGGATATTAGGTTTTCCCACGCAAACCGTGCTGATCTGCCTTTCCCTACAAACATTGATGATGGTTCCGATAATATCGTCCGATTGTATTTGAAGTACCTCTCCGCCCAGTTCTGATGCCAGCTTGAAATGATTGATCAGGTAACGTTGCTTGGCCAGTGGGATGCGGTCAGCGCTTTCGTGGCGGGTTTGCACGTGGAGAACCACGAATTTGCTATTGTAATGGGTGGCTAGGCGTGCCACTTTCCGGATGAGTTTGCGCGGTGTTTTTTCCTGACTACTGATACAGGCTAAGAAGCGTTCATGGCGTAGGCCGATATTTTCCACCACCTCGTTTTCCACCTTTTTCTCCACCCGTAGGGCGACCTCTTTCAAGGCTAGTTCCCGGAGTTGAAGGATATTTTCCGATTTGAAGAAGTTACGCAAGGCCAGTTCAATTTTATCCGGTTTGTAAATCTTTCCGGCTTTTAACCGGGAGATCAATTCTTCAGCGGTTAAGTCGATGTTCACCACCTCGTCGGCCTGTCCTAACACGCTATCGGGGACTCGTTCTTTTACCTCGATCCCGGAAATGTCCTGTACCTCCCCGTTCAGGCTTTCGATGTGCTGGATATTCACGGCCGTGATAACATTGATCCCCGCGTCCAGCAAGTCAAGCACGTCCTGCCAGCGTTTCTCGTTCACGCACCCCTCGATATTCGTGTGGGCCAGCTCATCAACAATCACCACTTCCGGGTGTATTTGTAAAATTGCCTGTAAATCCATCTCTTCGACTTCCTTGCCCTTGTAAAATAGTTTTTTGCGGGGAATGACGGGAAGGCCTTCCAGTTTGGCTGCCGTGTCAACACGACCGTGTGTTTCCACGTAACCTACTTGTACATCAACTCCCGCGGTAAGCAAATCATGTGCTTCCCGTAACATCCGATAAGTTTTTCCGACCCCGGCAATCATGCCGATATATATCTTTAAATGACCTCTCTTAGCCTTTCTGATAAGACTGAGGAAGTGTTCAACGTTCTGTTCCTTGTCCATAACGACCAACAAGATAGCAAAAAATATGCGAGATGAATATGGTTTGCTTTATTTACCTGTTAATCAGTGTCTATCGAGATGATGGGCGATTCGATGAATGATAAAACCTTTTCATTTTGGTAGGGTATTTTTCCAAAATGGTAACCGTGTCGATTTCGTGTAAATAATCTTTGGTCTGTTTTTTGCATTATCGAAAGCATAAACTGGTATTGCAATGAAAAGAGTGATTTTATATGGAATAGTACTACTACTATGCGGGTGTGATTTAATCGAGTATCATCCGTACGATGTGCGTTTGCACGGGGAAACGGGTATAAACGCGAAGAATATAACTCGTATAGAGGAGATTTGCGAGGGGAAGGACACCTTGCGGTTCGTGTTAATGGGAGATAGCCAGCGTTGGTATGACGAGACGGAAGATTTCGTGAAGGCGCTCAACAAGCGGGATGACGTGGACTTCGTGATCCACGGCGGGGATATATCCGATTTCGGCTTGACGAAGGAGTTCCTGTGGGTGCGGGATATTATGGGGAAGCTGAAAGTCCCTTACGTGGCCTTGCTGGGGAATCACGATATTCTCGGGAACGGGATGGATGTTTTCCTGAAGGTGTACGGGAAAGAGAATTTCTCTTTCAAGGCGGGGAATACTAAATTTGTTTGCATGAACACGAATGCCTTGGAATTCGACTACTCGCACCCGGTGCCGGACTTCACCTTCATGTACAATGAATTGCAGGACACGGTGGGATACCCCCGGACGGTTCCGGTGATGCACGTGCAACCTTTCAACGTGGAGTTCAACAATAACGTGGCCCGTGGTTTTCATGCCTTGTTGCTGGAATTTCCGGGGGTGGAGTTCTGTTTGCACGCACACAGTCACACGCTACTTCATGAAGAGTTGTTCGAGGACGGGATCCCGTATATCGGTTGTGCCGCGATGAAAGATAAGAATTATTTGTTATTCACCTTAACGCCGGGAGGGTACGAGTATGAAGTGGTCTATTATTAGAGTCGGCATCGTGACCCTGTTCATGGGACTGGTGACGAGCGTGTTGGGAATGACGGAAGATGATCGGCAGCAACGACGGGCGGAACGGCATCAGCGTAAATTACAACAATACAAGTCCGGGTGGAACCGTATGATCCCGAAGTACCAGAACGTGCAATATGCCGGTTCGATGGGATTGCTTTCCCTTGGCGTGGGTTGGGATTACGGGCGAAAGAAACAGTGGGAAACGGAGATCATGTTCGGCTTGATTCCTCGTTTTTCTTCCAACAAGGCGAAAGTGACGTTCACGTTGAAACAAAATTACGCACCGTGGGAGGTTAGTCTCGGCGGCAAGTGGTGGTTGGAACCACTGGTGACGGGACTGTACATGAACACGGTGTTATCCGATGATTTCTGGGTGAAGGAACCGGAGAAATACCCGAATAACTATTATAAATTTTCGACCCGTGTACGCTTTCATATCTTTACCGGGCAGCGAATTGCTTTCGATCTGGGGCCTCATTCCCCCTTTCGTCGAATCACGGCGTTTTACGAGTTGAGTACCTGTGATCTTTACGCCATCAGTAGTGCCACGAATAAATACGTGAGAACATGGGATATACTGAGTCTCTCGTTTGGTGTGAAGTTGCATATCTTGTAATTACCAACTACCCCCTCCAACTCCCCCTTACACAGGGGGAGTTGGAGGGGGTAGTTGGGAAACTAAAAACTAAAAGTTGGAAATCAAAAAGTGTCGGCTTGTAGATGGAAATTTAAAATTAGCAAGGGGAGTACGGCAAAGCCGGGAGGAAGTTGGTTTACTGTAAATTCGTATATAAGTTTCATTATTTCTCGTATATTTGTTGAACATTGTTAAAACAAGAAATAGCATGAAAAGAGTATTTGTATCCGTATTTTTTGTCCTCGTGGCGATGATCATGAACGCGCAGGATATTGCCGGACATTGGGGTGGAACCTTGAATATTCAGGGCATGAAATTAAGGCTTGTTTTTCATGTTTCCCGCTCCGGGGATTCATGGACGACGACGATGGATAGCCCTGATCAGGGGGCGAAAGGGATTCCCACGGGGAAAACGGAGTACGCGGATAGCGTGTTGACCATCACGGCCCCGGCTCTTGGGATGAAATTCTCAGGGAAGTGGCAGGGGACCGATAGGATACAAGGAACTTTCGTGCAGGGCGGGTTGACACTGCCGTTGGAATTGACGCGGGGCGACGAGGAAAAGTCTCCCTTGCGTCCGCAGGAACCCAAGCCACCCTATCCATACCGGGTAGAGGAAGTGACCTTTGAAAACACGAAAGCGGGCGTGACCTTGGCAGGCACGTTGACTTTACCGGAAAAGGGCGATCATTACCCGGTTGTCGTGTTGATTTCCGGTAGCGGGCCGCAAAACCGGGATGAAGAGATATTGGGGCATAAACCTTTTCTCGTGCTTGCCGACCATCTCACCCGGCAAGGGATCGGGGTGTTGCGCTTTGATGACCGGGGAGTGGGACAGTCAACCGGGAATTTCGGGACGGCAACCACGCTTGATTTCGCTGATGACGTGGAGGCAGCCGTCCGCTTTTTAAAGAATGACCGGAACGTGCGAAATATCGGGCTTGTCGGGCATAGTGAAGGCGGGATGATCGCTCCCCTCGTGGCCAGTCGTTCCGGGGACGTGTCTTTCATCGTTCTGTTGGCGGGTCCCGGACTACGGGGTGACTATATATTACTGGAACAGCAAAAAGAGATGGGACGGGTGACGGGAGCGACTGCCGGGGAGTTGGATTACTCGACAGCCGTGAATCGCCGATGTTTTGACATCGTGCTGGCGAGCGCGTCGAGCCGGGAGGCTGAACCGCTTTTGAAAGCGTACATGGATAGTTTGAACCAAGCGGGGAAATTGCCGGTAAACATGAAGGACGAGCGGGGTGCCGAACTTTGGCGTCGACAAGTGCTGTCCCCGTGGATGTATTTCTTCGTGAAATACGACCCTGTTCCCGTTTTGAGGGACGTGAAATGCCCGGTACTGGCCTTGAACGGGAGTAATGACCTGCAAGTTTTGCCGGAAAACTTGGGGATCATCAAGAAAGGTTTGGAGGCTGGGAGAAACTGGAGCGTGACCGTGAAGGAATTACCCGGGTTAAATCATCTTTTCCAGACTTGCGAATCGGGTTCACCCGCTTTATACGGCACGATAGAGGAAACTTTTTCGCCCGTGGCCTTGAAAGAGATCGGGGATTGGATCAAGGGGAAAGGATTTTAGATCCTATCGATTAAGTGATTTAGTGATTTCCGATTTAGTGATTTAATGATTTTAGATTAAGTGATTTAATGATTTTAAATTTTAGATTCCAGCCGCACGGGACCGGCGCTTTAACTACCCCCTCCGGCTCCCCCTTACACAGGGGGAGAGACGGACGCGAGAAGACGTTTCAATGTAACAATGCAGCCTATCCTCCCCCTTCCCAAGGGGGAGTTAGAGGGGGTTCATTCTAAATTAAAAATATATACCATGCAATACCCGCAACTTTCCCGATACCCGAAATTCCACACCCCGGTGGCCCGACGCCTGTTAGTAATTGGCTTGTTATTGCTGTTGATGCTCCCGACCGTGGAGGCACAACGGAAAAAGGTGGGCGTCGTGTTAAGCGGTGGGGGAGCGAAGGGCGTGGCACACATCGGCGTGTTGCAAGTGTTGGAAAAAGCGGGAATCCCCGTGGATGTCATCGTGGGAACCAGCATGGGCTCCATCGTGGGCGGTCTGTATGCCATTGGTTATTCGGCCGATCAACTCGATAGCCTCGTGCGGGTGCAGGATTGGATGTTCCTTCTAAGTGATAAAGTGAACCGTTATGACCTGCCTTTCGGGGAGAAGGAACAGGATGGCAAGTACTTGCTTTCCGTCCCTTTTGACCGGGGGAAAAAGCGTCCGTCGGGTTTTATCAGCGGGCAGAACGTGTATAATCTCTTTTCCGATCTCACGATTGGTTATCATGATTCCCTTGATTTTCTGCAATTACCGATCCCGTTTGCCTGCGTGGCGGCGGATATGTTCCACCGGGAAGAGATCGTGATGAAGGGAGGGAATCTCGTGCAGGCGATGCGGGCGAGCATGGCTATCCCCGGCGTGTTTACCCCGGTGAGGACGGGTGACCGGGTGCTGGTTGACGGGGGTATATTGAATAATTTCCCGACAGACGTGGCCCGCGAGCTGGGCGCGGAGATCGTGATCGGGGTTGACGTGCAGGCCGATTTGATGAAGGAGGATAAGCTGGAGTCTGTCTCCGGCGTGATCCCGCAGATCATCAATCTTCTCTGCATGAACAAGCACGAGGCGAACGTGAAACTTGCCGATCTGGTGATTCGTCCCGATATGAAAGGATTCACGGCTGCCAGTTTCAGCGCCCGTGCGATCGATTCGTTGCTGGCCCGGGGAAAGGTGGCGGCATTGCAACAATGGTCCGAGATCGCGCGGGTGAAAGCGTTAATCGGGGAAACCGAAAATGTGGACAACGAGATCCCGAAAGCCCGTCAACCGGAGAAAATAGCCATCCGGGATGTTATTATCCGGGGATTGTCCCCGCGGGAGGAAGGATGGGTGCGCCGGAAGATGCGGATAGAGGCGAATAGTGAGATCACGTTGAATGATATTCATCGTGAGATCGCGACCCTGTACGGCACGAAAGCGTTCGTGGCGGTGAATTACCGGTTGCTGGGGACGGCTCCCTACGATTTGGAGTTAAGCCTGAAATCCAATCCCATGAGTACGTTGAATATCGGTTTCCGGTTCGATTCGGAGGATATGGCGGCCATCTTGTTGAACACGACTTTAAACAACAGGAGCCTGCGGGGGTCACAACTGGCATTAACCGGGCGTTTGAGTAAGAATCCTTACGTGAAACTGGAATATTCACTGGAAAATACCTTCTTGCGAGGGTTTAATCTCGCCTATATGTTCCGTTACAATGACGTGGATTATTACCGGAAGGGGAAGAAAACGAATAACGTGACTTATCGTTACCACGCGGGGGAACTTGGGCTGTCCAGCCTGTACTTGCGTAATTTTAAGTTCAAGGTGGGGTTACGCTACGAGTATTTTGATTACAATTCCCTGCTTTTTTCCAACGAGGACGAGGTGATGAGCGTTCGTCCGGAGGGCTTTTTCAGTTATTACGGGGTGGCGGAACTGGACACGTACGATCGTCGGTTCTACCCCTCCCGGGGCGTTTCCTTGGAGGCCGCTTACTCGTTGTACACGGATAACTTGGCGACGTATGACGGGGGATCGCCGTTTTCCGCCCTGTCGGTTCGTTTCTGCCCGGTTGTTTCCCTTTCTGATCGTTTGAAATTACTACCTTCCGCGTTCGGGCGGGTGTTGATCGGGCATGATCCTGCCTATTCTTACTTTAATAATCTCGGGGGAACGGAGTTCGGACGTTACAACACGCAACAGATGCCTTTCGTGGGAATTAACCACGTGGAGGTATTCGAGAATGCCGTGATCGTGGGGAAATTGGAGTTCCGCCAGCGCATGGGGCGAAAGCACTATCTTTCCGTTATCGGGAACTATGCCCTGCAAGACGATAACTTTTTTAATCTCTTCGGTCGTAAAGGTATATGGGGCGGGGGAATCGGTTATTCCCGGGATTCTATGCTGGGACCGATTGATCTGGTCTTTAGTTTCTCCGACTGGTCGGAAAAGTTGGGGTGTTATTTTAATCTGGGATTTTATTTTTGAGGGGGGAAAGACAAGACAATTGAAAATGAGAAGACTACCCCCTCCGGCTCCCCCTGTGCAAGGGGGAGTTAGAGGGGGTAGTTGGAAAGTTAAAAGTTAAAAGCTAAAAACTAAAAGATAAAAGTTGAAAATCAAGAAGCGTCGCCCCGTGCGGCCGGAATTTAAAATTTAAAATCTAAAATTAACGGCAGCGCGAGCTGCCGTTATAAACCTCACGCTCCTAAGGTAGAGTGAATGGAGTTGGAAGTAATTTTCCCGTCGGCGGTCATGGCGAGACTGTAGACGTGGATGTTCTCGGGCTTGACGAAAGAGGGGACGACGATGGTGGTCACGCCGTTCTCACCCCTGTCGCGCAGTTGCTGGACAAGGGCAAAATGGTCTTCGGGACTGTAGATGACACCGTAAACGCGGTCGTTCGTCCAGCAGTAGGCACCCTCGTAAACGGTGGCTTCCTGCGTGAAGGTGATGCTATACATCTCGCCCTCCTCGGCGGTCACGGCGGGAGTCTCCGCATCGGCGAGGGGCGTGACACGGGAACGGAGCCTTGTTTTCTCGGCGATGATCTGTTCGAGGTTCAAGTTGGCCTTGCTGACGGTCACGGAAGGAACGAGTAACGGGCCGGCGGCGAAAAGGACTTTCGTCCAGTCGATCTCGCTGGTGTACTCCTCGTTGGCTTTTTTCTTCGGGTCGACGGGAGAGTCCGGGTGAATCTTCGTGGTAGTCAGCACGCCCTCGCGTTTCTTGTTGACGCTCGTGAAACGGTTGGCCCACTTGACACCGTTCGTGTCACGGGGAAAGGTCACATGGAGTACCGGGTTCAGGTACCGAACCTCGGCATTAAGGGCCGAGAAGCCCGACGCGTTGATTTTTTGCTCCTCGTTCAGGGGCGCTTGCTTGCTGTTCTTGGCGCGGCAGCCGACCTCGCCGTTGCCTAGATTGGAGAATACCTCGTTAGCGACTTTCCCGCTCTTCTGGTAAAAGTTGGTTGATTTTATTCGTGCCATACTTTCGAGTATTAGATAAGTATTTCAAAACGCCTTTCCCCACGCTTCGAGGAAAGCACATGGTAAAGGTATGACCCTTTTTCGACTTGAACAAGAAAAAACAAATTTATTTTTAAGAAAAATTAACTTATTTTATATGCCTCCTGTCTCATTCCCGTTTGGTAACTGGCGACAAGCGTGCAAAACGTTAGCTATCTTCGTGATAAGTTAACTGTACCTTCTGCAAGTTACCGGTAAGTTACCGGTAAGTCACCGCTAAGTTACCGGAGTGGTCCCGGTGACTTGACATTCACGATTTGGTAATTTCCCAAAAAAAGTGTAAACTTGACGTTAAGGTGTGTTTAAGCATTATTGGAGATTTATCGAATCATTTAAGAGGAGGCATCATGAGCAAGAAAAAGAAGGGGAAAAAGAAAACTGCGTCGCCGGTCAAACAACTGGCGACTACCCGTTCCGGCGGCACCACCACGTATTACCGTAAAGGCCGAGAATGTCATTGTGCCAGCAAGCGCCCCGCCGGATCGACAGAGGAACGCGATCGTCGCCGCGCCAAGCGATCGGAGAGACAACGACTGTTGACGAGCGTTTTCGCATTCGTTGACCGGCTCGTGAGAACCCTCTCGCGGAAACTTGCGGGCGTCAACTCGTGGATCCCCTTCGTCAAGGATACCCGCATGTCCGCCCCCAACCTGTGCCACAAGGTGAACGCCATGGCCTGCGACGAGCATGGCGTGGTGAACTTCCGGTCTTTCGTTTTCAGCGTTGGCTGGCTCGCCGTGCCGCTCTACACCCGCCTCCGCCGCAATGCGTGGACCTTCACCCTTGAATGGCGCCCCCACGGCATCCTCGACGAGACGAGGGACGATGACACGCTCGCCGTGGGCTACTTCTACGACTGCCTGCCCGACGCACCACGCGTGCTTCACCTTCCCGCGGTGACCCGTGCCGCCGGGACGGCCACTTTCACGCTACCCGATCCCGAGGGCCCCGGCAGGGAACCTCTCTCCCCGGATACGGTCGTGCATATTTATCCTTATCTCGCCAGCCCGGATACGGACGAGTACACCCGTTCCGTCTACCTGCGCGTTCCGCCCGGTGCTGATGACACCCTGAGGTAGAATGTAGAATTTAGAGTTTAGCCGCGGGGGAAAAGTTTAGAATTTAGAGTTCAACTTTTAGTTTTTATCTTTTATTTTTCTTTTTATTTTTCGCTCCAAGATACCCTTCTACAGCCCGAATGATAAAAATAAAATTCACGAATTTCAACACTATGGAATAATTTTTCATAACTTTACATCATAGAATCCACGTGAAATACTATTAAACGTCATTGTCATGAATATTACCAAAAGCAAGCGGATTTCGTTCCAGAAACGAAACATTCGCGAAGTGAAGTTTCTTCTATCAATCATGCTACTAATGTACTGCGGTACCGCGCGATCCCAAGACAACCTGATATTACTAATGGAAAAGCAAACCGGGTTATCGTCACAAACATGGTTTTATTGCGGTTTCGGGAAGGAACTCGACACGAAATTAATTGAAAAACACTGGAACGAAGGACGACGTATCACGTCCGCGGCTTATACCACCTACGGGTGGTTCGTCACAATGGCCAAAAACTCGGGATTAACATGGCAATCTTATCATTATAATAGCGACTGGCCTACCGAATGGCTCGCCGAACATCGCAAGAACAACCGTTATATCACGTCTATCAGCGGGAGTGCCGGTAAATGGTTTATCGTTGTATCAGGAGGTACCGGGTACACGGACCAGATAACTAATTGCGGGGACTGGGATTGCGTGAATCAATGGATACAAAAATCCTGGAAGGAAGATCTTCGCGTCACGAACGTTACCCGGTATCGTTCTGGCTGGTACGTCATCATGAGCAAGAATTCCGGTATAGACGGGCAGACGTATTGTTTCGTCACGGAACCGGAATTGAAAAGTAAAGTAGAAAAGCTACGGGCAGAAGGGTATTATCTTCAAATAATAGAATTTGCTGATGGACAATACTTTATAATAAGTTGTACTTACAAGAACGGGAAAAAACCCATGCAAACCTATCATATTTCACCAAACAATCCCGGGGCTTGTATTTTGGAAGAAAGGGACAAAGAAAGAAATATCGCCTACATCGGGGGTGGGTTTAACTCTTCTACGCGAAACACGGGTTCCAACCAGCAACTAGCTAGTAACAATAACCTGAAAAACAACGGGAAATACACGGAACATGAAATCCCGTACATGGGGGGAACCATGAAAATACGTGTTTACCCCGACGGATCCGGAAGTGCGGTAACCGAAATGCCATGTCACCTGTGTAATCATAGCGGGCGATGCCCCGTTTGCAACGGCTCCGGGCAATACTGGCATGCTTATTTGAAAACGTGGAACCCCTGTCCAAGCTGCATGGGTTCCAAAAAATGTAAATACTGTCAAGGGAAAGGGCAACAAACCACGTGTAAATACTTCGCCCCGGGAGAAGCCGAGGCATACCTAGAGGCTAAAAGGGCTGAAAAAGACGACAATACCGGAAACAATCAAGATCGAAACAGCAATCCCCGGTATCGCGACGAGATCAGCTGGACGCCCAATTGCACTGGAAAACCTTACGCTGACGAGTGGTGCGCGAAATGTCAAAGATGGATGCAACCACACAAACACATTCGTAAACGCTTTTAATAATTCAGAACGGGAAAAGTTTAAAATTTAGAGCCTACTAATTTTAGATTTCCACCCACAAGGCCAACGCTTTTTTCTAACTTTTAACTTTTAACTTTCCAACTACCCCCTCTAGCTCCCCCTTACACAGGGGGAGAATGTGCTACATTGTTACATTGTGGCGCTTTCTCGCGTCCGTCTCTCCCCCTGTGCAAGGGGGAGTCGGTGGGGGTAGTTGGAAAGTTAAAAGTTAAAAGCTAAAAACTAAAAGTTAAACTCTAAATTCTAAACTCTAAATTCTACATTCCGAAACTGTACATCCCGATGTTCTCGTACACGACGCTAAGGATTCCCGCGAGCAGGATTCCGGCGCTGCATACAACGAGACTTATACGTGAATAATTGTCAGAGTTGAATCTGGCGATCGGTTGTTCGTTCTTGTTGATAAACATGGCCTTTACCACTCTCAGGTAATAGTAGAGAGAGATAATGGTGTTCAACAGGGCGATGAAAACCAGCACGTAATATCCTTGTTGTGCCGCGGCGGCAAATATGAAGAACTTGCTGAAGAACCCGGCAAATGGCGGGATTCCTGCCAGCGAGAACAAGGCGATCATCATCACGAAACTCAAGCGTGGATTCGTGGAGTACAACCCGTTGTAATCATCAATCGTGATCTTGCCGGAGCGATGTTCCACGACAGCGATAACCCCGAAGGCGGCTAGGTTGGATAGCATGTACACCAGCACGTAGTACACCAGTCCGGTCATACCCATGGCCGTCCCGCTGATCACTCCCAGCATGATGTACCCGGCTTGAGAGATGGAGGAATAGGCGAAGAATCGTTTCAGGTTCTGTTGCCGTATGGCGAAGATGTTGGCCAGCGTGATAGAGGCTATAATTACCCAGTAGAGGATGGCCTGCCATTCCTGAACGAGCGGGGCAAACACTTTATAGAGAATGACCATCAGCACGAATGCCGCGGAGCCTTTCGAGATCACCGACAAGTAGGCGGTGACGCTGGTCGGCGCACCCTCGTACACGTCCGGGGTCCACTGGTGGAAAGGAACGAGTGACAGCTTGAATCCCAGTCCCACGAAAAAGAACACGAAAGCCATCATCTGGAGCGGGCTACTGTTTAACCCGGCGGGGATGTCCTCGAAATACAGCGTTCCCGTGGTCCCGTAAATTAACGAGATCCCGTACAACGATAAGCCGGACGCGAACACGGCGGTAAGGATGTATTTGGCCCCCGCCTCGGCCGATTGTTGTTTGTATTTGTCAAAAGCGGCAAGTGTTGCCATCGGTATGGATGCCGTTTCCAACCCGATAAAGAACATCAGGAAGTTCCCGGCCGAAATCATGAAGTACATACCTAGCAGCGTGGCCAGCGTGATCATGTAGAATTCTCCCCGGCGGATAATCGTGCGCTCGCTGGAAAGCCAGTTGTTGGCTTGCATGAACACGAGCAGCGTCCCGATGCTCAGGATGGATTTCATGACCCCACCCATTGCCGTGCTGTGATACATCCCCCCGAAAGCCATCACGTCCGGGGCGGGCCAGATATTCAGCAGGATATGAATACCCACGAGAATACAAGCTATCGGTTGAAAATACCTCAAGCTTTTCGGGGTGCCGAATATGTCGTAAATTAAGAGTATAACGATCACCGCTACCAGTGATATTTCCTCCTTCATTAATAAGAAATTAGCGTAACCCATTTTTATTTGTGATTTATGATTTTAAATTTTAAATTCCAGCCGCACGAGGCTGACGCTTTTTGATTTCCTAGTTTTAGCTTTAATCGCAAGATCGTATTCCAGCTCCTCCTCTGTTCATAGAGGAGGTGGCTGCGAAGCAGACGGAGGAGTTCGTTGCCATGTAAACGCTTTATTTACAAGAACTCCCTCCCCCCTTCGGGGTACTCCCTCTATAAACAGAGGGAGAGCTAAAATACTCACCGTCTTCGGGAAACCTTTCATTTTCAATTCTCCATTTTCAATTTTCAATTGTTCATTGTAGGGCAGCAAGCACGGAGCCAAGCGATGCCCGGATCATGTCGGAGAGCCATAGAGGTGCCAGACCGATTCCGGCGATGGCAACAATCAGTATGATCGTGGAAAAACGTTCATACCAGTTGGCATCGGAGAGGGCATAGTGATGCTCGTTGACCACGCTCCCGTAGAGTAGTTTCCCGACCACCCGAAGGATGTACACGGCCGTGATCACGATGGACGTGCAAGCGATGATTGTGAATACCCGGTGGAAGGTGTCCGTCTCTTGGAACGCTCCCACGAACACGGTCATTTCTGCCACGAACCCGCTTAATCCCGGAAGACCGAGGGAGGCGAGACCGGCAATCACGTAACACACGCCGAGGTAAGGCATAATCTTCATCAAACCACCCATTTCCCGGATGTCACGAGTATGCGTGCGACCGTAGATCATACCGATCAGGGCGAAGAACAAGGCTGTCATCAGACCGTGGGAAAGCATCTGCATCACGGCTCCCGTCATGGCCGTCTGGTTCAACATCAGGATGGCAAACAATACCAGCCCGCAGTGGCTCACGGACGAGTAAGCGTTGATGTATTTCAAGTCCGTTTGCACGATGGCCGAGTAAGCCCCGTAAACAACGCTGATACCCGTGAGGATGATGAATATCCATGAAAGCTCTTTAGCGGCCTCCGGCATCAGGTAGATGGCTACCCGGAAACACCCGTAACCACCCAGTTTCATCAATACCCCGGCATGGAGCATGGAGACAGCCGTGGGGGCAGAGGCGTGACCGTCGGGTGACCATGTATGGAACGGGAATAATGCTCCAAGGACCCCGAACCCGATGAATACCAACGGGAAGAACCAGCGCTGCAGGCTTTCGGGCATGGCGTGGGCCTGCGCTATTTCCTGCAAGTTCATCGTGAGCGCCCCTGTCGTCGAGGAGTGGAAGTAGATGCCAAGAATCCCCACGAGCAGCAGGGCAGAGCCTCCCATCAACATCAACGTCAGTTTCATGGCAGCGTATTCCTTTTTCCCGCTACCCCAGACGCCGATCAGCAGGTACATGGGGATGAGGGCCACCTCGTAAAACATGAACATGGTGAAGAGGTCCACGGAGATAAAGAACCCGAATACCCCGATGGCCAGCAGGTTAAACCACAAGAAATACTCTTTTTGCAGGAAGTCCATTTTCCATGACGCGAATGTACCCGTGAAGACGATCACGGCGGAAAGCAGCAACATGGCTACCGAGATCCCGTCAACTCCCACGGAATAATGTATGTTCAAGGGAGCGTACCAAACCGTGTCGGCGGTAAACAGCATTTCTGCCGTGTTACCGGCTCCCCGTTCTCCTAAATATGCAAATACCAACCCGACGGCTAGGGCCAGCAACAGGGAAGCTCCCGTGGCTACCGCTACACGAATTTGTTGCAGGTTCTTTGAAAGAAATAACCCGCCCATCGTGAGTATTGGTATCAGAACGA
>ERZ827101.1536-NODE-1536-length-26541-cov-15.059994_pt1 | contig 26541 bp, 20 predicted proteins | sample MGYA00519869_ERZ827101 | MGnify/ENA primary metagenome ERZ827101 (study PRJEB31778, sample SAMEA3449256) | human gut metagenome | biome: human gut; feature: human-associated habitat; material: faeces | place: United Kingdom | collected 2010/2012 ...
TCATGGGTATAGCGGATATGTTCTTGATAGGCTTCGTATTCAGTCATGGAAAATCTCCCTTTCTTCGATTATGGGAAAGGGCGGCAGCATTTTCTGCTGTCGCCCCTTGATTACCCACCGGCAAGGACAGGCGGGACTGTCAACGGTGGGGGCAGCCCATTTACTTGCGGTTGACTGGCTCGGCTGGATTTGCTATTTGTATTATCATTCTTGTGTTTTTGCTTCTTGTCTGTTGTGCATGATTTGTATTTGATATACAAGAACGGGAATCAGAGAAATCAAAGCAAGCACACCAAAAACAATCGAATGATTTATAACTGCAAATATTGCAAACATAAGCAGTATCAACAACCATGGATTACGCAGATTTCTGTAATAGTTTTCCTTGTCCTCATAGGAAGTATGAAGTTCAAACGGCTTTCCATCATTCTCTTTTTCTACAATCAACAATTCACGGTTGAAGGTTGTAGTGTTGGTCGCAATGCGTCCGCCTTTTTCAGCCCATGGACGCCAACGCACCTTACCGACAGAATAGTTAAGATTGATATTTTTGAAAAATACCTTATAGCCCATATCTTCCAAAAAGAGGGAATAGTCTTTTGCATTCTCTTTCGATTTTTCTCCGATAAATTCTACACAGTATTTTACTTCATTAGGTTTACATTCTTCAAACTCATATAACATTTTCCCCGCTCGAATAAGACGATAGCCCTTCTCCGACATTTTATTCAGCCAATTCGCCTGTGCATTCAACAGACCACCAAAAAAATGATAACATTTTTTTCTCATACTGTACCTCCAATAATTCCACTTGCAACCTCTACAAGTTCATTAAGCCTTACAAGTTCTTTTTTCGCAACTTCTTTTCCCAGTGAGGTAATGATGTATTCTTTTTTTCTACCTTCACAATCTCCGCAAGGCTTAATCCATTTCTTTTCCTGCAAAGAGTTTAGCGCACCATACAAAGTGCCTGCTCCCAATGAAAGCCGCCCACCTGTTTTTTCTTCGATAAATTGCATGACAGCATATCCATGTTTTGGAGCATAGAGAGAAAGTAAAATGTAAAATGTCACTTCTGTAAGCGCACCACCTTTCATATTATCACGCATTGTTTATCCTCCTTGTTACGGTTACTGTAATAAATATATCACTAACCGTAATAGAAGTCAACAGCGTTCAAAGAAATTTGGAAATATGAAAATGAAGCAGCAACATCTTGGTGTTACTGCTCCATTCTTATACGGTATAGCGGTAGCCTTGGCTGCCTTTGTCTTGGTTTAGCTTCTTTACCGCACATGAGCATTCGCCTCGGGGGTGAAACATTATGGGATGTTTTTTAGCAAGCAATTAAGCTTACTGTGCAACCACAGTGATGGAGAACTGATAGGTCGTACCATCCTCAGCGGTGGCGATCGCAACCAGATCGGTCATACCGACAGTGAGCTTCAGCGTGTCTTCGGCGACATGCGCAGTATTGCCGATAACGGTATCATAGATCACGATACCCTGAGCGGTAGCGCAAGCCTTCTCGGAGCCAGCCTCGTGGATGTACAGAGCATCCTTGAGGTCCTTGACGGTCAGGGTGCTGTTGTTATCAACAGTAACCTTGACAGCGTCGCCGTCCCAAGCAAGCGTGTAGGTGATCTTGGAATTGTCCCAAGTCACGTCCTTGCAGCTGTGAGCGGTGTTAGTAACCTTGATGGTGTACGTCTCGGTGGTCACGCCGTCCTCAGCGGTAACAGTGATGGTCTGATTGAAAGACTCAGCAGTGGACGTGACGGTGTACTTACCAACCTGATAGATGACATCCTCATCAACGCCCTTCAGGTAGACCTTGGAAGCATCATCGTTCTTAACAACGAGCCACTCATTCTGGTTGGGAGTCTCAACGTAAGCGTTGTGATCCTCAGCAGCGTAGGTCAGGGAAGCGAGCTTGTCGGTGCCGGTGAGAGCAGCCTCAGCCTTGCCATCCTCGAAGGTCAGATTGACATCCTTAGCGTCAACCGCATCGGTCTTGTAGGAAGCGGTGAGCTCGGTGTTGTTGCGCAGAGCGGTACCAACGTAGACATACAGAGCCACGCTGGAGTAGTCGGTCTTCTCGGAGACGACCCAGATACCGTCCTCGGTAGCGAGCTGTGCGATCTCAACCTTCTTACCGTCAGCGTCGATGATGGTGGCACCGTCGAGCTCCCAGTTGTTCTCAATCGCGGTCTTCTTGTAGTTGGTATAGGTGGTCAGAGTGCTGTTAACGAGCTTCTTGCCGGTGACATAGTCAACGGTGGTGGCCTGTGCGCTGAATTCGCCATCGGTGTACTCGTTCACCAGATCAACGCTCTTGAGGGAGCCGTAGATGTTGGCGGAAGAGCTGGCGTGGTTGTCGTCGGAATCATCATACCACTCAGCGGCGAAGAGCTTGCCTTCGTTCTGAGCGAGGGTGGCGACGATCTTCTTGGAAGCGAGAACGGTCTGAGCCTCACCGTTGATGAAGACCTTGACCTTGTACTCCTGATCCTTAACGACCCACTCAACATTGCTGGTGGCGGCGTTGGGAACGAAGATGTACTTGCTCATGGAAGCGGCATCAACTGCGTTCTTGACGTAAACGTTGGTGACGAAATCATTCGCGCCGACGGTGAAGTAGATCTCAGCGCTGCCGTCCTTGTAAGCGGGCAGATCCTTCAGGGAGTAGGTCTTGTAAACATACTCATCCTTGTCGTTCAGCTCGCGGACGAGGAACTTGGTGTTGGAATTCAGAGCATACTTGTGGCCGTCAACAGTCAGGATGTTGGACTTGGCGTTGATGGTAGCGTCAGCATCGTACTCGACGAGAACTTCGCTGGCCTTAACGTCGGACGTATCGGTAGTCTTCTTATCGATACCCTGCAGGCTCACAACGCCGTCCTTATCGGTCTCGACCAGATACAGAGCCATGCCCTTGAAGGCATCGTTGTACTTGTCGGAGGTGGAGACGTTCACAAAGTGATTCTCAAACTTGACGTCGGTGTAGGTCTGCTCGGTAACGGAATTGTTGTTGCCCTTGGTGAAGTCACCGGAGAATTCGCCGTCAACGGTGGTGGTAAGACCATCGATGGAAGCAATCTCAACGCCGGTCTTCTCGGTGCCGTCCATGTAGACGAGCGTGCCCTCAGCATGGGCGCCAACGCCGGTCTTCCAGATGATGTCCTTCAGAACAGCATAGTTGTCGTTCGCAATCTGCTTGGAACCGATGAGGTTGCCGAACTGATCGAGGAACCAGGTGTAGTTAGCGGTGCCGGTGGACTTGGCATCGTCGAGGTAGAACTTGACGGCATCATCATAGTCCTTGCCATCGATGGTGTGCTTGTAGCTCTTGGACCAGATGCTGGTCTGAGCACCCTCGAAGGACTCAGCCTTAGCGACGATCTCAACGAGATCGGACTTCTGAGCGGTCTTGTTGGTGGTGCGGATGATGCTGACATCGACTTCGTCGTTCACATTGACGAGGACCCAGTCTTCCTCAGCGTAGTCGTTGCCCTTGACATAGAGAGTGGTGGGCTCGCCGTTGCTGGCCTTGTAGACATCGAGGCTCATGTAAGCGTCACGGGTGGTGTGACCCTTATCGTCGGTCTTCTCGGTGAAGACTTCGTTGACCTGAGCGAGGTAGGTGTCGATCACGACCAGACGACAGCCGCCGTCAACCTTGTAGTACTCGAGCTGCTCGCCCTGAGCACCGACCATAGCCTTGGTGGCGGTAGCGGTGTAGGTCACGTCCTCGGTGTCCTTCACGCCGTTGGTGTAGGTGTCAACAACAGTGGTGGTCTTCTTCACGCCGAGAGCCTCGCAGATGTCGCACTGGGAAGTGGCAACATGGAACGCAGCGTCGGGAGTAGCGACGACGGTAGCATACACAGTGGTATCCTTCTTGGCATCGTACTCGCCGTTGTCGTTAGCGTCCTTGGCCCAAACGGTGACGGGACGGCCCCAATCATCGCTGTCGTTACCGGAGACGAGCTTGAAATTCTTGTAGCCGAGGGAAGAGTTGGCCTTGACCAGCTTGTCGGTCTTCTTGTCAGCGGTCAGGCTGACATCCTGATAACCGAACGCGGCGGTGTAGGTCACGGTCGGGACCTGAATGGCCTGGAACAGGAGCTCGGCGACCAGCTCACGGGAAGCGGGAGCGCTGAGGTCGATGCCCTTGACGTTCTTCAGGATCTTGTTCTGCTCGGCGATCTGAGCGACATGCAGCGCCCAGTCAGCACCGGTGAACTCGTTGTTCTTGTCGTAGCCAACAGCGCGGAGGATCATCGCGAGGACTTCATAACCGGTGACCTTGCCAGAGGGCAGGAAAGTGCCGTTGGGATAGCCCTTGACCAGAGCGGCGTTGGCGCAGTAGCCAATGTAGCCCTTGGCCCAGCCGGCGCCGGCCATGTCAGAGAACTTGTTGTAGGTCTCATAGTTCTTGACGTAAGAATCCTTCACGTCGGCGGTGTAGATGCGGTAGACGATCGCAGCCACCTCAGCACGGGTGATGTCACCCTGGGGCTTGAAAGTCTTACCGTTGTCGTAGCCCTGGAAGACCTTCATACCAGCGAGAACGTCGACGGCTTCGGCGTAGGTCGCGTTGATATCCTTGGCATCTTCAAAGGCTGCGTTGGTGCTGACGGCCAGAGACAGAGTCATGACCAGAGCCAGCACCATTGCGAGTAACTTTTTCATAGATGTTACTCTCCTTTCATAAATTTCCATCCCCTTGGAGCCGAACACCCGCCGCCTCTCCCTCTTTCCCGTGGTTGCTGCCAAAATCCGTCAGCTTTCAAATTGTTGCAAAAACAATTGAAAATAAGAAAAATTCAGCAGAATCAATGCAAAATCGTTCAATTCGGTGGATATCGCATCCCCTTAGAATTTTCGCCTTTCCTTATATTCCAGCGCTTTGCGGGCTTATCGTGGTAGCGGTTTGGTAGCGATTTGCCGAAAACGGGATTTTGGCGGGGCGAAAAAAGGCTGATTTTGCAACGGTTTGCGGGCGCGAAAGGTCGGGTAGCGGTTTGGTAGCGGTCCGCAGCTACCACGATTTTGGCACTCTCGGCGAAAGAGTGCTAAAGTTAAAGATTTGTTCATCAAAAGATGTATTTTTGTTCACAGGGCGTGACTATACTCAAAATTGTTCCGAGGGGAACGAAAGAAATGTAAACCACGCGGGCTGCAAAAGCGGCTCGCCAGAATAGATTTGGAGGCTTTGTATTATGTTTGAACTGAGACCTTTTGAACGCAGAAACAATCACGTTGCGGCTTATGATCCCTGGGATCAGATGGAGCGCGCATTCTTCGGCGACGGCTCGTGGGGCCGCGGGCTGAGCGAGTTTAAGACCGATATTCAGGACAAGGGCGACAGCTACCTGCTGGAAGCTGATCTGCCGGGCTTCAAGAAAGAGGACATCCACGTCGATGTGGACGGCGACACGATGACCATTCGCGCCGAGCGCCACAGCGAGCACGAGGATCAGGACAAGAAGGGCAATTACGTCCGCTGCGAGCGCAGCTACGGCAGCTACCAGCGCGCGTTCGACATCAGCGGCGTCGAGGTCGCGAATATCTCCGCGCAGTACAATGACGGCGTGCTCAAGCTGAACATGCCGAAGAAGAGCGCGGTGGTGAACGCGAAGCAGATCGAGATTCAGTAAAGAACTTCAAAAAAGGCGGCGAAAGCCGCCTTTTTTGATTTTGGATTGCACGCCGCGGCAGCGAAAATGGGGCGCGGGCGCGAAATTTTTTGGGGTTGTACGGGGTTGTGCAAAAAATATTGGCGAAAGTCCGCTCAGGTGAGCGGGCTTTTTCTTTTTTTCGGCGGGCCGCAGCCGGAAAAGGGAAATTTCGCTCCCCGCGCGGCGGCGCGGACTACTGTTACTTGCCGCCTGACCGCTGCGCGGGTCTAAAATCACAAAAAGCGGCTTAGGCCGCTTTTTTCATATCTGTGCTTATATATTTTATATGTATGTGGTGGCGGATAATGGCGAAAGCGGGGGTTTTATGTCAAGCTGTAACATAAGCGGCGGTTTGTTACAAGTGTGTTACAGATGGGGCGAAAGCGTTGACTTGAAATTTTGGGTGTGGTAAGGTGACAGTGCAGAAAGGGTGGGGAACGGTGCGTTCCCGACTTAGTTACGGGATCGGCATGCCACGGTAAGTAAGCCGAGAAACGCCGAAACTTGCTCCTTTCTGACAAACGAACCATCTTTAAGGGGATGCGATAGCAACTAAAATCGCGCGTTTTCCTGCAAAACGGTCAAAAATGCAAGAAAATCGAAATGTTTTGCAACTTTTTCGGTCAACTTTCATTTTCGCCCGCGAACAGCAAAATGCCCGCTTTTCGCTGCCGGAGCGCTCCAAGAGGATGGAAATTTATGAAAGGAGAGTAACATCTATGAAAAAGTTACTCGCAATGGTGCTGGCTCTGGTCATGACTCTGTCTCTGGCCGTCAGCGCCAACGCCGCTTTCAAGGATGCCGATAAGGTTTCTGCGGATTATTCCGAAGCCGTCGCCGTCCTGAACGGCATGGGTGTGTTCAAGGGTTATGAGGACGGTTCCTTCCAGCCCCAGGGCAATATCACCCGCGCTGAGGTGGCCGCGATCGTGTATCGCGTGTACACCGCTGACGTCAAGGATGCCAAGGCTTCCATGTACGCCACCTACAACAAGTTCAGCGACATGGCTGGCGCCGGTTGGGCTCAGGGCTACATCGGCTACTGCGCCAACGCTGCGCTCGTCAAGGGTTATCCCAACGGCACCTTCCAGCCCTCCGGTAAGGTCACGGGCTATGAGGTCCTCGCGATGATCCTGCGTGCCATCGGCTACGACCAGAACAATGAGTTCACCGGCGCTGACTGGGCTCTGCATGTTGCGCAGACCGCGCAGCAGGCTGGCGTTCTGAAGAACGTCAAGGGTGTTGACCTCAACGCTCCCGCCACCCGTGAGCTCGTTGCCGAGCTGCTGTTCCGCGCCATCGCCGATGCCCCGATGGTCACCTACACCGCCGCTTTCGGTTACCAGACCGTGAGCTTCAACGGCAAGAAGGACAGCAACAAGACCTTCTCCGAGAACGACACCCTCGGCTACAAGAGCTTCAAGCTCAAGTCCGCGAAGGAGGCCGATGAGTTTGGCCGTCCCACCATCAAGTGGACCTATGATGTCGGCGACAAGTCCACCACCGTTGAGGTCGAGGCTCTCGCCACCTACACGGAGGCCGCCAAGAACTGCGACATCTATGCTGACTCCGGCCTGAAGAAGAGCACCAAGCTCGACGTCTACACCAACAGCAAGACCAGCGATGGCACCTACACTGTTGCTGACAACAAGGACGATTCCAAGCAGGCCGATCAGGGCCGTCTGACCCTCGTCTATGAGGATCGTCTCGTCAACATCGACACCTACCTCGCTGAGGTCACCAAGTTCGTTGCTGAGAAGACCGACTCCAAGGGTCACACCACTTCCGCTTACGCTATCGTTGACAAGGATGTCCACGGTTACGAAGGCAAGCTCGACACCAAGTTCGAGACTGAGGACGAGTTCAAGGCTGACGATATGGTTCTGGTCACCATCGCCAACGGCGAGATCCAGTCCATGGTCAAGGCTGAGTCCAAGAACGCTGTTCTGACCGACGTTTCCGGCAACAGCAAGAGCATCAGCGACATCCAGAAGATCAAGGGCCTCGATAAGGCTGACGCTACTGTCAACTGCACTGCTAAGTTTGCTCCCGCGACCATGACTCTGGGCAAGACCTACAACTTCTACTTCGACACCTATGGCAACGTCATCGGTGCTGATGAGCTCGCCAGCAACTATGCTGTCCTCGATACCCTGTACATGGAGCACAGCAAGGGTGTTGACACCGCTTACGGCGATCTGTACTTCTTCGATGCCGACAGCAAGACCGATGCTACCATCAACAAAGTTGAGGGTGATGATGTTGCTGATTTCGAAGTCTCTGCTTCCAAGAACAAAGACTATTACTACACCGTCTATGCCTACAGCATCGATAAGGACGGCGCTTACACGCTCGATGATTCCGAGTTCAGCGATGCTTATTTTGCCTCCTACAATAGCGGTGACAAGTACCTGACTGTTAATGCTACCAGCAGCAGTGCAAATACCCGTCTCCAGCTCAGCAAGGATACCAAGATTCTGCTTCAGACCAAGGAATCCCCGAAGGGCACTTTCACTGCCTACACTGGCTACGAAAAGCTCCCCAGCTTCAAGGGCTATGACGTTCAGTACACGACCGTCAATGGCTACGTTGACATGATTTATGTCTACGCATACGAAGTCACCACCCGTACCGTGTTCATCTATGACACCACGGACTACACCTCCCACTGGAATGACGGCAAGCCCTATGCCACTTTCAAGGCCTATGAGCTGGTGGATGGCAAGCTGACCGACACCACCATCGACCTCTACTATGCAGAGGGTCAGGGCACTGCCAGCCACGGTGTTGATGAGATTGGCCTGTACGAGGTCACCATGGATTCCGACTACGTCTGGACCGCAATTGCCAAGTACCACGCTTATACCATCGACCAGCTTACCACGGATGGCAAGCGCGTTAAGGTGAACAACACTTGGTTCGATCTTGATGATGCTCTGGTTGCCAAGTACGAAGGCACCATTACCAAGGGCAAGATTGATGAAGATTGGACTGCCAAGGATCTGGCTGAAAAGAGCCTTGTCTTCGTCCAGTACGACGACAGCAAGGTCGGTGACACGCACGATGCACTTGTTGTTTACGATCTTCTCATCAAGGCTCTCGTGAACGACGAAGAACTCGGCGAGTACTATGGCCATCAGTTTGCTACCATTAAGGTCGATCTCAAGGAGTACGAGGAAATTTCCGCGGCTGCCATGAAGAAGTACAACAACGGCACTGTTGGTTCCACTGACCTGATGTCTGGTGTTAAGTACTTCGACAAGGACGGTAAGGAAGTTACCATGGACGCCGACAAGGGCACCAAGGTCGCTTATGCCAAGATTAGCTACTCTGGCGTTGTTACCGGTGATATCATTTATACCATCGCAAATCAGGCTGCCTATGCCAACGCTTCCTTAAAGGCCGGCTCCTACAACTTCGAGGCTGCTAACCAGTCTGCTACCGTTGCTGCCGACTCCATCACCGTCAAGACCAACGCTCAGACTGTCACCGTCGCTAACCTCAAGGAACTGCTGAAGCAGGCCAAGGCAAACGACAACCAGACCATCGAGGTCTACAACACCAACGCTGTTGAGACCGCTTCCGGCGAGGTTGCCAGCGATATGTACGTCATCGTCACCGCTTGGGATGGCAAGACCACTGCCAAGTATGTGATCACTGTTGATAACGCTGCTGTCTAATCTCTGATTAGTCAAAAAAAGAAGACCCCGAAAGGGGCCTTCTTTTTTTGCTCTTTTTTACTTTTTCAACCCATACAGCACGCAGCCCGAGCCTTTCAGCCCGGTAAACTTGAATGTCATGCTTTGCATGGTGTTCCAGTTTGCGCTGCCGTTCAAAATCGAGCCGCTGAGTCCCTCAAAGCTGTCGTTTCGGTTCTGCGTCGGCGTGTGGTAGCCTGCCGCCACGCCGTACATCGCGGGGAAAATCCACGCGACGGTCGCCGCGTGGCCGCCCATCGCGTCGGCCAGCAGTCCGATGCTCTTGCTGTCGCACAGCAGTTCCACCCTGCCCTTGTCGCTCACGCCCGTGCCCGCCGCGTCCACCGTCGCAAACACCAGAAACGCGCGGTAGTCGGCCATGTTCAGCGCCGACAGGTCGTAGACGATGCTGCCGTTCGCCGCCGTGGTCGTGCGCGGTTCTCCGAGCGACACGAGCTTGATCTCCTGCTCCACCGCCACGATCTGCTCCTGCACCGCCGTGATCTGCGTGCCTACGCTCTCCGCGCTCGCCGCCGCGTTGGCCTTGTCGGCGTTTTTCTTCATCTGCGCGTCGATCTTGCCGAACGCGTCGTTGAAGTCGTCCATCTTGATCTGGTCCGCCTTGACCCATTGCGGAAGTTTGTAATTTGTTGTCGTCTCCATGCTCTTTCCCCCAAATTTTGATAATGTTGGAAAAGGCACCCCACACCCCCCTGAAAATGGGGGGACACTGACACATGATTTGCCTTTTCATGATACGCCGTATCATGAAGCAGCGTTGCACACAGCGGCGCAAAAAGTTGTACCGCCCCCAATATTAGAATTCACGATACCACAAATTGCCGCGTTTTGTGCAACGATCGCCGTTGTGCGCGGGAACTTTTTCGCCTATCATGCGTCTATAGAAGTATCCGAAAGAAACGAGGACTGACCGATGAAGAAGCTCCTTTCCCTCCTGCTCCCGCTCGCGCTGGCCCTTTCCCTCGCCGCCTGCGGCGAAAAAAGCGCAGACGAGGCCGCGCGCCAAACCCCGCCAACACTGGCGGTGACAAGTGCAAACGCTTGCAGCGTCACCCTCAAAAGCAGCAGCTACGACTGGACCTACCCCCAGGGCCTACAGAGCATGACCGTCATTGCCTGCGGCGCGCACCCGCTGGACGAAACCTCCCGTGACATCACGCCTGTACTGGAAATGCCCTTTGCAGTTTCAGCCGCCTATTTCTACACCGTAACGCTCGATTTTGGCGATAATTCGCCCGATTCCGTCAGTCTCCGCTGCTGGCCGTCCGATGCTTGGGGCAGCACTGGCATGCCGTCCGAGACCGTGACCGCCCAGCGGCAGGATAACGGCACATTCCGCGCAGAACTGCCGCAAAGCGACGGCATTTTCGCCGTCGACGCCCTCTGGGACGCCAGCAGCGCGACCTACACCTTCTGCACGCAGGCGGAAGGGACAAAAGAGCTCCACACGGGCGCGGTGCTCAGCATCGGCGAGAGCGAAGACATCCGCAAGATCGACATCTCGTGGCGCAGCGGCAGCGTGAACATCTATGCCGCCGAGCAGAGCGCGCAGATCAGCGTGAAGGAGGAATCCACCGCGCCGCTCGCTGAGAGCGAGAAGATGGTCTGCGCGATCGACGGCGACACGCTGCGCATCCACTTCCTCGGCGACGCTTACCACGGCAGCTACGACGGGGAAAAGTACCTCGACGTGGGACTTCCGAGGGAACTGGTCAGCGCCGGTCACTTTGAGGAGATAAAAGTCGAAACAACGGACGCCTACACCATCGTGGGCGCGGACGTTTCCGGCAGCATCAAGCTTTCGACCGTCGGCGGCGACGCGCGCGTGATGGGCGCAACCTGCCCCACGGTCGAGATCGAGACGGTGAACGGCAGCGTGGGCGTGGTGGACGGCACATGGGGAAAAATCGAGCTCTCGACCGTCTCCGGCGCGATCGAGCTTGCGGGCGAAGCGGAAAATGCCGAGATCGAAACCGCGAGCGGCAAGGTGGATATCGCCGGCTCACTCGGCGCGCTGGACTTCGATAGCGTCAGCGGTGACCTGATTTTGGCTACCGAGCGTGCGCTGCGCCTTGATGCCGAAACGGAGAGCGGCAGCATCTATCTGACCCTTCCCGCGCAGGACGGGTTTACTCTCGACTATGAAACGAAAAGCGGCGCGTTCCGCTCCGCGCTCACCGAGCGTGAAGGAACGCTCATCGCCTGCGGCGACCACGAAGCGTACTACACCGTGCCCGCGCTCGACGGCGGCGCGGTGAGCGAGCTGGAAATTTCGACGGTCAGCGGCACGTTGACGATCGATGCCTCCTCCGGCAGCAACTAAAGCGCAAAAAAAGAGAGCGGCAGTGCCGCTCTCTTTTTTCGTTATTTCTCATCGATTGCAAGCCACGTCTGGTCGAAGCCGTAGGGGAGCAGCTCTTTGATGTGCAGGTGCTTTTCTTCATTGTTTTTGTTCAGGCACACGACCTCCATGTCGGGGCTGAACTCGTAGAGCACCTGACGGCACGCGCCGCAGGGGTAGCAGTAGTCGTCGCTGCGCCCCGCGATGACGATGCGCTTGAAGCGCCGGTGCCCCTCGCTCACGGCCTTAAACGCCGCGGTGCGCTCGGCGCAGTTCGTCAGGCCGTAGCTCGAATTTTCGATGTTGCAGCCGGTGAAGACCGCGCCGTCCTCACATTCGAGCGCCGCGCCCACGGGAAAGTGGGAATACGGCACATACGCCATGTCCAGCATGGCGACGGCCTTCACCTTGAGTTCTTCTAACGTTGCCATAAAAACGCCTCCTCACCAGTCTACGCCGAGATCAGGACGGACTTGCGTATCCATGATGTCCTCGGCGTTATAGAATTGCAGATAGCGGCTGCGCGCGTGGCGCAGCGTGGTGCCGTCCGGATGCAGACGGTCGCAGATGACAGCAGAGATGTCGGGCTTCACATAGCTGAACGAACTCGTGCCGACGCTCGCGAAGATGCGGAAGCCCTGGCTTTGCAAGTACTTGAAGCGCTCGCCGGTCTGGTGCCAGTCGTCGCCGTCGGGACGGCCGCCGTGCGGATAGAACAAAATCTGCGTCGGGCCGACGAGCGAGCCGACCTCGTCCGCCCAGCGCTCGGTGTCGTTGATGACGGTCTGGAGCGGCTTCGTGTCGAGGCGGATGTGGCCCCAGGTGTGGCTGCCGAACGTCCAGCCGGTCTCCTTCAAACGCGCTATGACGGGCTTGACCGCTTCGATCTCGCTCGCGCGGTAGGCGTCGAACGCGGGGCGGTCGGGCGAATCTGCCGCGATGTCGCGGTCATCCTGTGTGCGGTAGCCTAAAATACCCTGATAGCCCGTCAGCGAGAAGATGGCTTTCGCGCCGTTGAGCGAAAAGTCGGGGTGCTCGTAGACAAACTGGTCGAGAATGGGCGTCGCGTCGAGTTCCTTGGTCAAAAACGTCTCATTTGTGTACGGATCGGTGCACTGCGCCCAGATCTCGCCGTCCTCGCCGACGACGAGCTTGCTCGTGAAGCCCTCGTCGAGCATATAGGGGTAGTAGTTCACGTCGTCAAAGCTGATGACGAGCGGCTTTTTGCCCTCGGGCAGCATCAGGGTGTTTCGCACCATGTGCGTGCCGGTCTCGTCCGTCACCTCGCTCCAGACGTCTTCCATCGCGACTAAGATGTAGCCCTTGTCGTACACGGACTGCAAGATCTTCTTGTACTCGTCCGCCGTGACCATCCAGTCGTCGAGGCCGTAGCGCTGATCCTGCGAGGCATTGCAGTCGTGAAACGCCCACTGCGGATAGGCGATGATCGGGTGGAAGAACAGATGCTCCACCACCTGATCCGGCCCCCAGGCCTGCGTGAGCTGGTCCTCGGACCAGTAGTTGCGCACGGCGTCGTAGGGGTCAGTTGTATCGTCAGTATTGTTGTCGGTGTCGCCGCCATTCTCGTCCGTGACGGTCTGATCGTCGCTGTCGGACGGCGTCGTCTTGTCGCCGCAGGCAGTCAGCAGCGACAGCACCATCAGCACGCTGAGCAGCAGTGCAAAAAAGTGTTTCATGTCAAAATCTCCTCTCTCAAAACTGCGGGGCTATTATAGCAGACTCTATTTCTTTTGACTACGCCTTTCGCGCTTTTGTTCCCATTTGTAACTATTTACCAAAATAATTAAAGCGTTACAGCTTTTCGCGTCCGCAGACGCGAAATGATTTCGAATCGTTTTTTGGCGCGACATGCGCGTGCAAAAAAACTCTTCTCGCTCCGCGCGTGTCGAAGCCGCCCTTTGGGCGGCAAGGCACGAAGCGGAGTGTAATTCTCAAAAAACAAGGGACACGGTTTCCGTGTCCCTTGTTTTTTGAAGAATTAAAAGTCTGCGTTGCCCACGGTGCGGGGATGCAGCTCCACATCGCGGATGTTGCCGATGCCCGTTAAATACATCACCATGCGCTCGAAGCCGAGGCCGAAGCCCGCGTGACGGCAGGAGCCGTAGCGGCGCAGGTCGCAGTACCACCAGTAGTCCTCGGGATTCATGCCGAGCTCGCGGATGCGCTTTTCGAGCAGCTCGATGCGCTCCTCGCGCTGGCTGCCGCCGATGATCTCGCCGATGCCCGGAACGAGGCAGTCCGCCGCGGCGACGGTCTTGCCGTCGTCGTTGAGGCGCATATAGAACGCCTTGATCTCCTGCGGATAGTCCGTGACGAACACGGGGCGCTTGAAGATCTGCTCGGTCAGGTAGCGCTCGTGCTCAGTCTGCAGGTCAATGCCCCACTCGACGGGGTAGTCGAACTTCTGGCCGCTCTCCTGTAAGAGCTTGACGGCCTCGGTATAGGTCACGCGGCCAAAGTCAGACTCGGCAACGTGCTGGAGACGCTCAAGAAGGCCCTTGTCGACAAAGCTGTTGAAAAACGCGAGATCGTCCGGGCAGCGCTCCATCACGCGGCGAATGATGTGCTTGATCATCGCTTCCGCCACTTCCATGTCGCCGTTGAGGTCGCAGAATGCCATCTCCGGCTCGATCATCCAGAACTCGGCGGCGTGGCGCGCGGTGTTGGAATTCTCGGCGCGGAACGTGGGGCCGAACGTGTAAACGTCACCGAACGCCATGGCGAAGTTCTCGGCGTTGAGCTGGCCGGAGACGGTCAGGCTCGTCTTCTTGCCGAAGAAATCCTTGCTGTAATCGATCTGGCCGTCCTCGGTACGGGGCGGGTTTTCAAGGTCGAGCGTCGTGACCTGGAACATCTCACCCGCGCCCTCACAGTCAGAGCCGGTGATGATGGGGGTGTTGACGTAGACGAAGCCGCGGCTCTGGAAGAACTCGTGCACGGCGTAGGCCGCCGCGCTTCTCACGCGGAAGGCCGCGGAGAAGAGGTTCGTGCGCGGACGAAGATGCTGGATGGTGCGCAGATATTCGACGCTGTGGCGCTTTTTCTGTAAGGGATAGTCGGGGGAGGACACGCCCTCGACCTCGATCTCTGTTGCCTTGACCTCGAGCGGCTGCTTGGCCTCGGGCGTCAGCACGACGGTGCCGTGCACGATGAGCGCGGCGCCCACGTTCTGCGCGGCGATCTCCTTATAATTAGAAAGAGAATTCGCATCCATCACGACCTGCAAATTGCGGAAGCACGAGCCGTCGTTCAGCTCGATGAATCCGAAGGTCTTCATATCGCGGATGGTCTTCGCCCAGCCGCATACGGTGACGCTTGCGCCGCCGTACTGCTCTTTGTCGGCGAAGAGCGCGGCAATTCTCACTCGTTCCATAATAATTTTCCTTCCTTTTGTGGGATTTCACGGGATAATAGAGGTATTATATGCCACTTCCCGTGCAAATTCAAGCCCCGCTTTGTATTGACTTTTGACAAGTTGTATGTTATAATACAATCTTACCTCAAAAGGTAAACGTGAAACTTTCACCTATTACTTTACAGGAGGATTTTTGACTATGAACAAGTATCTGGATATCGCCCCCGAGGTTGCCGAGGCCCTTGCCGCCGGCAAGCCCGTCGTGGCGCTCGAATCCACCATCATTTCCCACGGCATGCCCTATCCCCAGAACGAGGAGACCGCGCTCAAGGTCGAGAGCATCATCCGCGAGGCCGGCGCCGTGCCCGCGACCATCGCCATCATCGGCGGCCGCTTGAAGGCGGGCCTTTCCAAGGATGAGATCGACTACCTCGGCCGCACCGGCGCGGGCATCCCGAAGGCTTCCCGCCGCGACCTGCCCGTGCTCGTCGCGCAGGGCAAGGACGGCGCGTGCACCGTCACCACCACGATGATGATCGCCGACATGGCGGGCATCCGCGTGTTCGCCACCGGCGGCATCGGCGGCGTGCACCGTGGCGCGCAGGAGACGTTCGACATCTCCGCCGACCTTGAAGAACTGGCCAACACCTCCGTCATGGTCGTGTGCGCGGGCGCAAAGTCCATCCTCGACCTCGGCCTCACGCTCGAATATCTCGAGACCCACGGCGTGACCGTCATCGGCTACGGCACGAGCGAGCTGCCCGCGTTCTACACGCGCAAGTCGGGCTTCGGCGTCGACTATCAGCTCGACACGCCCGAGCAGCTGGCCAAGGCGTTCCACGTCAAGCGCGAGCTGGGCCTGCGCGGCGGCTTACTCGTCACGAACCCGATTCCCGAAGAGTACTCCATGGACAAGGAAGTCATCGACAAGGCGATTGCCGAGGCCGTCGAGGACGCGAAGAAGGACGGCATTCACGGCAAGGCCACGACGCCGTATCTGCTTGCCAAGATCAAGGACCTGACCGGCGGCGACAGTTTGGATTCCAACATCCAGCTCGTGTTCAACAACGCGCGCCTCGGCGCGGCGGCGGCTGTGGAGCTCAGCAAGCTCGAAAAGTGAGAGTTTTTGTCCTCTATCTCGCCGCGATCAATCTAATTACGTTCTGCGTCTACGGCGCAGACAAGCGCCGCGCCAAGATACCGGGCGCGCGGCGCGTTCCCGAAAAGACCTTATTTGCACTCGCGCTGCTGCTCGGCAGCGCGGGTGCTCTTTTCGCAATGAGGGTCTTTCACCACAAGACGCGGCACTGGTACTTCCGGTTCGGCATTCCGGCGATCTTACTCTGTCAGATCGCGGCGGGAGTATATGTGTACGTGCGGTTTTTCGCGGCATAAAAAATTTTGAAAAATTTGAGATTTTGTGAAACAAAATCGACGCTTTTTGCGTCTAATAAGTAACACAAGGGGGAGGCGGCAGACAGGAAGATGAAGAATTTATGAATTTTGCATTTTTCTGTTCCCTTATTCCCCGCGGCATGGTAAAATGCCGATGTATGAGAAAGGCTCTGTGCGCGCGGGGCCAGATCACAAAAATGAGAAAGGATGAAGAAAATTATGAAGAAATTTCTCTCATCGCTGCTGGCGTTGACTATGATTTTAAGTCTGGTCATCGTCCCGGCAAACGCCGTGACAACCGAAGGAGCAACAGGTTCTTTCACTATCAGTGGTCCTACCACAGCAAGTGAAGGAGATACCGTCAGCTTTAGCATTACCAATCCGAAGATTACCTATAACGGAACGGATTATGCTGCGACAGTTTCCAACTATCAATGGACTGGTTTGGGCGATAGTGTTACCGCCAATACCGAAACCTACTCTGGCACCGTTGGCAATCAAAATCTGTCGATTAACTGCACAGTTACGCTGAATGCAACCGTTGGTTCAGGCGAATCGGCTACACAGGTAACGGTGGAAAATTCCACTTTGACCACAGCGAAGAGTGTTACCGTTACCACCAAGCAGGCTGCTTTTGAAGCTGCTGTCAAACAAGCCACTGTGACCTACAAGGGCAGAACCTATTCATTTAACAACTCCACTTCTGTTACCATCGATAAGTTTAGCGCCGACAGCGAAACGCTTTCAGCAGAAGACTTAAGGCTCAACGTCACCGGTTATAATAGCGCTGTCATTACCAAAAATGGTAATAATTGGGCTGTCAAGTCCAGCAGTGCAGCTGACGCACTGTCTGTCTCCGTTACTGTGAATTACACTCCTGTCACTGGTCAGACCCTTAGCATCTCTGGCACTGGCGTTACGGCCAGTGGCGATAATTACGTTGCTACCGTCTACTCTGGCCAGAGCCTTAAACTGACAGCCAGCTATGCGCGTACCGGAAGTAAAAGCGTCGGTTATGCATGGTCTTCTACTCCGGCTGGTGCAACGCTGAACAATACCGATTCTCAGACCTCGACCTTTATTGCGCCTGATGTCAATGCCAATACGATTTATACTGTCACCTGCATTGCTAAGGAAGGTTCTTCTGAATCTATTCGTAAGACTGTCACCATCACGGTTAAGCCTGACCCCTACTCCCCCAGCCGCAACGGTGAAGATGCAACTAAGACCATTGCTACCAACAATAGCGCTTCTTGCACCATCGCAGCGCCGGTTCTGAAGAGCACCAACGATACCGTTTATTACCAGAGCAGCAATACGGCAAACTTTGATATTACTTGGGCTGTAAAGAGCGGCAGTAACCTCATCAACACGCCTACAAAGAACTCCAACGGCAGCGCTACTGTGACTGCAAAGAGCAGTGCCAAGTCCGGTACGGCTGTTGTTACCGCTACCATCACCTACATGGGCAAGCAGTACCCCGCGCTTGATTACACCGTTGATATCTCTGCTCTTGATGTGAAGCTGAGCTCCATCGTCAATGGCGACAGCGATAGTTACCGCCAGTCCGACATTCAGGATAAACTCGCTGATGCAATCAAGAAGCAGGACAGCAGCTTCCGCTACAACAATGTTAATACCATCACTGTTGTTGGTACGCCCAGCCGCGTCACCCTCAAAGATGGCAAGACCACGCTGAGCAACGGCAGTTCTGTCACCGATGGTTTCACCATCTATGCTGACGAAGCCTATATTGGCGATGCCAGCTTCCAGCTCAAGGTCAACAACAATTATGTTGTCACCATGTACCTGACTGTCGACAGCAAGGGCGAAATCAAGGATACTGTGACCGGCACTTCTGCTGGCAAGTCCGTGACCTTCACCAACAGCGATTACGATTACCTCTACATCTATGAGGGCAGCACCAGCTTCAAGTCCGACATGTACAACGGTGACTGGAGCAGAACCTCTTACGCCCCCAGAAGTTGGAAGCCCGTTGCTCAGAACAAGGACTACACTGTTTCCTCCAGCGCGTTCGACAGAAATGGCAAGGCTACCCTCTATGTTGTCGCTGTTGATGACGACATCGCTTCCACCGGTACGATCACCGTTTCTCAGAAGTCCTACGACATCAACTACAATGTTGTCGCGGGCAAGAGCGTGACCTTCAACCAGAAGGACTTCGAGAGCTTCCTCGAGGATTACGCCGAGGACAATGGCAATTACAACCCCAAGAAGGACGAGATCACCTTTGACCACGCCGTCCTGACCTCCTCCATCCCCAGCGCCAAGAGCGAGGGCACGCTGTACTATGGCAGCACCGAGATCACCTCTTCCAACAAGAGCAAGACCGACATGACCGACATGGACAAGGTCAGCTTCGATTCTGTCTCCAAGCCCAGCAAGGGCACCGTCACCCTGACCTTCCGCGTCTACGGCGAGATTGAAAAGCCCAACAGCAGAAAGCCCGACAAGGTCAACTATGACGTCAACGTCGTGATCTCCGTCGTCAAGGAAGACATCACCTACACCGTCGGCATTGACGATACCGTCCAGCTGACCGCGCGCGACTTCGTCAACTTCCTGCAGGACGCCAAGACCTCTTACCGCAAGTCCACGCTCGACTATGTCAAGTTCGACGTGAGCGGCAAGAACGTCTCCTCCTACGCTTACGGCGGCCTGTACCGCTCTTACAGCAGCTACTCCACCGGCAAGCTGGCCGACAGCACCGACAAGTTCTACTATGAGCCCTCCCGCACGCAGTATGACCTTGCGGATGTCGCCTACCACACCACCAGATGGGCCGAGGCCGGCAAGACCGTCTACATCCCCTTCACCGTTTACGGCACCAAGAACGAAGAGGCCTCCGGTACGATGGCTATCACCATCGCCCAGACGATGAACTTCATCGACGTCAAGGCGAGCGACTTCTTCTATGAGCCGGTCAAGTGGGCGGTGAACAACAAGATCACCAACGGCACGTCCAGCACGACCTTCTCCCCGTACAAGAACTGCAACCGTGCCGAGATCGTGACCTTCCTGTGGCGCGCCGCCGGTTCTCCCGAGCCGACCGTCACCCGCAACCCGTTCACCGATGTGAACTCCGTCAGAGACGCCAGCTATTACAAGGCCATCCTGTGGGCCAGCCAGAAGGGCATCACCGCCGGTACCAACGCGACGACCTTCTCCCCGTATCAGGAGTGCACGCGCTCTCAGATCGTGACGTTCCTGTACCGCTACGCGGGCAAGCCCAGCGGCTACTACTCCAACCCGTTCAAGGATGTCAGCTCCGTGAACGAGGCGAGCTACTATAACGCCATCCTGTGGGCTGTCGGCAAGGGCATCACCCAGGGCACCAGCACGACCACCTTCTCCCCCTACGCCTCCTGCACGCGCGGCGAGGCCGTGACGTTCCTGTATCGCTACGTCAACGGAGTGAAATAACTTAAAAAATGCCGTCCCGAAAGGGACGGCATTTTTTATTTCTTGCGCTCCGCTGCAGCGCACGCGCCGTAGGCGCGCACGTTTGCGGAGCGAGAGGTGTTTTTTCTGACGCGCTTGTCGTCAGAAAAAACAATTTGAATTTATTTCGCCGCGGGAGCGGCGAAACTCTGCGAGGCGGTTGGGGTGGTGGGCCCCCCTTGCCCCCCTGCAAACCGCCCGACGGAGTCGGGCGGTTTGCGTTTACTCTTTTCCATTCTGTAAACTTTTGTTCAAACGCCTTTACGGGGGTTCAAAAAGCGTGTAGAATGGCAGCATCAAGATTTTAGGAGTGTTTTTTGTGAACAAATTCCGCGATGCCCTTTACCGCTTCATGTATGGCCGCAACGGCGTGGACGCGCTGAACTGGGCGCTCGTGATCCTTGAGCTGGTCGTGAGCATTCTGAGCTCGATCATCCGCGTGCAGGGCGTTTCCCAAGCGCTGTACTTTGTGTCGATGGTGCTGATGTTCATTGTGCTCATCCGCATCTTTTCGCGCAATCTCGCGCGCCGTCAGGCCGAGAATGCGAAGTTTCTGACCTGGTGGACGCCGAAGGCCAACGCCATCCGCGGCGCGCAGGCCCGCCGCGCCGACAAGGCGCACAAGTACGTCCGCTGCTCCTGCGGCGCGTACTGCCGCGTGCCGAAAAACATCGGCAAGGTCGAGCTCACGTGTCCGAAGTGCGGCAAGAAAAGAATCGTGAAAACGTGAAAGAAAAAATCCGTCCCGCGGGACGGATTTTTTTGTAAGAAAACCGGTTTTCCGCCGTCCTATAGACAGAAAGGGGGTGAGGGCGCTGACGAATTTTGAAGAGGTGTACGCCGTGTACTTCGACGACGTATATCGGTATCTGCTTTCGCTGTCCGGGAGCGAGAGCGTCGCCGAGGAGCTGACGAGCGAGACGTTTTTCCGCGCGATGGACGCCCTCGACCGCTTTCGGGGCGAGTGCAGCGTGCGCGTGTGGCTGTGCCAAATCGCGAAGAATCTCTATTATTCGCAGCTGCGGCGCGAGAAGCGGCTTGCCCCGCTCGAAGACTGCCAGATCGCCGAGGAGAGCCACGAGGAGGAGTTAGAAGATCACAGCGAGGCCGCGCGCATCCAGGAATTGCTGCACGCGCTCAGAGAGCCGTATAAGGAGGTCTTCATGTGGCGCGTGTACGGCGAGAAGAGCTTCCGCGACATCGGCGCGCTCTTCGGCAAGACGGAAAACTGGGCATGCGTGACGTATCACCGCGCCAAGCGCATGATCCGCGAGGGATTGGAGGACGACTGAAATGGACAAAACTTGCAGCATCGTGCAGGATCTTCTGCCGCTCTACGAGGAGGATATGCTGCGCGAGGAGACGAAGGAATTTGTGGACGGGCATTTATCGCAGTGCGCGGCCTGCCGCGCCGAGCTCGACGCGCTGAAGGCGGACGTGAAGCCCGCGCCCGTCAGCGCGCAGCCGCTACGCGACTTGAAGCGGCAGCTTCGACGCAAGAAGCTGACCGCCGTGCTGCTGGCCGTCACGCTTGCGCTGACGCTGACGACGGCGGGATTCGCGTATCTCACCGCGCCGCAGTATTTGCCGTACAGCGAGACAGAGTGGGCAATCTCGCGCTCGCCCAGCGCGCTCGCGGACGACGGCTCGGCAGCGGAGGGGCTTTCTGATCTCAGCGGCGCGGAGAGCATCTCCGTCAGCCTGCTCGTACCGGTCTCCGGCGCAGAGGTCACGAACACGCAGGACCCCAACAGCGGCAAAACCATCTACTTCATCACCGCATGGCGCACGCCGCTCGACACATGGCGCGGCGCATTCGACAAAACCGGGGGCGCCCCGAACACACACAGCGCAAATGATCGCACACAGCGCGAGGCGGACGCACTGCAAGGCGTGCTCGCCAAGGCGGAGTCCGCGCGCACGCTCTTCACGCTCGACGCCGCGAACTGCGCGGCGGTCTACTATTCCCAGAACAACGGTCAGGACGATGTGCTACTCTGCGGCAGCATGAACGGCGGCATCATTTCTCTGCCGCGGCTGGCGTTGGGCTATTACGTTTTACTATCGTTAGCACTCCTTATTACGCTGGGTATTGCATTTTTCACCTGCCGCAGGAAGAAAACGGGCAAAGCGCTCGGCTATCTCGCGCTGATTCCCGCGAGCTATCTTGCCGGTCATCTACTCGTCAAGGGTTTCACGACGACGAGCTACCAGATGCAGCGCGACTTCTCGCTCATTATCCTCGCCGCCGCGCTGATCTACGCCGCGGTCATGCTGGCGATCAACCTCTGGCGGCAGAAGCGGGAGAAGGTGTAAAAGAGGAAGAGACGCATTCGCGTCTCTTCCTCTTTTGCAATCAAATTCGAATGCTCAAGGCCCTTTGAGCAAAGCCGTGATAGTCCGCAAATGCGCTTTGCAGGCCGTTGATTCCCTGCGTTTCCCATCGGTCTGCCAGATACAGCATACCGCACATACAGGCAAACTTTTCATAGTACGATCCGCAGACCGCCTCTTCGAGAAACTGCTTTTGCCTGTCTGGGTCCGTCTCCGTAAGCGCGAGGCGCAGTTTGGCACGGCTTGCTGCTGCGACCTCGGTAAGCTGCGGTGTATGCCAGTCCACACAGTCGATTTCTGTCGCCTGATAGGAGAGAAGATGGGCGAATCCCTCATGAAATGTGTAAGCATCCAATCTTCTCAAATAGTCTGTACTTTCCAATGCGGCATCTGCCGCCGGATAGCGGTGTCCAATCAAGAGATGCGTAATCTCATGCGTCAGCAGATTCCGAATGATGCTGTCGAGCTGGTCGAGCTCCGCATAATTGCACCAACGGATGAGGTCAAAGATGAGATGTGCCTGCCCGTCGGGCGAGTGTGCCGCAACGGCGTCGTAAGGCTCGGGATAACCGACGATCAAATCAAGTGTCGGCTGTACCGCCTCCCAATCGGGGAAAAGCGCGTCCCAAATCGGGCGGTTGACGGGGACAAAGTGCGCAGCCGCTTCACAGATACGGCGTTCGAGCTTGCGCACAGTCTCTCGGAGAGCAAGATCCTCAGGCGGCGGAGTAAATGCATTCCTGCCAAGATCTGACGAAACCGAGGTGTGTTCAAAGAGCCATGAAGCACGAAAAGCGTCGACGCAGCTGCTCTCGATATATGCCTGTGCGATCGAACTGTCAATCAGCATTTTCAGTCCCTCTCTTTACGAAAAACCTCTTTTGCCGTAACAGACAAAAGAGGCTTTTCCTTGGCGCAGCGGGAGGGATTCGAACCCTCGTGAGGTTTCCCTCAAACTGATTTCGAGTTAGAGTCGCTATCCGGACTTTGAAGGAAAACGGCGGAAACTCATGGACAATGCGAGAGTTTGCAAACCATTGAAAAATCAGCATTTTTCCGCCCTCGAAGGTTGAAAATCCCGAAAGCCCAGACAGAGCAAGGAGTTCGAAAGAAATCCGGTTTTGGGGAGAAAAAAGCCCGTTGGGGAGAAGATGGGGAGAACTCGGGGAGAAATCACAGTCCAATGCAGATGATACCTACCGATACCGAACATCAAAATCAAGGTGGTTATCCGCATGACTGAAAGCATGAAATATTACGAATCCATCCGTCGCAAATACCCTGAGACGGTCTCGAAAGATCAGTTCTACCAGATCGCCCATATCAGCAAAGCAACTGCTTTGCACCTTCTGCAAAACGGTTTAGTCCCGTGCAAAGATACGGGCAAGAAAACTCGCCGGTACACAATCCGCACCGACGATATAATCTTCTATTTGATTGACCGGGAGCTTCACCCGGAGGTCTACCGCGCACCGGATCGCTGGTATCAGGAACGGTCAGGACATTACAATTCGCGTGTCACCTATCGGAATGAACTGACGAGGCTGTCCGAAGAGGAACGAGCCAGCTTTCGAAAATACATGGAAGACGAGTTTTGTCAGTACGGTGATCTGCTGACCATCGTTGAAGTGGCTGAGGCAATCGGCTACTGCGATACTTCGCTTTATCGCTGGTGCAACGCCAAGAAGCTCAAATCATTCAATATCTCCGGAAAGTTCCTTATACCAAAGATCAGCCTCGTAGATTTCCTCGTTTCTCAGTACAGCTTCGACATTACACGAAAAACTTGGAAGCACACGCTGCTCATCAAAAGTTTTCTTGATAGACTTGATACAACAGAATAATTCGTACAGCAAAGCCCCGTTATTGCACTGCGCATAGCAGAACAATGACGGGGCTTATTTTTTTGTCAAATTGGAGGTCAAAGCAATGAACACAAACGATTTTGCCAAGGCATTTGACGCCTTGATGCAGGAAACGCCGTATTCCCATTTCGATAGCGGCTGCGATGGCATTATACCGGAATGCCGTACTTGCCGCTTTCATCGCCCTTTCTGGAAATATCAGTCCTGCGTGTTTGCAGAGTGTCCCTACTGCTGCAATCCCGTTTCTACACTCAAAAATCAAAGTGGCACATCTGATGCCGGAAAGGAAAACTGTCATGGATAACAAAATCGAAGTCTTCAAGAATGAACAGTTTGGAGAAATCCGAACAGCCCTGATCGAAAACGAGCCGTGGTTTGTGGCGGTAGACGTGTGCAGGGCTTTGGAGATCGGCAATTCCTCTCAAGCCATTTCACGGCTGGATGCAGATGAGAAGATGATTACCCTCATTTCAAATGAGGGTAATAAGCGAGGCAATCCCAACATGACGGTGGTGAACGAACCCGGACTTTACACGCTTATTCTGAGCAGCCGCAAGCCCGAAGCCAAAACCTTCAAACGCTGGATCACGCATGATGTCATCCCCATGATCCGCAAGACCGGCTGCTATATGACGGACTCTGTGCTGGAACGTATCCGCAAGGATCCGACGTTTACCTATACGCTGGCAAAGGCAATGCTCCGGGAAAAAGACCGTGCTGATGCGCTTGAAGCGGAACTGAATGCCGCAAAACCAAAGGCTGATTACTACGACGCCTTCGTCAATCCCTATGACTGCACCAATATCAGAACGACGGCGAAGGAACTGAAAATCCCTGAACGTATATTTGTCAGATTTCTACTCGCGGAAGGCTATATGTTCCGGTCTCCCTCAAATCAGCTTCTTCCCTACAACAAGAAGAGCAACGAGGGACTTTTTATTGTCCGTGATTTTGTAAACCACCGTTTTACCGGCTCTCAGACCTTTTTCACCCCCAAGGGCAAGGAAGTGGTTCGCCTTCACTATATGCGCTTATATGGCGCAGAACACCCCAGCGGATTGGCAGGGTGATTATGTGTCCTTCCATCGCAACAATAGAACCCGTGACTTCACGGTCATGGGCAATATCCATCTGAGAGATAAGAACTTATCCCTCAAAGCGGTCGGTCTTCTTTCAAAAATGCTGTCGTTCAATGATAGTTGGCAGTTTTCCACCCGCGGACTGGCGGCTATTTGCAAGGAAGGTCCCGACGCCATTCTCTCAACGCTCAAGGAACTTGAGGAAAACGGCTACCTTGTCCGTCACAGATCAAGAGATGATAAGGGCAGACTTGTCACAACAGAGTTTGACATATACGAGTCTCCACAAGCCGGTTTGCCACACGGGGGAAACCCACACAGGGAAAATCCCGATGTGGATAATCCAGACGTGGATAATCCATGTGGGGATAAGTCCGCACAAATAAGTACTGATCAAGTAATTACTCAAGAAAGAAAAACTCTCTCAAAGAACAATCAATCCATCAATCTTGATGGGATGGATAGGATGGATGAGCGAAACAGGTATGAAGAGATTATCCGGCAAAACCTTGACTATGACATTCTCTGTCAGGATCCAAAGTTCGATAACGACCGCTTCCAAGAGATGATCGACATCATGCTGGATGCCGTCTGCTCTACCGCTCCGACCATCCGCATCAACGGTGAGGATATGCCGCAGCAAGTGGTCAAATCCCGCTTTCTCAAGCTCAACAGCAGCCACATTGAGTACGTCTTTGAGGTCATGAACAAGAACCCGGCAGACATCCGCAATATCAAAGCGTATCTTCTGACGGCTCTCTACAACGCCTCTCTGACGATAGACAATTACTACTCCGCGCTCGTCAACCATGATTTCTACGGGCGGGATTACAACTATGATGAAGACTGCCTATGAGGACTTGTATCATTGGCAGAAAAATGAAAAAGGAGGTCAGACATGAAGAACATCTATCGCCGGATTGTGCCGCCTTAGCTGTGACAGCAGTCCCCATAATCATTCCAAGGAAAGGAGGTAAACGCAGCAATGCAGGATGAAGTCAACACCAAAGTTGTTGCAATCATGATCAAGGGCGGCAAAATCTCAGCCGAGGTGCTGAAAAAGGCACTGGACAAGTTCGTGCAGGAGATTGAGAAGGCGCAGAAGCAGATGCAGCAGCCCAAAACCTATCGCGGCAAGCAGTCCATCAAGCATCTGATGAGCCAGAACGCCGCCATCTCTAACATTGAAGTGACGGACGGCAACATCAAGTCCTTTGAGCGTACTGCCAGCAAATACGGTCTGGACTTTGCGCTCAAGAAGGACGTTTCCGTTGAGCCGCCCAGCT